>Ga0075157_10001211_pt1 | contig 16656 bp, 13 predicted proteins | sample JI81BgreenDNA_FD_70967 | JGI IMG/M metagenome (GOLD analysis project Ga0075157, IMG submission 70967) | Wastewater effluent complex algal communities from Wisconsin, to seasonally profile nutrient transformation and Carbon sequestration -... | ecosystem: Engineered > WWTP > Effluent > Algae...
AAGGTAATGATAAAACTTTAGTTTACAGTTAACTAAATTATTGTATTGAAACCTTAACCAACCCAAACACCATCAGCGTTATCAAGAAAATCTCTAAATATTTCTTTTAGCTCCTCAGAAATGTGACCAATAGGGTTTAATTTCTTGATTTCATAGAAATGTACTATTGCCATTTTTCCGAATTCGCTATTTCCTTCACGCAAGCTTTCAAAACTTTCAATATACATATTGGTGATGTCTCCATGATTGGTTTCAATGATATCCAATAGAGCTTTGGCATATTCAATGTAATTAATTGTATTGATTGCAAATAGTTTAGAGGCTTCTTGTATCTGCTGAGAAGTATTTTCTGAAATACCCTCAAGCATACAGATTTCTATAAAATCTTCACTTTTCACAAATTCAATAAGTTCTTCTTTTGAAGAAAAACTTAAAAGTCCATTTACACCATGTATATCTTCTTGATAAATATACCAATTATTTTCCATGTTAGATTCATATTTAGTTGTGAAATAAAAAAAAATTATTCGCCAATCATTACAAAAGCTCCCCAATAATAAGGATTTGGAAACTTTTTCTTCAAGGTTTTTTGAGCATTTTGAAAAGCTTTTCTTTTATCCTGTTTTTTGAGTAATAAATTTTGATAAAAAAGGCTCATCATTTCTTGTGTGGCATTATCATCTACCTTCCAAAGACTCATGATAATGGTTTTGGCACCAGCTTGCTGGAAAGCTCTTTGTAAACCATAAACCCCTTCACCGTTGTATATCTCTCCCAAACCAGTTTCGCAGGCAGAAAGCACCACTAATTCTGTTTTATCAAGATTTAAGCTGACAGCTTCGTCTGCTGTTAGAATTCCATCTTCTGTATCTGTTTTATTATCAGAAGTTTGTATAGTGTTTTCAGCACCTGCTAAAAGTAAGCCGGAGTGCAGTAAAGGATTTTTGACATATTTCTTGTTTTCTAAATTGGCAAGACGAGTTTCATCGTCTTCTGTTTCTGAGCCACCCAAAAAGAAACCATGTGTAGCAATATGTAAAAAATCAGGGTTTTGAAGCTTTTTAAGATTATCTTCACTTGCATCTTGATTCATGTAAACCAAAGTCTTAACCTTTTTAGATTTAGCTGTATTCTCAATATTTTCTACTTCTATTTTTGTGCCAGGCAACGAACTAATTTTCCCGTCTTTGGTAAAAAAACTACTATTCTCATCAAATTTAAAAGTAAAAGAGCGTTTTTTGTCAATCAGCATGGAATCGGGAATAGAAGGAGCATTGATTAAATATTGAGGGTAACCAAATAAATGTATTTGGTATTCTTTAAAATTTCTGATTTGCTTTTGAGGCTTCTGAGCAAATGTAATTAAATCTTTGGGGTTGCTGATAAGACGAATGTTAAACTCATCAGTTAAATACTGATTATTTTTGGGATTTTTAAGAGTGAGTAAGTTTAATTGATGATATACCCCATCAGGAGATATATAAATTCTTTTTTTATTTTTTAGAGAAGGTATTTTTTCAAGAATTTCACCAAAAAACTTAGTATAAGAAAATTTATCCTCTTTTTGAAACTTGATACAATTGCGATAATAGTTAATAAAGTCAGTTTCTAACTCCTTACCATTTTCTAAAAGTATCATCTCAGGGTGTTGTTGTGTTTTAGAAGTAATGGCTAAAATGATATAATGAATAGCATCATCTTTATTAATGCGTATGATTTCAAAAACAGCTTCATTCTTTTTGAGTGTTTGTTGAATATCCTTCCATTGATACACTTTTTTATCTAGGGTTTTGATGAAAATCTCAGAAACCTGAGAGATTTCACGTTCTAATTCATTGGCTTCGCTGGCTAATTTCTTTTCTATTTCAGGTGTAATACCTTGTTTTTCTTTCTCTTGAAGGCTTAATTGTGATAATTTGGATAAATAAGCTCTTTTGGTTTTCCAGTCTTTGTATTGTTTAATAAGTGTTTGGTTCCCACTTTGCAAAATCTGATTTTGCATTTTCTTGGTAGATTGAAAAATTAAGCCCTTTGTAATCAATTGCAGATTGAATACATTAGAAGTGATACTTGGCTTTGTTGGAAAATAAGAAGAAGCAAAGGCATAAAAATCTTTAAAAAAGATATCAAGAGATTTTAAGTATGCTCCACGTTCTGTTTCGGAAAGTGTAGGCAACAATACTTGTATCTGATGGATTTTATTTTGTATAATTTCTTGATATAGAGGTTCTGCTTGTGTATGTAAGCCTTGTATATAATATGTATTTGCTAAGCCTCTACAAACAATAGCATATTCATGATGCATTTTGCCTAAAGCTTTTTCTATTATTTTTTTTGCTTCTAAATGTAAAGATTCTGCTTCTGTATATCTTTTTTGTTGTTGAAAAATATGCCCCATGCTATTGCATGATTGTGCATAATGAAGATGATTCTTACCAAGTACTTTTTCTCTGATTTTAAGAGATTCTGCAAATAATTCTGTTGCTTCAGAAAGTTTTTTTTGCTCTTTATATTGTAGCCCAAGATTATAACAAACTAAGGCATATAAAATATGGTTTTTACCTAATGTTATTTCCCAAATATTTTTTGCTTCAATATATAAAAGTTCTGATTGATCAAAACGTTTTTGATAGCGATATAAACTGGCTAAATTATTGCAAGCATTTGCGTACTCTAGGTGCTTTTTACCTAGAACAGATTCATGAATATTCTTGGCTTCAATGTAGAGAGGTTCTGATTTTTCATAAAGACCTTGTCGAAGATAAAGACTTGCTAAATTATTACAAGATATAGCATAATCAGGATGTTTTTTACCTAAAAGCTTTTCTCTGATTTTAAGTGCATCCATAAACAATTTTTCTGCTTTGGGATAAGAACTCATCTCTTGATAGAGAGTAGCTAAATTATTGCAAGAAATGGCAAACTCTAAGCTACTTCTCCCAAAAATTTTTTCATCAATGTTTTTTGCTTCAATATATAAAGGCTCAGATACATCATATTTACCTTGTAAACGATATAAATCGGCTAAACCTAACCTATTGATTGAGTAATAAGGATGGGCTTCTTTAGTAGTGGTATCAATGGTATTTCTAGCTTCTATGTATAAAGGCTCTGCTTGTGCATATAGTCCCATATTTCGATAGGTATCAGCTAAATCGGTACAAGTAGTTACATAATTGGGGTGGGATTTTCCAAATTCTTTTTCAGCTTGTATAATGGCTTTCTGATAATATTCAGATGCTGTTTGTAACTGATTGGCATAAAAAGCTTCTGTTCCTTTATCACTGAGGCTTTTCCAGTCCTGTTGTGCTGATACAGAGAAGGCTAAAAAAATGAAGAATGAGGTAAAAAAATAATGTAAACGCATAAACTAAATGTAAGGTAGTGTATCAAAATGTTTAAAATATGCTTTATAATTAAGAAATTATTAAAATAATTACAAAATAATTTTTAAATAAATAGTTCTTTCTTTATATAGAAATAGTTTTTTACCCTAAAACAAAAATTTATGATTGTAAGAATTGTAACACCTGTGCCAAACAAAAGAGATACTTTATCGGTGATTGCTGTAGACAGCAAAAACCGTGTCGTTATCAGAAATATTGTAGAAAATGTAGCAGGAGCTACCAAAGAAAAAAATCCTGAATTGTATGGTCAATTATGGGATTATACAGTAGTGAAATCTAATGCTGTTTTTAAGAACATGTACACCAACACTTATTTGAGCTGTCAGAGTGGTACAAGTAATAATACTCCATTGATACTTCATCCAAGTGATAATAAGTTTGCTCAATGGACATTGAACTTGCAGGATAATATGCCAGGTGATGACGAGAATGCTCCTAGAAGTTATTCAATCCATGCCTCCAGCAATAATCCACAAGTATTAGACCTTACTGGGGGCGATACTTCAGAGGGAACACTCATTATCATGAATACATGGAAAGGACAGCCACCTAGTGATGGTGTTTATAACCAATTTTGGTTTTTAGAGGAAGCCCGAGTTGTTATTAATAATTCAACTCGAAAACCTGCGGTGATAGTTCCTTCAAATAATACCAATGAAACTATTGAAGCTTGGGATGCTATGGTAGGAGGTAATTTATTGGGTACTATAAGACCACAAGATGATAGCATGACTATTGATGCTCGTTATACAACATTCTATTTGTCTTCCAAGCGAAATGGGAATAGTGGGCAAAGAGTAAATGAGTCTGAAAATGTAGAAGACCAAGTGATAACATTGGTAGATGGTGTCCCTGTAACAATCCAGTTTTATTATGGAGACCCAAGACAAGGAGCTTCTGTAACCATCACAGCCACTTTGCTTGGTGGATAACAAAAAAATAAGATAAATACTTAACTAAAACTAAAAAAAAAATGATTGTACGCTTAATTACCCCCCTTACAAACTCTGCTGGAACACTATCTGTTGTATCTGCGGATGCGAACAATAATGTTGTTATTGAGAATATTGTTGAAAATGTAGCAGGAGCTACTGCTCAAAATAATCCTGATTTGTATCGTCAGTTATGGAATTATGTAGGGGCAACAGATAATAATGGAAACTACATTGTTAGTTTTCAAAATTTATACACCAACACATATTTGAGCTGTTTGAATGGAACAAATAATGGTACACAGTTAGTATTAGATGCAAGTGCAACACCGCAAACTTCTAACTGGATTATTAAGAAGCAAAATAATATGCCTAATGATGATTCTGGTGCTCCTAGAAGCTACTCTATTCATGCTTTGAATCATAATTCACAGGTAATAGATTTATCAGGATATAATACTACTCCAGGTACAATTATTCAGATGTATTCTTGGAAAGGGCAACCTCCTTACGACAACCAATACAACCAGTTTTGGTTTTTAGAAGAGCCTCGAATTCAAGTTGTAACACCATACTCGTCCACAACAATACAAGTAGGAGTCAATTATAGTAGTGAGGTAATTCAGGTTTGGGATTCGGAAGTAGGAGGAAACTTGTTAGGCTCTTTAGGTAATGATTATGGAAATAATTTAACAGTTTATAATCATACTTTCTATGTATCTTCTAAAAAGCCTCAAAATGGTTATTTAGTGAACGAATCTGAAAATCAAAAAAATCAGACGATTAATCTAGAGAATAACTCAAATGTAACTGTTCAATTTTATTATGGAGATCCAAGACAAGGTACCTCTATTTCATTTACGAGTGGGGCTTAAATAATTAATCTATAAAAATAAAGCTGATATAGTTCATATCAGCTTTATTTTTTATGGAAAAACCATACATTTTTCAAAGACTCGTTTATATTTGCAAAAAACGTGTGAGTCTATGGAAAAAAAAGTAATAATAGTAACAGGAGGTACAAAAGGTATTGGGAGAGCTATTGTAGAGCATTTTGCCAAAGAGGGTTTTCATGTAATTACATGTTCTCGTAAACCAGAAAATGTAGAGGAACTTACAAAATATATCGAAAAAACTTATCCAAATGCTCAGATTTCGGCTACTACAGCCGATTTATCTATTAAAAGTGAAGTACAACGTTTTGTAACATTTATCAAAACAGCAACTCAAAAAGTAGATGTGTTGGTAAATAATACAGGTGTATTTGTGCCAGGGCAGGTACACAACGAAGCAGAAGGGGTACTTGAAAGCCAAATAGAAACAAACTTGTACAGTGCATACCATCTGACAAGAGGTATACTGGATACAATGTTGCCTTTTCAAAAAGGGCATATTTTTACAATTTGTTCGACGGCAAGTATTACACCTTATGTCAATGGAGGCTCATATTGTATCTCAAAATTTGCTCTATATGGCATGACAAAAGTATTGAGGGAGGAAATGAAGCCTAAAGGCATCAGAGTTACAGCGATTTTGCCTGGGGCAACTCTTACAGATAGCTGGGCTGGTGTGGATTTACCTCCTGAACGTTTTATGAAACCAGAAGATGTGGCTTTAGGAGTTTGGGGAGCTTATCAGATGTCGGAGCAAACAGTTGTAGAAGAAATATTAATCAGACCACAATTAGGGGATATATAGGTTAGATTTTAAACATGAGATAATTACAGCGAAAAGAGATTTTTTACATTTAAACAGCTTAAACCTTGAATTTTGAATTAGATGCTCGCTCGTTAGAAGCTGTATTGGCTTTGGCAAGCGTAACTGTTGGCTTTATAGCTTATTGGTTTATTAGTCAATCAGCTATTATGGAAAATTATTTTTCTGCCCGTTACCCCAATCCTGATAAACAAATATTGTATTTTGTTCTTTTTCAGCGTTATATGGGTGTTGTGTTTTTAGGAATATTGCCTATAATCATTATGATGATTTTTGCAGGGAAATCGTGGGCTGATTATGGAGTAAAAATCCCTGAAAGTTTTGAAACATTGTGGTGGATATTAGGATTGGTTAGTTTGGTAATACCAATCAATTATTTGAATGCTAAAAAAGCAGATAATTTATTGGTGTACCCACAAATACGATCTAAATATTGGACAATCAAAGTTTTTGTACACGAATACTCCAGTTGGATAGCTTATTTACTGGCTTATGAATTACTTTTTAGAGGTTTTTTATTGTTTTCGGTGTACAGAGTAGCAGGAGCTTGGACAGCCATGCTTGTCAATGTGGCAATTTATGCCATTGCTCATGTACCCAAAGGACAGAAAGAAGCTGTAGGAGCCATTCCTTTGGGAATGTTGTTATCTTATTTAACTCTTAAAACAGGCGATATTTGGATAGCTGTAGTAGTGCATATTGCATTGGCTCTTAGCAACTCGTTTTTCTCGTTTTTAGCACAACCTGCTATGTACTACAAAAAAAAATAAGCAGATACACATTTTGTGTATCTGCTTAAGATATTAAAAGCTATAAGGCTTCTGTTATTAAAATATTAATAACCAAATAGTTTTTCAAGAGAAACTTGCTCTACTTTGCCATATTTCTTGAGAGCATCAAAATTTAATTTTTCTTTTTTACCCACAACAAGCGTAACACGTGGCTTGCCTTTCACATATTTTTGTTGGAAAGCCAAAATATCATCCCATTTTAAATTAGGGATTTTGTTATAAGCATTTTTACGAGGGTCTTCTGTAAGCCCAAGTTTTTGTTTGCTGATATAATCAAACAAAATATCAGATTTGGTAATGCGTTGTGTTTCTAAATTGCTAATAATCTGACTTTTTGCATTGGCAAATTGCTTTTCACCAGTAGGGATATTATTTACAATATTATCCATTGCTACAAGAGCATCAGTTAATTTATCTGCTTGTGTGCCTATGTATGAAACAAAGTAGCTTTGTTTTTTCAAATCATTTGCCTCACCAAAAAATGCATAACAACTATAAGCCAAAGCTTTAGATTCTCTGATTTCTTGGAATACCACCGAACTCATACCACCACCAAAATATTCATTATAGAGTTGAATTGTTGGAGAGAGGTCTTTGTTGTATTGAAGACCTTCTGTGAGCGTTAAAATTTCAGCTTGTACCATATCATATTCAGCCCAATATACCTTGTTTTCAGTAATAGGAAGTTGTTTGTACTCTTTTGGTGCAGGAATAGCAAGGAATTTTTTAGGCAACTTATGATTTTTCTGTAAAACTTTATTTACATTTTCAATGCTTTCACCGCCATAATACAGAACTCTGTGTGGATATTGAAGCATATTTTTTACAATATCAGTCAGTTCTTTTGGGTTGATAGCTTTTAATTCAGTTTCAGAAATAATGTCATTGAAAGGGTTTTTCTCACCATATTGAGCATAATTTTGTAAACCAGCACGTAATATAGTACCTTTGTTTAACTTATTATCTTTACGTGATTTCAAGATTCTGTTTACCAGATTATTATATGCTTCTTGGTCAGGTTTGGCATTAGCCAAAAGGTTTTCAAATAGAACAAGTGCCTTTTCAAAATTTTCATTCAAACCTGAAAGGCTTACATATACTCTTTCATTTCCTGAAAATACACTAAAACTGCAACCTAATTTGTAAAGCTCCTTTTTGAAATCTTGGGCGGAGTATTTGTTATCACCTAAGAAACTAAGATAATCCACTGCGAGACCAAGTTTTTTGTTGTGCAGGGTTCCCATTTCTAGTACATAGTTCATAGAAAATATACCATTTTCTGTATTTTTTTTGTATAAAATCTGAACATTTTTACCTGCAAGGTCTTTGGTTGTGATGTCTTTTGCATAGTCCAAAAATACAGGCGACATTTTTTTAGCTTCCGTTTCTAAAATGTTTTTTACAAAAGGAGAACGTTTGTCTCTATTCAAATCGACGGGTGTGATGGCAGGTTTATCAACTTTCAGACTATTCTTTTCTCCTTTACGTTTATAGACAATTACATAATTTTGAGCATAATAACGATTCGTAAATTGTACTAATTCTTCTTTGGTAATGGTAGATAATTCGTTGATTTCATTGACCATATCTTGCCATTCTACACCATAAATAAAAGCAGTTACAAAAGCATCGGCTCTGGCATCATTGCTTTCCATTTGTAGCATTTTAGTTTTTTTGAAGTCGTTGAGAATAGCAGGGAGAAGCCAATCTTCAAATTTCCCTTGTTTTACCAATTCTAATTGTGCTAGGATTAAATCTTTTACTTCTTCTAATTTTTGACCTTCTTTTGCTTTTCCACCTAAGAAATGAACACCATAATCTTTCAAGCGATATACAGACGAGTATGCTCCTTGTACTTTTTGGGTTTGGTTCAAATTTAGGTCAATAAGCCCTGCTTGGCTGTTGCTCAGTACCATATCGAGCATGGTAGCTAATTGCATTTCACGAGTGTTGTAAGCAGGTAAACGGAAACCAATTTGTAGGCTTTCGGCATCAGGACCAAAGACTTCTTTTTCAGTTACTTTTGTTAAAAGTGGTTCGGCTTTTACCGAAAAAGCAGGAACAGGTTTTGAGGGCATTCCTCCAAAATATTTATCAATCAGGGCAATTGTTTCAGCAGGGTCTAAATCGCCACTCAAGCAAATAGCCATATTATTAGGCACATAATAGTTGTTAAAATACTTCTTAATTTCAGTCAGAGAAGGATTCTTTAAGTGTTCTATGGTACCAATAGTGGTTTGTGTTCCGTATTGATGATTGGGAAATAATGTAGCAAACATCAATTCTGAGGCTTTTCTGCCATCATTATCAAGCGAAATATTCTTTTCTTCGTACACAGCCTCCAATTCTGTATGGAAAATACGGGGAACCATATCCGAAAAACGATTAGATTCTATTTTAAGCCACTTTTCGATTTGGTTTGTAGGAATATCATTAACATATACTGTTTGCTCAAACCAAGTGTAAGCATTGGTGCCTGTTGCACCAATTGCTCCTAACATTTGGTCATATTCATTACCAATCGCAAATTTTGAGGCTTGGTTAGAAACTTTATCAATTTCTGCGTAAATTTCCTTACGTTTTGCTTCGTCTTTAGTCTGGCGATACGTTTCAAAAAGCTGCTCTATTTTGTCTAATAAAGGTTTTTCACTTGCCCAATCCGAAGTACCGAATTGTGTAGTTCCTTTGAAAACCATGTGTTCGAGGTAATGAGCCAAACCTGTTGCATCAGCAGGGTCATTTTTGCTACCTGCTCTTACAGCAATATAAGTTTGAATACGTGGGGCGTTTTTATATACTGTCATATACACACGTAAACCATTTTTGAGTGTATAAATGCGTGCTTTTGTGGGATCTCCTTGCACAGTTTGGTAACTGTAGTTCCCTTCTGTGACAGTCTGGGTTTGTGCTTGAGAATAGTGAGGCAAACAAAGTGTAGAAGCCCAAATACCAAGTACAAACAGTTTTTTTAGCAAATTCTGTTTAAACATTTTTCTAAATAGTTAATATAGATATATGATTTGATGCTCGAAAATTACGATATTATCACTAAAAAGAGAATAAATTTGAATCATTTATTCTCTTTAGTTAATTTTGTGTCAATAGATTATGGAGTTAATCTACCTTTTTCCACCAAGCTTCAAAAGTTTGTGTTTGCATAAAGTCCACACTTTCGCCTATCATGGGTGTAAGAAGAGGCATTTTTTGTTCCAAGCCATACTCCGATACTTTTAGAATGGGCTCATCCCAAGCATGGAGAGCCAATGTAAATTTACCCCAATGGACTGGCATTAATTTTTTGGCTTTTAAATCTTGGGCTGCTTTTACAATTTCGTGAGGGAGCATGTGAATGTATTTCCAGTATTCGTTGTACTGACCAGCTTCTAAAATGACCAAATCAAACTCACCAAATTTAGTACCTATTTCTGCAAAATGCTTGTCATAACCACTATCGCCGCCAATATACAACTGTTTGGTAGGTGTTTGAAGCACAAAAGATACCCAAAGAGCTTTATTTCTGGTTAAGCCTCTGCCAGAAAAATGTCTTGCTGGAGTAATATGAATCTTAAAATTGTCTTCAAAATCAAATTTTTCGTACCAATCTCCTTCATGGATATTTTTTACATCAAATCCCCAATGTTCAAAATGTTCGCCAGTTCCCAGACCTGTTACAATATGTTTGATTTTAGGTTTTAAGGCAAGTACAGTTTCATAATCCAAATGGTCCCAATGGTCGTGAGAGATGAGTAAATAATCTATTTCAGGGAAATCGTCAGGGCTGTATACATCAGCTCCTTTAAAACTACGGGTTGTAAATTTTACAGGAGAGGCTGCTCCACTGAGTACAGGGTCAACAAGAAACGTTTTGCCATCTGTTTGGATAAAATAGGAAGAATGTCCAAACCACACCAAAATATCCTGATTTTTGGGTAAATTTTTTAAATCTACTTTTTTGGAAGGTAGAATATTTTTAGGAGCAGAACGTTTACTTCTTCCAAAAAAGAAGTCCCAAAGAACCTTTGGATAGCTTGCTCCTTCGGCGAGGTCTGGGGTATGGCTTTGGTTTTGAAACTTGCCATCTTTATAATTAGGCGATTTTTGGATTTTTTCGAGTCTTTTGCCACTGGGTAGCTTTCCGAATTTGGCTTGTTGCATGAATATCATAGCAGAGACAGTTAAAATGACAATTAAAGAAACAATGGTTAGAAAAGTGTATTTCAAGAATTTTTTCATCATTATAATTTTTAGACTGACTAATCAGTCGATTTGAAAAACAAATTTTTTATGTAAGCATTTTCCAAAGAAGCTCAAAAGATTGCTCAATCAGTTCTTTTTTGGGTTTTTCATCTAATTCTTTTTTGAGGATATACTGATATACTCCAAAAATATGAATGCCAATGAGGCTATGAATAAAATCTGTGGGTAGCTTTTGGATGTATCCGCCTTCCATAGCTTCTTGAATGAGTTCTATGGCTGCTTTTTTTTGTTCAAGAATTTCTTCTAAAGGAATTTGGTTTGCGAAAGGAGAGAGACTTACCTGTTGCATGAAATGAAATTCTAAAGGGTGATCCAATGCCCAATATAGAGTATAAATATAGTGAGCTTTCACTTTTTCCTTTGTATTTTTCTGTTTTTGAGCCTGTTCTTCTGTAAAATTTAAAAGCTGTTTTTTGATGTCCAGATATAAATGAATAATCAGTTCATCTTTGGTTTTAAAATGATGAAAAAGTGTACCATTAGCAACACCAGCCTCCTGAGCTATTTTGCTCGTGGCTGTGCCATGAAACCCTTGTTCTACAAATAAACGCAATGCTGCTTGTAATATATCTTTTCTTTTATCCATTACTGACTGACTGATCACTCCACAAAAGTGAGCTTAATTTTAAGAACTTCCAAATAAAAACGTAATTTTATTTTATAACAAATTACTTGCTTCAAACGAAAAGGGCAGTAGTTGGGCAATAGAAGGTATTTTAAAAATTTTTCCTTCGGAGTCTGTGAGAAGCACTTCTATGGGGCTGTTTTGACGTTGTTCAAACTCAAGCATAACTTGTCTGCAAGATCCACATGGAGGGGTAAAATTATACTGACCATCACGTTTTTTGGCTACAATAGCCACTTGCAATATTTTAACACCAGTATAAAGTACACCAGCACTAAAAAAAGCAACTCTTTCAGCACAAAGTCCTGAAGGATAAGCTGCATTTTCCTGATTTACACCTTCTACGATTTCACCATTTTCTAAATATAAGCAAGCCGAAACCAAAAAATTAGAGTAAGGGGCGTATGCTTTTTCACTAATGGATTTTGCTTTTTGAATGAGTTTTCTTTCCGATTCTGTTAAAAACTCATCACTGGCATAAAATTTATAAGAGGTGATAAACTGGCGTTCTTCGATCATTTTTTAGAAATTAATGGTTTGAAATTTAGTAAAAATACTCAAAGCCTCCAAACTTAGTATAGGCTAATTTTGTAGATTAAGGGATAAATGGCTAATTTTGAAAAAAACTATATGCTTTTAGAGTCTTACCAAATAGCAGAAACCATTAACTTAAAGCAATTTAGAGCAAGTTATTCGCAAACGCCAGTGTATGCAACAGTTTGGGATGCTTTTTATGTAGATGATAAACAGAGATTTATACATATTTTCGGACATGGAGTAGTCGTATTTGTAGGCTATGAAACTCCTGAAAAGAACAATTTTATTAAATTACTGAAAGAATTTTCGCATGGTTCTATAGAAGCAGATGTAAATGAGGATTTTACAATACATTTAGACTCGACTGTTCGCAGACCCATTGTAAAAAATAATTCGATTACATTACCTCATTTAGAATATGATACAGTGCGTATCATTACATTAAATGTGGCTCAATCAGTAGCTTTGGATTACTACGACTCTTTGAGTCTCGAAATGCTTAAAAGTAGTAAAAAACATATTGATGAATTAGAGAAGTTTGGCAAAGTGCAGGTTTCTAAAAAGAATTTACTCAAGTTTATAGGGAAAATTAAAAATATAAAAAACAGTATTATTGATAATTTGTACATCTTAGACGACCCCAATATTGTTTGGGATAACGAGGAGCTTGAAAAGATTAATAATCAACTGAAAGAAACATTTGATATTAGCCCTCGTTTTAGAGATTTGGACTATCGTTTGCGGATAGTTGAGGAGAATCTGATTTTATTTACAACTCTCATTCAGCATAGAGAAAGTGCTCGTTTGGAGTGGATTATTATTACATTGATATTTGTAGAAATTGTAAATGTTTTTTTTGGCGATTTGCTCAAAGAAATCTTTGTTTGGATTGGAAAATAAGTTAGAAATTATGTGGAAAACATTGTTAGTTATTGTTTTATTGGTGTACTTCCTTTCGAGTGTATTGGGTAAAATATTACGATTTTTAAGAGAAAGTGCTGGTGAAAATCCAGAACCCAAACCCAAAAAACCAGAAAAAGTGGGAACAATGAAAATTTTTATTCCTGAAGAAAATAATAAGAAAAAAACATTTAAAGGTGGTGAATACACTGATTATGAAGAAATAAAATGAATTATATACATTACAATCACGACTTTATCCGAATATTTTTGCCTGAATCATTATGTACAGAAAACTAATCTTATTTGCATTATTACCAGTTGTTTATCATTTATCTAGCTATATAGAACCCAAGGTATCACCACAAGAAAGAACGATTTTTGTAAATCCTGTCTCTTATTTCAACCAAGAAAAATGGGTAGATAGTGTCTATAAAACCATGAGTTTGGATGAAAAAATTGGACAACTTTTTATGATAGCTGCTTATTCCAATAAGGATGAAAAGCATTATAAAGAAATAGACCATCTTGTGAAAGAACACCATGTAGGTGGTGTGATATTTTTTCAGGGGACACCTTACAAGCAGGCAGAACTGACCAATCGTTATCATAAAAAAGCAAAAATCCCCTTATTGGTTGCTATTGATGGAGAATGGGGCTTGGGTATGCGATTGGATAGTACCATTTCGTATCCTTATCAAATAACACTCGGAGCTATTAAAGAAGACAGCCTCATTGAGGAAATGGGCAGTCAGGTGGCTAAACAGTGTAAAAGATTGGGGATTCATATCAATTTTGCTCCTGTGGTAGATATTAATAGCAATGCTAATAATCCAGTGATTGGTTTTCGTTCTTTTGGTGAAAATAAAGAAAAAGTAGCCCAAAAAGGAATTGCTTACATGAAAGGGATGCAAAAAAATGGAGTAATGGCTGTAGCCAAACATTTCCCTGGACATGGAGATACAGATGCAGACTCTCATTATGCTCTACCAGTTTTGAAACATGATGTTCAGCGTTTGGACAGCATGGAACTATATCCTTTCCAGAAATTAATAGATGCAGGTGTACAAGGAGTGATGGTAGCACATTTGAATATTCCTGCATACGAAAAACGCCCCAATTATGCTACAACACTCTCAGAAAGTGTTGTGACACAGTTGCTAAAACAAAAAATGGGTTTTAAGGGCTTGGTATTTACAGATGCTCTGAATATGAAAGGAGTCAGCAGTTTTTTTAAACCTGGTGAAGTGGATGTATTGGCTTTACTTGCAGGAAATGATGTTTTGTTGTTTTCTGGGGATGTACCAACAGCTGCTAAGGCTATCAAGAAAATACTAAAGAGAAAGAAAATTAAACCACAAGATTTTGAAAACAGAGTTAAGAAAATCTTGAGAGCCAAATATCAGGCAGGCTTACATGAATACAAACCCATTGAATTACAAAACATCTATCAAGATTTACACAAAAAAGAGTATTACACGCTTTTGGAAAAAATCTATGCTGATGCTGTAACCATTCCTCAAAATCAGGATAGTTTGTTGCCTTTCAAGTATTTAGATAAATACCAAATCGCTTCTGTTTGTATCAATGCTCAGGAAAAAGATGCTGATGCGTATCAGGATATTTTAAATAAGTACACAGATATAAAACGCTTCAATATTACCCCTCTTAAATATAATATTGAAACTCGTTTGCAAACCATCGATAAACTAGATAGTTCCAAAACACTCATCATTTCAGTGTTTGGAATGAGCAGACTGGCTACTAAAAAATTTGGGGTAGATTCTGCAACTATCCGTTTGGTAGCAGATTTGCAGAAAAAACACCCTAAAAATGTATTATGCTTGTTTGGAAATCCGTATGCTTTGAAGTTTTTCCCAAATACTCGAAATGCTATCATCGCCTACGAAGAAAACCCTTTTACACTGAAATATATACCCCAAATGATTTTTGGAGCAATAGGAGTAAAAGGCACCTTACCTGTTTCTGTGAATGGTATCAAAGCTGGTACAGGCATGCAAATAGCTTCTGTGATGCGTTTGCAGTATGGTTTTAGTCCTGAAAGTGTGGGGATGAGTTTAGACTCACTTCAGAAAATGGATACACTCATCAAAAGTGCTATCATTAATCGAGTATTCCCTGGTTGTCAGGTGCTTGTAGCCAGAAAAGGAAAAGTAATTTGGGAAAAAGCCTATGGATATTATGATTATCAGGGAGATCAGAAGGTAACAACTCAAAGCATTTATGACTTGGCTTCTATCAGTAAAGTAGCAGGTACAACACAAGCCCTCATGTTTTTATTTGATGTTGGGAAATTAGATTTATCTCTGAAAGCCTCTGATTATTTACCTGAATTGCAAAAAAGCAACAAGAAGAATATCATTGTTCATGATATTATCTTGCATCAGGCGGGTTTACAGCCTTATATTTTATTTTTCAGAAAAACTTTTGGAAAATTAAGAGAACCTTCCCCTAAGTTTTACAGATATGCTCCAGATGATACATTTTCATTACAAGTAGCTCCCAGTTTGTTTGCTCGAAAAGACATGGAAGATTTGATATGGAAATGGACAATAGACTCAGATATGCTCAAGAAAAAAGGAAAACGATACCCCTATGAATATAGCGATTTGAGCTTTTTTATACTGAAACGAATTGCCGAAAAGCAACTCAATGAGCCTTTAGATAAGTTTTTGAGAAATAATTTTTATCTTACTCTCGGAGCCAATAGTTTATGTTATAAGCCTTTAGAACACTTTAAACCCGAAGAAATTGTACCAACCGAAAACGACAAATATTTTAGGAGAGAGCTTTTAAGAGGCACAGTACACGACCCTACGGCTGCTATGATGGGTGGAGTAGGTGGACATGCAGGTTTGTTTGGCAATGCCAATGATTTAGCTAAACTCTTGCAAATGAACCTGCAAGGAGGATTTTACGGAGGAATTCGTTATATCATCCCCGAAACGCTTCAATTATTCACATCTCAAACAGATAGCCTCAACAGAAGAGGCTTGGGCTGGGATAAACCTGATAAAAATGCGATTTATGGCTATATTTCTAAATATGCCACAGATAAATCGTATGGACATTCGGGGTATACAGGTACAGTAGCGTGGGTAGAGCCTGAAAAAGAGCTGATAATCATATTTTTATCTAATCGGGTACACCCCAACGATAACCCACGTATTATACGCCAACATACACGCCGAAAAATACAAGATATTGTCTATGAATCGATTGTAAATCCATAGCAATTTCATTACCTTATTAAATATCATCTAATGGCTCTACCTGTTATTACTCAAAAAGTTCAAAATGAGCTTTCTAAGACACAAAAAAGCTTTAATCAAAAAATCAAACAAATTGATGAACTGAAGGCTAAACTTGTTTTGATAGAAGAGCATGAGATATTTTTGCGTAAAAAACTGACAGTATCTATTTTTCCTCTCATCAAAGAGATGAATAAGATTCGTATGGAATTTACTGAA
>Ga0075157_10001212_pt1 | contig 16655 bp, 16 predicted proteins | sample JI81BgreenDNA_FD_70967 | JGI IMG/M metagenome (GOLD analysis project Ga0075157, IMG submission 70967) | Wastewater effluent complex algal communities from Wisconsin, to seasonally profile nutrient transformation and Carbon sequestration -... | ecosystem: Engineered > WWTP > Effluent > Algae...
AGCGTTACTAATTAATGCGTTGTATTTCTTTTTGGGTAAGCAATATAATTTTATGCATTTAGGTACTTTAACACCAACCGAAAGAAGTATTTTATCAATTTTCTTAACCCTATTTTTTGCTGTCGTTTGGGAATTGTTGCAAATGAAAAAAGGCGCAAACAAAACAAAATTGCAATGGCTAAAATTTGCCGTTCCCGATATAATTTTCACAACTTTAATAGGTTACATAGGTCATTTATTAGTTGAATTTAATTTTTAATATAAGCCAAAAAAAAAATGGATTGGATAACAATAGCAACGGTAATTACAGGCGGTGGATTATCAACGTTTTTAACAGTAATACTAACATTAAAATACGTTAGAAGAAAAGAAAGCGGATTAGCAGAACAAGAAATCGGCAAAGGCGAAAAAGAAAAAGCAACCGCAAATCAGGAAATTCAAAAAGCATACCGAGATATGGTTATTGATAACGAAAATTTCCGTAAAAATTTAATGGCAGAGTTTGAAAAAGTAAAGCAAGAACTCCAGCTTTATAAAAATCAATGTCATAAATGTGCTAACAATAAATTAGGTTAAAATGAACACACTAAAAAACATACTCGTTAGAAATTGGTTTGGATTAGCTATTGCTTTGGTTTTAGCTTTTTTCCTTTTCCAGCAATGCGAAAAAACAAGTTTTGCAAATGCAAATTTAGAAGCTGTTACCAGTACAAACAAAGTCTATAAAAACAAAATTGGAACATTGACCACACAAAACAAGGCTTTGGATCTAACCAATAAAGAACTAGAAGAAAGCAACCTTTTTAAAGACGATACGATTTCAAAATTAAAAAAAGGTTTTAAAGAAATTAAGTTCATTTCAACCATTAAAACCGTTACAAAATTCGATACCATATATAAAAAATACGAAACGCCAATACCTTGCAATTTTGTCCGTGAAGGTTCAATTTCGCAAGATTGGTTTTCACTCAATTATCGTGTAGATAGTTTAGGAGTTTTAATCGATAGTTTAACCATTCCAAACCGTCAAATCGTTGTTTCAGGTTATAAACGACTAAACGGAATTTTTAAACCAAAAACACTCGTTACCGAAGTTACAAATACTAATCCACATATTGAAAATTTTAGTGTTCAATCGGTTGTAGTTCAAGAAAAAAAAAGCTGGTTTGAAAGCGGTTTAATGAAAATTTTAATTGGCTTTGGACTGGGAATTTTAATAAAATAATAATTATGAAACCATTTTTACGAAATACGCTCATTATAACGACGATTGCTATCGTTGTGGGTTCATACTACATAAAAGATAAAATCGATACAGCAATCGAAGTTTTCGACAAAATAAGTATCAAACCGTTTGCATTGCCAAAAAACATTAGATTTTCAAATCCTAACCTTTTAGGAATACCGCAAAACATTTCGGGTACAATTGATATGCAAGTTATCAATGACGATGTACAGAATTTTAGCGTTTCGGGTTTTGGCGTTGCAACATTAAAAACGGTTAAGATTTACTTCAAAAATATTCTCATTGGCGAAGCAAATGTTTTCTTAGATGAAATCGAAGTTCCAGCACGAGGAAACGCCATTTTAAAAAATATTCCATTTACAGGAAAAACACTTTCCATTTTAAGTAATGCAACCGCTTTCAGCAATGCAAAAATTAGCGATTTTAACTTTATATCAACTATTGAAGTAGCAGGAATTGAATATGAAATCTAACGAACTATTTAACGGTTTACACGGTTGTAAAGACATACACCGTAGCGAAATCATCGATATTATAGAACTTGCAAAACAAGAAAATAATACCGATGTAATTTATCGTTTGTCTAGGATTTTAAACTCAAAACCTGATAACAACTATTTTAATATGGAAATTGTTCAATTTCCTGAAACTGGTTTAAATGGTTCACGTCATACTGGCGACTATAAAGAAGCATTAGACGAATGTGGACGACTAAACAAAGGTTTCCGTTTTGAAAACGGCAAAGTAATTAAAGTTGTTCCAAAAGTAAAACCAGTTAGAAAATCGGCAGCTAAAAAAGAAACTCCAGCTAAAAAAACCGCTTCAAATTATGGTAAGAAAACGAAGCGTTCAAATAAAGAAAAATTCTTAGAATTAGTTTCTGACGAAAAATCAAATACGTTAGAAAAAATCAAAGAACGAAAAAAAAATCGAATTAAAAAAGAAACTCCAGCGGTTGAAAAATCAATTGAAAATGAATATCCATTTAGTAAAAATGATATTCCTTTTGAAGTTGGTAAGCGTGCGCACTATTGGACTTCTTTCACTCCTGAAAAAAGAGCAGAACAGGAACAAAATTACTATTTTAATGCCTTAAAAAATATATACGACAAATATAAAAAAATTGCTATTGAAAAAGATGGTTTAGAAAAATTTGAAACTCTTTTCAATAAATTTAAAGATAAATATCTCACCTTAAAATTAGCTGAATTAAATGCGAAATCAAGAACTGCCAGTACAATGATTACAGGCGGTTCAAATTTTAATGTTAGAAAAAATCAAAAAGCGTTAAATTCACATCAAAACAAGTATCAGCAATTAATTGATTTTGAAAAAAAGTACATTGATATTTTTGATAAAATATTTTTTCCACAAGAGCAACCAATCAAAACAGGCAAAACAGGTTCGTTAGAAAAATTAGAAGAAAAACTAATAAATTTAGAAGATGCGCAAAAAAGAATGGTTAAAGCTAATGCTGAATTAAGAAAAATAAAAGCTAAAAAACTATCAGTTACCGAAACCATCAACGAGTATAAAAAATATTTGTCTAGTGTAGGTTATACTGATGAAATTATTAAAAGTCTTGTTTCTATTTCGGAACGTGATAACAGTCTTATATGGTTAGGATTTAATACAACTAATTCAAGTGCAGAAATTAGAAGAATTAAAGATAGAATTGCCGTTGAAAAAAAGCTAAAAGAAAAAGCTGAAACAACACAAGAAAACGAAAATAAATTTGAGTTTGATGGTGGTTATATCACTAATGATTTTAACGATAATAGAGTAAAAATTCATTTTGATAGCATTCCATCGGTTGAGATTAGAAATTTCATAAAAAAATCAGGTCAAGCGTTTAAATGGTCGCCATTTAACAAAGTTTGGCAACGTCAGTTAAATACTTATTGGTCGGGAAGTAGAAAAGAATTATATAGTTTTTTAGGTGTTAAAAGCAACGAAAAAAAAGTAGCTTCTAATCAAGATAATCAACTGAAATTATTAGGAGCAAAAAAAACAAAACCAGCGTTAAAATCTCCAGTACAGGAAAAAGAAAGTACAAAACCAATTTCGAGTAATCCAGCCGTTTCAAAAGCTGGCGTTCGTTCCGTTCAAAATTCAGAGTTTTTTAAAGTTAACGGTTCAACAGGAGAGTTTTTGCAACGTGTAGAAAAAAAACCAAAAGAAAGCGTTGTTATTACTATTGATGGCGAACAAGGTGCAGGAAAAACAACGATGCTATACAACTACATCGAAGATTTTGCAAGTGCTGGAAATTCGTCTATTTTCTTAACACTTGAAGAACACAAAGATAGCGATTTAGCTACTGAAAAAGTAAACAAATATTTGAGCCAAAAAGCAAAAGATAATCTCGATATGGCTTCGGATATTGATAGCATCGAAGCATTTTACAAAATTGTCGCTTGCTATGATGTTTGTTTTATTGATAGCTGGCAAAAATTACTTCGATTAATTGGTAACATTCGTCTTGATGAAGATTTGCGCAAAAAATTTGACGGCAAAGTATTTATTATCATTTTCCAGCAAACTACAACAGGACGAACAAAAGGCGGAAGCGAAGTTGTTTTTGATGGCGACATTATTATTAAAATGGTTAAAGAAAATTCATTTGCTGATAATTATGCCTATTTTGATAAAAATCGTTATACCAAAATTCCAATCGAAAACATTCGATACAACATTGCAAAACGCCAAGTTTACAATCCAAACCAACCCGAAGCACAAAAACAAGAAGTTCAACCAAAGGAAACTATAGAGTTTTCTTTTAATGTAAAATAATCATGTTAAAGAAAAAAAATACAATTCCAAAAACAGATAAAAAAAGAACTCCTAGAAAATTATTGTTTACTCAAGTAGCTAAATTAATAACTACTAATGCAGAACTTTTTGAATTGACTAAAAATGCAAATTATGAATATTATGCTATTCGTAGATATAAAACAATTTACATTTTCAAAACAAAAAAAGCATATTATCAAAATATAAAAAAATGTCCAAATTGTGTAAATGGTTTAATAAATTCATGGAATTTACATATTTGGAAATTCTAATTTTTAATTAAATAAATCAACCAAAGGAAACGATACAGTTTTCTTTTAACACTAAATAACTATGTCAACAACAAGAAAAAAAGCACCAGCAAAAAAAACCACAGCAAAGCGTAAAACCGCAACTAAAAAAACAGGCACACGATCAACATCAAAAAATTTAACCCCAGCCGAAAAAAGAAAGCGTACAATCGCTAGAAAAAATCGTCAAACTGGCGCAACTCACGTTAGTTTAGATAAAGGCAAACAAGCAAAAAGACCAGGAAAAAGAGTTTCAGCAAGTGGACGTACTTATTACGAACGTAGAGCAAACCATAGCGACGTTGGTAAACTTTTAGGTTCAGCAAATGTATTTGCTAACAAATCATTAGCTGATGCTTTTGTAAAAGAAAAAAATAAAAATTCAAGAACATACACCTATTATTCAGTTTTATATCCAATAAATAAAGGTGGTGATGGTAAAGCATTTATTGTTAGAAAAAGAAAAAAAAGTTCTTTAAATGCTCCAGCTGGTCAAAACATTGGCGATACGTGTACTAGAAGAAACGCTGACGGTTCAACTACAACCTATTCAGCACAAGGCGGAAATCGTCCTTGTCCTTATGGTGGCAGACCAACGGTTAAAGCTGTTACAATGCAAAAATTAAGTGGAACAAAACCAAAAACCAAAAAGAAACCAACACCAGCGCAACTAAAAGCACGTGCAGAATTTACCAAAAAACAAGCGCAAGCACGTAAATTATTCGATAGTGGCAAAGCGAAAACAATGAGTTCCGCTTGGGCAATGATTAGATAGTTAATTAGTTTAATTATAGATTTGGGGAATAAAATCCGTTGTGTAATGCAACGGATTTTTTTATTTTCATACTCCTTTCACCTCTTTGTTTATAGTTTTTAAGCGTTTTTATAAACTGTAAACACGATTGTTTATAGTTTTTTTCAATGAATATTTTTGATAAACCCAATAATAGCAATACTTCGCAAAGATTGTTTATTTTGTTTACAATGTTTACAGTTTTTTCAAAAACAAATCAAACGCAAAAAAAATTTTAAAAATTTACTCCAGCGTTTTTAATAATTTCGTCGCTGGTTTGATTTCTTGATGTATATTTTTCGGTAATTTTCAAATCGTGATGGCGTGCTTGGTCACGAACTTTTATAGCTGGAATTCCAGCGTTTAATAAATCGGTTATTCCAGTATCTTTTAAGGAATAAAATTGATACTTGTTTTCAATTTGCAAAACCTTTCGGCATCGTTCCCAATTATCAGAAATTCGTTTTGGATTTAATTGTTTTGCACCCGCTTTAAAATTATCAGCAGAAAAAATAAAATCATTCATGTTTGCATTTTTGGTTTGCAATTTCAAAATTTCTAAATAAGCATTCGGCACGGTTACATTTTCGGTTTTTCCATTTTTAGAAAATTCAGCTGGAATAGTTATAAAATTTTTTTCAAAATTAATGTGATGTACTTTTAGTTTTGTCAATTCCGTTCTACGAACAAAACAATAATATGTTATCATACAAACCGCATAAAAACCAAAATTCGTTTGCTCCAGCGATTTTATTTTAAGTTTAATTTCGTGGGTTAAGTTTTGGCGTATTTTTTCAGCGTTTTTTTTCTTTACAATTCCAACAGCGCAATTTTCTTTTGCAAAACCACGTACAAGACAAAAATTAAAAAATCCAATAAAAAACGCTAAGTGATTGTTGTACGTTCGTGCAGAATTATTTCGTTCGTATAAAATAAAATCTAGGTAATTTATAATGAACGAACGGTTAATTTCAAACACGAAATTTAGCTTTAAATTCTTTTTTGCAACATAAAGTTCAATCATGTTAAAATAACTCTTGTAACTACGTTCAGTATCGGCACGTTTCAAACCTTTAGTTATATCGCTCGCTAATTGTTCTAAAAATTTTGTTTTGCAAAATTGATAGGTTTTAAAATCGTTGCTATTTGTATCAGAATAGAACGGCAACCAGCCAGTAGCAAGTTTTCTATTGATTTCGTGCGCAATTTTTTTTCCGTGCTTAATTCTTTCAGTTTTATTTTTAAGTACAGGAACAACAACACGAAAGCGTTGCATCGTTTGAGTAATTGGATTTTTTGCATAATAAACAACCAACCATTGCGAAGCGATTTTTAGTTCAGCTGGTTTATAATCTACGAATAATGAAGATTTTAGAGATTTTGAATTTTCGTTGTGTACAGACATTTTTTTTTACTGCTCAAAAAGTTATTACTTTGAACAGAAAAAAAAGATTGACACTATTTTGACAACATTTTAAAGTAAAAAACCCGAAAACATTAGTATTTACAATAGTTTTCGGGTTTGTAGTAGCGAGAGAGAGATTTGAACTCTCGACCTCAGGGTTATGAATCCTGCGCTCTAACCAACTGAGCTACCTCGCCAATAAAAAGCATTCCCTGAATGCGGGTGCAAATATAAAATTAAAATTAATCGAAGCAAACAATAAACAGTTATTTTTTTTATTTTTAGAAAAACGTTTTTTTTTTACTTTATATTCTATATATTTCCAAAAATTTTCTGGTTATGGAAAACAAAATACGATATGAACTTGAGTTTCCAATAAACTCATCACCGCAATTACTTTATCAATATATATCAACACCATCTGGATTACAAGAATGGTTTGCTGATAATGTGAACTCTAGAGGAGAATTTTTCACATTCATTTGGGATGATACCGAAGAAAATGCTCGATTAGCTTCTAAGAAAACAGGTGAAAAAATAAAGTTTAAATGGGTTGACGACGATAAGAAAGATACCGAATATTACTTTGAATTGAGAATTCTTGAAGATGAAATTACCAAAGACGTTTCGCTTATGGTAGTTGATTTTGCCTATGAAGATGAATTGTTAGAAGCAAAATTATTGTGGGAAAATCAAGTTTCTGATTTGAAACACGTAATTGGTTCTAATTAATTCTATTTTATAATAGTATATTTGTCCCGTTTTGTTCTAAAAACTTAACGGGATTTTTTTATGATTAATTTTAACGGACTTCTTCAGGATAATTTTGAAATAACACCATCAAATCGTTCTTTTCTTTATGGCGATGGAATTTTTGAAACTTTAAAAATAGTTGATGGAAAAATTCTTTTCTCAGAAGATCATTATTTTAGATTAATGGCTTCAATGCGAGTCGTTAGAATGAAAATACCGATGGATTTTACGCTTGAGTATTTTGAAAATCAAGTGATTTCTTTAACCAATGCGCTTAATTGTAGTCATTCGGCTAGAGTTCGAATAACCGTTTTTAGAAACGATGGTGGTTTGTATTTGCCTAATCAAAACTCGATTTCTTATGTAATTGAAGCTATTTCATTAGCATCAAAAAAATATGAAATAACTCAAGAAAACTTTGAAGTCGATTTGTTTAAAGATAGTTTTGTTTCTGCTCAATTGCTTTCTACGTTAAAAACAACGAGTAAAATTTTAAATGTTACAGCAAGTATTTTTGCTAAAGAAAATGATTTAAACACCTGTTTATTACTAAACGACAAAAAAAATGTTGTAGAAGCAATTGCAGGAAATTTATTTATGCTTACAGGAAACAAATTAATTACTCCTCCATTAACGGAAGGTTGTTTAAATGGAATTATGCGTAAGCAAATAATCAGAATACTGAAAGATTTTCCAGAGATTGAATTTTCTGAAGCTATTATTTCGCCTTTTGATCTACAAAAAGCAGATGAATTGTTTGTTACCAATGTCATTCAAGGAATTCAACCTATAACAAAATATAGAAAAAAGGAATTTAAAGCTACTTTTTCTGTTCAGTTATTGGATAAAATAAATCAAATAATTGGGAATTAATTCAAAATTGGATTTTCTGGCGCATTAGACCAAATCAAATATTCGCCACCAAGTTCAATGATTTTTTCTTTCCAAAAACCACTTCCAGCTTTGTTTAAAATTTTATTTCCATAAATATTTTTAAACAAAATCCATGAATTGGCTTGCATTTCATCATCTAGTTGATTTTGACTCCAGCCTGAATAACCTAAGAAAAAGCGAATGTTTTTCTTTTTGATTACACAATTATTAATAAGTTCTTTAGTAGTTTCAAAATCGCCTCCCCAAAAAATTCCATTAGAGATTTCAATGCTATTTGGAATTAAATCAGGTACGTTGTGTATAAAGTAAAGATTATCTTGTTCAACTGGTCCGCCATTATAGATTTTAAAACCGGAATCTATATCGGGAATTAAATCTCTAAGTTTATATTTTAATGGTTTGTTTAAGATGAAACCAACTGAACCTTCGACATTATGATCGACTAAAAGGATTACAGATCTATTGAAGGATAAGTCACCAATTATTGATGGCTCAGCAATTAAAAGACAACCTTTCTTTAATTTTTCTGATATCATTTGATGAAATTTTTAATAAAGCTAACTAAAAACTTTCAAATAATCTAATTTTTTTTGCTCTAATAAAAAAAGTCACACCAAAAAAGATGTGACTTTACTATTTTAAAAGTAAAACTATTTATTAGTTTACTGCTCCGTCTAATTCAGCACCAGCTTTGAATTTAACTACATTTTTAGCAGCAATCTTGATTGTTTTACCAGTTTGAGGGTTTCTTCCTTCTCTTGCAGCTCTTTTAGATACTGACCAAGATCCGAAACCTACTAATGAAATTCTTCCGCCTTTTTTCAAAGTTCCGCTTACATTTCCTAAAAATGATTCTAAAGCTAATTTTGCAGCAGCTTTTGTAATACCAGCGTCAGCTGCAATTGCATCGATTAATTCTGATTTGTTCATAATAATAGTTATTAATTGTTGGTTAAACATTAAATTAAAGATAACAAATTTAGTAGGAATACCTTACCATGCAAGTGTTTTGAGGTTTTTTTGAGGTTTTTGTTGATAACTTTGGTTATTTGTTGATAAACGTTGTTTTTCGTCGAGTTTTTTTGGTCAAAATCGTTGTCAATGCCTTATTCTACGTATGCTTCATCAGAAAAATTAATGCCATTTAATAGTTCTGAAGTTGACATTTTCTTTTTTCCAGGAAATTGCAAACTCTTAATATCAACGTAGCCATTTGCAACAGCAACTTTTAATTCTTTTTTAGTGGTTTGAATTTTTCCAATCGAATGATTATGGTTTTCTTCAATAAAAGTGGCATCATAGATTTTTACATTCCATTGCTCATTTTTATCTTCAAAAAAACACCATGCACATGGATAAGGCGAAAGTCCACGAATTAAATTGTGTATTTCGTTACCGCTTTTTGTCCAATCTATTTTGCAATTTTCTTTATTTAACTTGAATGCCGTTTTAATTTCAGCCGAATCTTGTTGAATAGTTGTTGTAACATTTCCTTTTTTAATTACAGCTAATGTTTCGGCAACGGCAACGCTACCCAATTCCATTAATCTATCATGAAGGTTTCCGGCATTTTCGTTTTCATCAATTGCAATTTCTTTGGATAAAATCATGGCGCCAGTATCGATTTTATCATCAATAAAGAAAGTCGTCACGCCAGTTTTGGTTTCTCCATTAATAATTGCCCAATTAATTGGTGCTGCGCCACGATAATTAGGTAACAACGATGCATGAAGGTTGAATGTTCCTAATTTTGGCATGCGCCAAACGACTTCAGGCAACATTCTAAAGGCAACAACAACTTGAAGATTGGCGTTTAGATTTTTTAATTCGGTTAAAAATTGTTCGTCTTTTAAGTTGGTTGGTTGTAATAACTTCAAATTATTTGCCAAAGCATATTCTTTTACTGCCGAAAATTTTACTTTTTGTCCTCGTCCAGCAGGTTTGTCGGCTGCGGTAATTACACCAACAACTTCGTAATTGTGTTTTAAAATGGTGTTCAAAATTCCAACAGCAAATTCGGGCGTTCCCATAAAAACAATTCGTAATTTTTCCATATTATTTTTTTAACGTGTATAAATTATTCGTTTGAATAATAATTTTGTCGTTTTCCATTAAGCTTTGAAGCGCAAAGATAACATCGTCCTTAGAAAATTTGGTCAATTTTTGAATATCTCTTGCATTAAAATCTTGAATTTTTAGCAATTCGATTATTTTTTCTGATGCAGTTGATGTGTTGTTTTTTGTTGGCTTCTTTTTTTGAATACAAAAAGAGCAAATACCACAATCGGTTGTTGTTTTTTCTCCAAAATAATCTAAAAGCAAAGTGTTTTTACAACTTTTTTTGTCATTGATGTATTTTAAAACCGATTGAAGTTGCTCGATTTTTAACTTGTTCTGGGTTTCTAAATGTTTGGTAACACGATTGATTGTTTTGTCGTCTTCTCTAACTTCGTTAAAAGTTATAGAAGTATCATTTTTTTTGGAAACATAATCAATAATGTTTCGCTCTTTTAGTTTTTCTAGTAATTGACTGATTTTAAATTCGGTAACATTGGCTTTTTTTGCAATCAATTGTGTGTTAAGCGATGTTTGATTATCATGAATTCCGGGATATGTTCTAAGAATGGTTACGATAATTTCTTCATCATCAGGATGTAAACTCATGTATCGAATTACTTCTTTGGACGGAATGATGAATTGCATGCTTATTTTTTCTGAAAATTCTTGAGAAATGGATAAAATTCCTTGATTGTCGAGAAATTGTAAAGCATTATAAGTTCTTAATGTGGGCAAATTATACTGCGTACAAAATTGATGAAGATTAAAGTTAAATTGTTCGTCAATTCCTTCGCCATAACCAATTCTAAAGAAATTGCAGAGTTTTTTATAGACTAAATTTAGAAAATCTTTATCGGGTAAAATGCTGATAAACTGCGATTCGGCATGAGAAATATCCGAAGGATTGACCAATAAAACGGCAAACGATTTTTCGCCATTTCTTCCAGCGCGACCAGCTTCTTGATAGTAATTTTCTAAATTGCTTGGCAAATGAAGATGAATTATCGTTTTTACATTTCCTTTGTCAATTCCCATTCCAAAAGCATTGGTTGCTACCATAATTTGAACTTTTTCGTCCATCCAAAGTTTCATATGGTTTTCTTTGTCTTTGGGCAAAAGTCCACCGTGATAATAGGTTGCTTTAAATCCTAGACTTTCCAATTGCGAAACGGTATCGGTACACGATTTTCTATTGGTTACATATACAATCGACGGTTGTGGATTTTTTCTCAGAATTTGCTCGGCTAAATGCAGTTTGTCTTCGGCTTCAAAAACCATGTAAGCAAGATTTTCTCGACTAAACGATTTCCTGAAAAAAGTAGGATTGTTTAACTGTAATTGTTCAATAATGTCTTTTTGAACTCGTTCGGTAGCCGTTGCGGTTAAAGCCAAAAAAGGAATTTTTGGAAAAAAATCTTTCAGCATATTTATTTTCAAATACGCCGGACGAAAATCATGTCCCCATTGTGAAACGCAATGTGCTTCGTCAATGGCAATAAGGTTTATTGGAAGATTTTTTATTCGTTCTAAAATCCAATCGTTTTGTAATCGTTCGGGTGAAAGATAGAGGAATTTGTAATTTCCATATTGGCAATTGTCCAATAAATCGATGATTTCGTTTTCGTTAATTCCACCTGTTAGCGCTATGGCTTTTATGCCTTTGTTTTGCAAATTTTGAACTTGATCTCGCATTAAAGCAATCAATGGTGAAATGACCAAACACAAGCCGTCATTCATCATGGCAGGAATTTGAAAACAAATTGATTTTCCGCCGCCAGTTGGTAATAAAGCCAAAGTATCTTTGCCTTCGAGAACAGCATTAATGATTTCCTCTTGAACGGATCTAAAAGAGTCGTGTTTCCAGTATTTTTTTAGGATTTCTAATGCTTTAGACATGTTTTTGTATTCTCTGTTTTCAAAAATAGTTATTTTTTTTACAAAAACAGCAGTCTATAAAATACCCAAGTATTAAACAAGGTGATGCAGGATGAATTTAATTCGTTCTTCAATCGTTCCTTTTGGAACTTCTATTAAATTGTAGTTGTACTTTTGATAAGTTTCCTTTAAATGCTCAAAAATTAATTTGGCTTGTTCAAAATTTTCATATCGTGCTTCATCACTTTCATAGATTTCTTCCCATGGTGGTAAAACAAAAACTTTTGAATATTGATTTTCGGTACAAGCTTCGTCAAAAAAAGCAGGATAACTATCGCCAATATAATGCATATAAGCCAAAATATCAGGAATTCCTCGATCTAGAAATATAATTTCGGCTTGATCTTGAAGCGCACTTTGGTATTGTTTTTTTCTTCCTTCCAATAAAAGTTCGCTAAAAAGCAATGGTTTTTCTAAGAAAAGTTGCTCGATACCTTGCTTTTTAGCTTCTAAAGTTATTTGACGAGAAATTTCAGGAAAACACGAGTAACCTTGCTCGATTAAAGCATCGATTATGGTAGTTTTTCCAGTTCCTGGTCCGCCAGTGATGACAACAATTTCTTTTTCCAAAGTTTTAAAAAAATAAGCGGCAAATTTATTGAAAGTATTTAGAAAAGGAATCAAATAAATGTGTTTTTTTTGTCAAAATTCATTTTTAAAAATAATCAAGACAAAGTTTTTTTAATTTCAGTAAGGAATAGTACTTTTGCGCATGCAACACAACGTACTTATCTTAGATTTCGGCTCGCAATACACACAACTAATTGCACGCCGCGTTCGCGAATTAAATATATTCTGCGAAATTTTTCCTTACAACAATTATCCAAAGGATTTATCGCAATACAAAGCGGTTATTCTTGGTGGAAGTCCTTATTCAGTTCGTGCTGAAGATGCTCTAAAAATCGATTTATCTGAAATTCGTGGTAAAAAACCATTGTTAGCCGTTTGTTATGGTGCGCAATATTTAGCCCATTTTAATGGTGGTGAAGTTGCTCCAAGTAATATTCGCGAATATGGTAGAGCCAATTTATCGTTCATCAAAGAAGATGAAGAGTTTCTAGAAAAAGTTGCTCCAAACAGTCAAGTTTGGATGAGTCACAGTGATACCATTAAATCATTGCCAACTAACGGAGTTCGATTAGCAAGTACCAAAGACGTAGAAAACGCTGCGTATCGAATTGAAGGCGAAACAACTTATGCTATTCAGTTTCATCCTGAAGTTTATCACTCGGTTGATGGAAAACAAATTTTAGAAAACTTTTTGGTTAAAATTGCCAAAGTAGAACAATCTTTCACGCCAAATGCTTTTGTTGACGATTGTGTGAAAGAGCTTCAAGAAAAAGTTGGGAATGACAAAGTTGTTCTTGGACTTTCTGGCGGAGTTGATTCTACAGTTGCGGCAGTTTTATTGAACAAAGCCATTGGTAAAAATCTCTATTGTATTTTTGTAAATAACGGTTTACTTCGTAAAAATGAATTCGAAAACGTATTAAATCAATACAAAGGAATGGGATTGAACGTAAAAGGAGTTGATGCTTCGGAGCGTTTTCTCTCAGCACTTGATGGAATTGAAGAACCAGAAGCAAAACGTAAAGCTATTGGTCGCGTTTTTATTGAAGTTTTTGACGACGAAGCACATCAAATTGAAGATGTAAAATGGCTAGCGCAAGGAACAATTTATCCAGATGTAATCGAATCGGTTTCGGTAAAAGGTCCAAGTGCAACGATAAAATCGCATCATAATGTTGGCGGTTTGCCTGATTATATGAAACTTCAAATCGTTGAACCACTGCGAATGCTTTTCAAAGACGAAGTTCGTCGCGTTGGTAAAACATTAGGAATCGATGCTGAACTTTTGGGCAGACATCCATTTCCTGGACCAGGATTGTCTATTCGAATTTTGGGAGCAATTACACCTGAAAAAGTTAGAATTCTACAAGAAGTTGACGCTGTTTTTATCAACGGATTGAAAGAACACGGTTTGTATGACAAAGTTTGGCAAGCTGGCGCAATTCTTCTTCCAGTAAATAGTGTTGGAGTTATGGGCGACGAACGAACGTATGAAAAAGTGGTTGCACTTCGCGCTGTTGAATCTACCGATGGAATGACAGCGGATTGGGTTCATTTACCATATGAATTTTTAATGAAAATTTCCAACGAAATCATCAATAAAGTAAAAGGTGTAAACAGAGTTGTTTATGATATCAGCTCAAAACCACCAGCAACTATTGAATGGGAATAAAATTTTTGGAACAGATTTTGGTATTGGAAGAAAGTAGTAAGATTTCGTAAGTTTTATGGTTTAAATTCTTACTTTTGAATGGTCAATTAGTATTTTATTGATGATATTGATTGATGCTATTCAAAAAATAAATTAAATTTAACTCAAAAATAACAACAGCATGCTAATTCTAAATTTCAATTTTATGAAAAGAAGAATACTTTTTTCACTGCTTTTTACAGTATTAAGTGTTTCGGTTACAACAGCAACCAAACAAGAAAAATACATCAAACATACTGTTGCAAAAGGCGATACGGTAAATCTTATTGCTCAAAAATACAATGTAACTCCTTACGATATTTTCAAATTAAACCCCGATTCTCAAAACGGAATTAAGCTAGATACGGTTTTGTTAATTCCGCCGTCAAGTATAGGAACAACAACTGCTGTGCAAAAACCAGCAGTTGTTGCTTCTAAAAAAACAACGCATTTGGTGCAACCAAAAGAAACCTTATTTAGTTTGTCAAGACAATATAATGTTTCGGTTGATGTGATAAAAAATGCGAATGCCGAATTATTAAAAGATGGTTTGAAAATTGGTCAAAACGTAATAATTCCTGCTAGCGAAGTTTTAACTCAAGATACGTATCAAAAACCACCAGTTGAAAAACCAGTTGTTAAACCAACAGAAGTTGTAAAAGCAGTCGCAAAAGAAGAAGTAAAACCAGCAGATATAAAACCAACATTAACTTCAAAAAATATTTATCACACGGTTGAAGCGAAAGAAACGAAGTTTGGAATTTCAAAAAAGTATGGAATTACCATTGAGAATTTAGAAAAATTAAATCCTCAAATTGTTTCCGGATTACAAGTTGGAACAAAACTTTTAATTTCGGGAGAAAGAACGGTTAATGAAGACGTTTCTTCGGTTGCAAAATCAAAATCAGAACCAGTAAAAGAAACCGTTTCTAGCAAAAAATACCTGCAAGAATATGTTGTTCGTCCACAGGAAACATTGTACAGTATTTCAAAAGATTTTGGTATTTCTGAAGAAGAATTAATCACTTTAAATCCTGAATTGAAAAAAGGAGTGAAGCTAGGAATGATTCTTCGTGTGCCAATGAAAGAAAAAACAGAAGTTAAACCCGTTATCAATAAAACGCAATCAAATTTATCCAATTCCGTAAAGTCAAACGAGAAAAAGCAACTCGTATTGTTGTTGCCTTTTAACATTTCAAAAATTGAAAGCGATACCGTAAATTCTCCACAAACACGATTAAAAAAAGATAAATTTCTCAATATGACATTGGATTTTTATTCAGGTGCTTTGATGGCGATTGATTCGGCAAAAGTTCTTGGGTTAAACGTTGATGTAAGTATTTTTGATTCGCAAGAAACTAAAAATTCATCGGCTGCAGCTTCGGTAATTCAGCAAAATAATTTAACAAAAGCGGATGCGATTATCGGACCATTTTATCAAACCAATGTTGAAAAAGTAGCCGAAATGCTTGAAGGTTACAATACGCCAGTCATTTCGCCATTATCAAAAGAAAGTGGAAAAGGATATAAAAATTTATACCAATCAATGCCAACTGCTGAACAAATGAAATCTTCAATTTTTGATTTCATGCGTTCTAAAAATGGAAATATTATTGCCATTGTCGATGCAAAAAAAGGAAGTGTTGTAAATTATTTAAAAGACGAACAAAACGATGTGAAAATTGTCGGTTTGTCTGATAAAGGAACTTTGGTTTCGGATAGTTTGTTGGTCAAATTGGATAAAAACAAAATGAATTATGTGATTGTGGCTTCCGAAAGAACAGGAATGATTTTGTCTTCTACAACAGCTATGGTTAACGCACAACGAAACTATCAAGTTCAAATGGTTGTTTTGGAACAAAATGAAACGCTAGATTTTGAGGAAATACCATTGTCTAAATTGACAAAATTAAATATGTTGTATCCATCAATCTCAAAATCTAACGAAACTCCAGAAGCCATTTATTTTGAAAATAACTATAAGAAAATCAATAAAATAGTGCCAAATCAATATGCTGTTCGTGGATTTGACGTAACTTTTGATACGTTACTTCGTTTATCTCAAGACAAAACTTTTGAAGAAACCATTCAAGGTTCGGCAACAGAACAAATCGAAAGTAAATTTGATTATTCATTAAATGAAAACGGAGGTTACAGTAATAAAGGAGTTTACATTCTTCAATACGAAGCCGATTTATCAATTACAGAAGCAAAATAATGGCAACATC
>Ga0075157_10001215_pt1 | contig 16645 bp, 12 predicted proteins | sample JI81BgreenDNA_FD_70967 | JGI IMG/M metagenome (GOLD analysis project Ga0075157, IMG submission 70967) | Wastewater effluent complex algal communities from Wisconsin, to seasonally profile nutrient transformation and Carbon sequestration -... | ecosystem: Engineered > WWTP > Effluent > Algae...
GTCGTGAGCGAGACGCGTGCTAGCCCCGAAGCAGCGCTCAAGCGCTCGGTCGCTCTGTGGGTGTGCAAGTCCGGCAAGCTACGCAGCTTCACGGTCAAGGCGGGCATCTTCGACGCAGTTCCGGTGGTGTGTGACCGCTACTCGTCCACCACCATGCGCCTGATCGAGCGCCGCGAGTGGGACTATGCCCCCGAGCTCGGCCATTACATCCGCCGCGTTAGCCTCAACTATCTGCGCGGCAGCAAACGCGAGGTCGAGCTGGTGGCTGCCCTGTCCGGACCAGCGGCAAGCCCTGCCCGGCTCAGCGCCCTTTCGCGTCAGGCGCTTGCAGAACGAGTCCCGGCTCGTCGGCCGTAAGCGCCGCCACATGGCCGCGTGGCAGCAGATCGAAGATCAGGTGGATACGGTCGTCCTCCCCGTCATTGCAAGCCTCGTGCATCTGGTCATTGTCGAACCACCACAGTTCACCAGTGCGCATCCGTACCTCCTCTTCACCCGCGCGCATCCATGAGCCTGATGACTTGAGCACGAGGTGATAGCGGTTGCGCAGTCGGTAGTATTCACCCCGGTCGATATGCGGATAGACACGGTGGCTTGGCGGCAGACTGACGATTTTGGCCCGCGAGAGTTCGCCGTCGAGCGTGCGCGCTGCCGTCTTCAGGAATGCGCGGGCGAGTGGGTATCCCTGTGACCCGCTGGTCCACCGACTTTCATGGACATCGCGCCGCTGGCGATTGCCGATGGCCGAGGCCCTCAGGCCGCGCAGGGGTATTGCCAGCGCCTCGCGCTGGACCTTGACCTTTTCCTGACGCCCGCGATGCGCCTCGAAGGCGCTCGTGTTTGCAGCGATTTCAGCGAGCATGGAGGTGGTGTCGACGTTCTCCTGCAGCAGCCTGAAATTCTTCATCCGTCAGTTTCCCGTCGCTTGAACATTATGATCGGATCAAGAACGAAATGCCGCGAAGCATTATTCCCGCAAGCCACTATTCGCGCAACCGTCGTTTGGGTCGTGCCGCTTTGCCGACATAGAAGCTCTCAGCGCCGATCCGCCATTCGTAGATGCAGGGCAGGTTGATGTCGATGTGATCGGGCACATCGCGCGTCCACCAGTCCACGCGGTAAGTGGTCATGCCGACAACGCTCGATACACGCTCGCCCGACCGATCCCCATCTGGCGTGCGATAGCTGCGGGACCGAGCCCCGAGCCGTGAAGCTCCTTCACGCGTGCGAGATCGATGGTGGTAGGTGGTCTCACCGTCTGAGGAGAAGCCGAGGTCTCCCTTCGAACGCCGCGCGATGAAGGTCAAGATGATCGGGGGGTTGGACGCCCTATTGAGCCCTGCCACCAAGGATCGCTTTACTTTGTCCGTCGTCGGGGATGGTGTTGGTAGCGGAGGAGGGATCAGGAAAATCGCTCTACCCAACTGAAACATTGACGATTTCCACCTTTTCGTCACCCAAATACCCCCACTGGTACCCCCACGCATATCTTACGCCCAGACAAGAGGTTAGGACTCTCCAAAAGGCGCATTTTGCGGATGATCGCGGGGTGAATTTGACTACTCACGCCCAGATAAGGGTCACTGGGTCGCACATAGCGGTTCGTCCCATCGCGGACGTGAAGGTTAGACGCAAAAAGAGGCGCGGTTGCCCGCGCCTCCTTCTTTGCCGTTGTGGGCAAGCTTACCAGCGATAGTCGCTGCCGCCGTCGTTGCCGCCGCCGCACCCGCCGCCGCTCGAGCCCTTCTTGGAACCCTTCTTGGAACCCTTCTTGGATCCCTTCTTCGAGCCCTTCTTGGAGCCCTTCTTCGAACCCTTCTTGGAGCTGTGGCCGTCATCGCACCCGCAGCTGCCGCCACCCGAAACTTCAACGAGTTCGCCACCAGTCAGTTCACGCATGTCAAATCTCCTGTCATTTCATTTGCATTGATACGTTTTTCGAACGGCCTCGAATAAAACTGCAATCAATACTTCCGAAAGTCCCCGAGAAGTTCAGATCCTGCCCCCGAGCAACATTTATATTCGTATGTCGGCAGGTCTGATGTTGCAAAATGATTCACAGTCGACTGGTCCAATGCTTTTGCGTCGTTTCATAACGAGACAGCGCCGCCTGCGAGGCTTACCTGACCGTCTCTGAAAAGATTGCGTTTTTCGTTTCAGCCGTAGCACGCGCTGAATCGCGTACCGCTGGGCGGACAGCGGGGCGATGTGAACATTCACACGAATCCCGCCCGAATCGGCGGGAAAACGCACTACCGGCCGGGGAAGCTCGCCACCAGATTGGTGCGTGGCGCCAGCCGCAGCGGGCGCAATTGCCCCTCGGCAAATTCGAGCACGATGTCCGCCCGCTCGACCAGCCGGTCGCCGTGGCTGATCACGATCCGGGTGATTGGCAGGCCGGCGAGCATATCGGCAATCGCCGCCTCGTTGACGGAATCGAGATTGGCCGTGCCTTCATCGAGGAACAGCACATCGGGGTCGCGGTACAATTCGCGCGCCAGCAGGATGCGTTGCCGCTGCCCGGCGGACAGCGAATTGCCCATATCGCCAATCAGCGTCTGGTAACGCATCGCCATGCCGACAATCGTGTCGTGAATGCGCGCCTTGACTGCGGCGGCTTCGATCCGCTCCTGATCGGGGTGTTCCTCGAAGAAGCTGATATTGTCGAGGATGGTGCCCGACAGCAGCTGATCGTCCTGCATCACCGCGCCCAGCCGGTCGCGCCAGGATGCCATTGTCGCCGGGCCGAGCGGCACGCCGTCAATCAGGATGCGGCCTGAATCCGGCGGCAGCAGGCCCAGCATGTTGCGCATCAGCGTCGACTTGCCGCAGCCCGAAGCCCCGACAATCGCCACCATCTTGCCTGCCGGGATCGTGAACGACAGCCCGCTGAACACCGGCGGATCATTCTTGGAATAGGCATAGGCGAGGTTCTCGACCGTAATCGCCGGAGCGGCCGCGCGCCGCTCCCGCGGGGCGGCGGGGAGGATGTCCTCGGGCCTTTCGGCCACGATATCGGACAGGCGCTCCATGTGCAGGCCCAGCAGCCGCCAGCGTTCCAGGTGATCGAACATCGCCGTCGCGCTCGCCATGAAGCTCGACTGATAGGACAGGAAGGCCAGCAGCAGGCCGATCGACATCTCGTTGGCGACAATCGCCGAGGCCCCCACCAGCACGATCAGCAGGAACTGCCCGCTGGCAATCGCGCCCTCCAGATAGTCCTGCAGGATGTGATAGATGCCCGAGCGGTAATTGGCGGTGATCACTTCGGCATAGCGGTTGCGCCAGCCGGCCTCGCGCGCGGCTTCCGAGCGGTGAAGCTTGATCGCGCGGACCGAGCGCATGGTCTCCATCACGAAGGTGTCTTCGCTGGCATTGGCCATGATCTCCTCCTCGGTCCGCCGCCTGAGCGCGGGGTAGAGGACGAGGTGGATGCACAGGTACAGCGCCGTGCCGAAAAGCACCATCAGCGTCAGGGGCACACTGATCATCGCCATCACGATGATCGTGGTGATCGCCAGCAGCGCATCGACCAGCGCATCGACAAGGCCCTGCGTCAGCACCTCCTCGATCGGCTTGATCGCTCCCAGACGGCTCATCAGATCGCCAACATGGCGGCTCTCGAAGAACCGCACCGGCAGGCGCAGCAGATGGCGGAAGACATTGCCTCCGAGCTGAAACGTGATGCTCTGCCCCAGCGTCAGCAGCACCCATGATCGGAGCGCCCGGATCGTCAGGTTGATGAGGTGCAGCAGGGCAAAGCCCGCCACCAGCAGGAACAGCAGATTGACGTCCGACTGGCCGATCGCCTCGTCGATGGTCAGCTGCATGAAAAACGGCAGCGCCAGCGCGGTGACCTGCATCAGCACCGACAGCACCAGCACCTGAATGAAGGCGCCGCGGAAATTGACCAGCTTGCCCCACATGTCGGACAGCCGCAGCGTGACGCGCGCTTCGATGGGTTCGAAATCGGCGGTCGGCGTCAGTTCCAGCGCGACGCCGGTGAAGTGGCGGTCGACCTTCTTGAGCGACATGAGCTTGCGCCCGCCCGCCGGGTCGAGGATTACCGCGCCCTTGCGGCCCACGGATTCCAGCACGACGAAATGATTGAGATCCCAGTGCAGGATCGCCGGCAGCTTCAGCTGGTCGATCTGGTCAAGCTCGAGCCTGAGCGCCCGCGGGGCGAGGTCGAGGTGCCCGGCGATCTGGATGATCTGGCTGAGGGTCATGCCCTTCATCGAGATCGGGAAATAGCGCCGCAGCCCGCCGATATTGACCTTGTGCCCGTGGTGCGAGGCGACCATCGCCAGGCACGCGAGGCCGCATTCCGCCGCCTCGGATTGCAGGATCGGGCGGATCGTCCGCGACCAGGGCCATTCGAAGTCGTTCATGACCGGATCGCCCTCAGCACCGGATCGAAGATCACGCTCCACAGGCTGCGGTTTTCAAGGATCAGGTTGGCCGACAGCGTCATCCCGGCGCGCAGGCGGTCGGCAAAGACGCGGTTCTGCTGCGCCTCGGCATTGATCCGCACGCGCACCCGGAACATTGGCTCGGCCGGCACAGCCGCGCCGCCCGCGCCGAGGCGGGCGGGCATTTCCGTCGGCACTTGCGAGACCCATGTGACCGTCCCCGAACCCGTGCCGAATTTCTGATAGGGAAAGGCATCGAACATCAGCCGCACATCCTGCCCCGCCTTGACGAAGCCGACCGCGCTGGTGGGTGCGAACAGTTCGACCTCAAGCTCGGATTGCTCGGGGATGACGGTCGCCAGAATGTCGGCATCGCGCACATCGACACCGGCGCGCGCGGGCAGATCGCCGACCACGCCGGCCATTGGAGCGACCAGTTGCAGTTTGTCCTCGCGCAGCAGCCGCGCGCGTTCCTCGGCCAACGCGGCGATGCGCTGGGTGATTTCCGAGCCCGACTGATCGGCCCCGATTGCCCGGCTGGCGATTTGCGCCTCAACGGTACGCAGCGTTTCGCGCTGGGCGATGATGCGTTCGTTGATCGCTTCAAGATCGATCTTGCGGCCCAGCACATCGGCCTGCAAATCCTCGACCTCCTGCTTGGTTGACGCGCCCTTCTTCGCCAGCCGCGCCGCGCGCTGGTACTTATCTTCCAGCAGCCGGATCTGCGAGCCGATCAACCCCTTTTGCCGTTCAAGCGAGGCGAGCGACTGGGTCAACCCAGCCCTTTGCGTCCGCAGTGACCCGATTTCGGTTTGGCCGAGCGTGTCGGACAGGCCCTTCTGGCGTTCAAGTTCGCGTAGCTGTGCGTCGATTTCGGCCAGCTGACTGGCGATCCCCTCGCCTCCCGCATCACGTCCTTGCGCGATCTGGAGCGTTGCCACCGGCGCGCCCTTGGCGACCCTTTCGCCTTCGCGCACGTGCAGTTCGATGATCTTTCCGGCGCGCGGGGCAACCACACTTGCCGCGCTGACAGAATAGGTGACCGTGCCGCGCACCTGCGCCTTGTTGGCAAAGCTGCCGACCGACATGAACACGACCAGCGCCAGCACCGCCGCAAGCAGCAGCCCGGTGTACAGGCGCGAGCTCGGCGGCACGGCAGCGATGACCGTGCCGGTAAGCTTGTGACGACCGGCTTCGATCGCTTCCTGTCTGAACAGTGAGCTTGCCATTCCGGCCCCTATTGCACCTATGTTCCGGCCCTAGAGAGGAATGGTAAAAACGCGATTAACCGAGGCCTGTTCGCCGTCTGCGGGGCGGCCATGCTTTCCCCTTTTGTAACCATTTTCGCTTACCGCAATCGGATGATGATCCGGCCTGCCATCCTGTCGCCGCTCGTGCTCGGCACGGTCTTGCTGAGTGGCTGTGCGCCGCAGGTGAAGCTGGCGATGGCGCCCGGCATCATGTCGGAAAGCTGGCGCACGGATGAGGCCGCGCCGACTGTGTCCGCGCCAGCAGCACCCGGCTGGACTGCCTTCGGATCGCGCGAGCTGGAAAGCCTGATCGAGGCGGCGCGCATTCACAACGCCGATATCGCCCAGGCCTCGGCCCGGATCGAACAGGCGCGCGCGGTGCTTGGCGTGGTTCGCGCCGGCAATGGCCCGGTGCTGAGGGCAAGCGCCGGGGCGCTCTCCAACGCGCGCGGCGGCGTGGGCGAGAACAGTTTCCGCGACAGCTATGTCTCGGGCGAAGTCGATGTTGGCTATACGCTCGACATTTCCGGACGGCTGAAGGCGCGCAAACGCGCCGCCTTCGCGCGGTTCGAGGCCGCCGGGCATGAGCGTGACGCGATCCGGTTGGCGGTGGAAGCGCAGGTGGCTGAGCTGTTCGTGCAATACACCGCGCTCGGCGAACAGATCGCTCTTGCGCGCGAGGCGCTGGTGACGGCGCGCGAATTTGAACGCATCCTGATGCTGCGGGCCGAGGAAGGCGTGGTCAGCGAAGTCGATGCCGGATTGCAAACCACAGTCGCAGACGGGATCGAGGCAGAAATTTCGCGCCTTTCGCAACAGCGCGCCCAGACCTCGAACGCGCTCGCCGTGCTGACCGGCGAGGAAGCGCCGCAATTCCGTTCGCCCGAAGTGCCGCTTGGCCAACTGGCCACCCCTGGCTTCGTTCCCGCACCGCCGGGCGAGCTGCTGTTCCGCCGCCCCGATCTGCGCGCCGCGGAGGCGCTGATCGCGGCAGCCGATGGCGATGTGCGTGAGGCGCGCGCGGCCTTCATCCCCGACATTTCCTTCTCGATCGGCAGCTTCGTCGACAGCGCCACGCAGGGGGGCTTGCTGAAGCCCGGCCTGCTGCTAGCGGCGCAGGCAGTGGGCGTGATCTTCGACAATGGCGCAATGCGGGGCGAGGTCTATCGTGCGTCCGCTGCGCAGGTCGCAGCGGTCGAGGAATATCGCGGCAGCATCCTGCGCGCGCTGGCCGATGTCGAGGACAGCCTTGTTGCCCAGCGCGAGACGCGGCGGCGGGTGGCGTTGCTGGAGAGTGCGCTCGTAGCTGCGCGGCGCAGCGCCACGCTGGCACGCGACCGCTATCTGGTGGGCAGCGAACCCTATGGCGCGGTGCTTGAAGCCGAGCGCCGGTCGCTCGAAGTGGCCGATGCGCTGGTGGTCGCGCGGCAGGAACAGCTGTTCGCTGCGATTGCGATTTTCCGGGCGATGGGCGGCGCGCCGACCGACGCGCCCGCCCCCCTGCCCCGCACCTGACCCTCCGCCGCAGCAGCGGCGGCGGGCCGGTGCCGGGCCGTCACTCCTCCAGCTTGCGGGCGAAGCGGAAGATGTCGCGGTGCTCTTCGGGCACCTGCTCCAGTTCGGAGGGCGCAATCCCGATCGCGGAGTGGGACTCGAACGCCAGCGTGTCCTTGAACCACGGCAGGCTGTAGCTGAGGAACACCAGAGGGCGGTTGTGATCGGCCTTGCACGGCATCCCGCCATGATAGAGCCGGTAGTCAAACGTCAGCGCGCTGCCGGCCTTGGTGTAGATCTCCAGCGGATCGCCCTGCCACTGATAATCGGTTTCGGTCTTGTGGGTGTTCTCCCACAGCTGGGTGCCGCCCGCTTCCTTGTCGAGGTCGATCAGCGGGATCAGCGTGGTGGTGGCATAGGTCGGCAGCACCACATTGACCGCGTCATCGGCAAACAGCAGCGGGTGTTCGCGGTGGACGTGCTGCATGCGCGCATTCTTGCGGGTGACGACCGCGCCAAAGGCATTGAGGATCGGCTTGTCGCCCATCGCCTTGGTCAGGAGGTCCATCAGCACCGGGTTGGCGAACAGCGCCGGGTTGTTGAACGGCGCCTTCATCCGGATCGGCACGGTGAACCGCTTGTCGCCCACATTGTTGGGCTTGCCGAGCCCGGCGTTCTGCCAGTTTTCGACCGCCTCCTTGTGAGCAGCGCGCAGTTCTTCGAGCAGGCCGGGCTGGATCAGGTTGTCGATCAGCACCACGCCCGACTTGGCAAAGATCGCCTGCGATTTCTCGCGCACTTCGGGATCGGTGTAATCGACCCGCAGGTGTTCATAGGGGGTTTCGGGCGCCTTGGCTTCGGCGACCTGCGCCGGAGCCTTGGCGAAATATTCGGCCATCAGGCGGATGCCGGGGCCGAAATCGGGCTCCAGCTTGAGCGCCGCTTCAAGCGCCTTTTTCGCCTGCGCTTTGCGCTTCAACCGCAGCAGGATCAGCGCCTTCACATAAAGCCGGGTCGGCTTCGCACCGAATTCTTCCAGCGAGCCCTCGATCAGCTCCAGCGCTTCCTCGTTATACTGGATCGCCAGCAGCATCTGCGCCAGCGCGACATCGAAGCTGACATCGCTGCCGTCCGGGAAGAACGACCGATAGGCCTCCATATAGACCTGGAACAGCTGCGGGCGGTCGGGGTCCTGATGGCCCTGCTGCAACTGGGTGAAGACCATCGGCATGCAGGCCTCGGCCACGGAAGGATCGAACTTCGAAAACCGTATCCAGGCAAAGATCTGGCGGAAACTCGCCTCGTCGACCGTGTCCTTGATGAGGTCGCTCAGCTCGTGCGCGTCATAGGGGTTGAATTCCCGCAGCTTGTCCTGCGCCGACTTGTAGGTGAGGCGCAGAGCCTCCATCGATTGCCCCTCGCCCGGCATGATGAAGGCCCCGCAGGAGAAATCGCGGTCCTTCAGCCGTTCGAACGCGGCCTTGCCCCCGCGCGCGCGAAACAGTTCGGCGAACATGTCGAAATTGGTGTAGTGGGCGAAGTAACTGTCGAAGATGAAGGGGCTTTCGAGGTCGAAGTCCTTCGGATCGGAATAGGCCAGATCGCCCGCCAGCAGCATCATCGGTGCCTGCCGGTGAGAGAAGCTTTCGAGGAAGCGGAAGCTTTCCTCCGGCACCGTCACATAGAAATCGCCTTCGCGCCGGGCGTATTTCTGGAGGATGTCGTCGATCACCGGATGCCCCGTCGGCGCGCCGTCGAGCTTGCGGGTGGCGAAAGTCTCTGACAGCGCCTCGAAGCCGGTCAGCGGCTGATCGAGGAAGCCTTCGGTTTCGGACTCCAGACCCAGCAGCACCCGGCGGATCTCGTGGTCGCGGATGCGGAACATGTCAGACGGGATGCAGTCGAACAGGTAGTTGGCGATGATGATCACCGGACGGTCAGCCAGATCGGCGGGGCTTAGCGCCTCGCCGGTCGCGGTGCGGATCACCGGATCGGCCTCGACCAGCAGCTGGCCGAATTGCAGCTGCCCGCTGGCGATCAGCTTGGAAAAGCGGCGCTTGGACTGCCAGTTGGCAACGTTGCGCTCGGCCGCGTCGGTGAGCATGTAGGTGAAGTCGGGCACTCGCTCGTCGGCGCTGAACTGGTAGCGCAGCAGGCGGTTGAGGAACTGCCAGGCAAAGCGGCCCGACCCCCCGCCCAGCTCGATGATCATCGGCGGCTTGGCGCTGGCCTGCGCCGCGCAGTCACGCAGGAAATCGGCAGCGATGGCGGCGTAGACATCGGCAGTGTAGCAATTGGCGGTCGAGCCCTGCGGCACCAATTCCTTCGACCACGCCTCCGGCCCCTTTTCTTGGTAGAACCGATGCAGCAGCGACCAGATGATCGATTCTTTCACCGGAGTTAATTTTTGCACTAAGCCCATCGCGCAAAATCCTCACATTTCATCAGTTTTATATAATCGCTCCCTCCCAATTAATCGTAACAGCTTAAAATATTGCTATGGCCCCAGGATTGCCAAATCAAATTGGACAATCCGATCGGAAACAAGTAATTTCAATGAAATCAGAATTTTGTATAATTTCGGCCGAGCGCCAGAGCGCATCCGTCTCTGCAGTTTGCCAATCATATTGAGCCCGAGACCCGGCCGTGCCGTTAACTCTGAGCCGACACACAGTCCTGCCGTTCGCCCTGCAGAATCAACGAAACCATGGTCCACTGATGCAAGTGGGGCCATACGGCTGCCGAAACTGCGACAGATGGGCAGCGGTCCATTGCTGGTATCAAGGGTCAACTGAGCCGTCTAACGATACCCCCAGAATACCCCCACTGGTACCCCCACGCAAATCTTATGCACAAACAAGAGATCAGGACCCTTCAGAAGGCGCGTTTTGCCGATGATCGCGCAGTGAAGTTGCCTCCTTAGGCCCTGATCACGGTCAATTGGTCCCGCCTAGCGATTACCTGAATTTTGCCAATCTCACTCTGCATGTCCGGGTCCGACCGAACCCGGCTGTTCACGATCACCGCATTGAAGGTCTGGCTTCCCCATAAGCGGTCATTCCGTTTTGGGGACCGCGACCTGACCCTCGTTACGACCGCGGGAGGGAGGCTTTTTGAATGATCGCCTTTCGAACGAGTTGGATACTGCCAAACAAGCTCAGGCGCACAGCTGTCGCTGATAGCCCGCCCCGTCGCGCAGCAGCCCGGCCACCGCGTCGGCGGCGACTGGCCGCGAAAACAGATAACCCTGGATATTCTGGCAACCTTCGCGCTCGAGCACTTCGAACTGCGCGATGTCCTCCACCCCTTCGGCGAGCGTCTCCATCCCGAGCGCTGCGGCAAGCGTTGTAATCGCACGGATCACAGCATGGCCGTTGCTGCTGGTACCGAGGTCTTCGACAAAGCTCTTGTCGATCTTGACCTTGTCGAACGGGAAGGAGCGCAAGTAGCTCAATGACGAATAGCCCGTGCCGAAATCGTCGAGCGCGATCTTCACCCCGAGATTGCGCAAGGAATGCAGCGTGGCCAGCGTCGCTTCGACATCGGCGATGAAGATGCTCTCGGTGATTTCGAGTTCCAGCCGGTTGGGTGAAAGGCCGCTCGCGGCCAATGCGGACATCACCGTGCTGGCAATGCCAGTGGCGGAAAATTGCTTGGGTGAGACATTGACCGCGACCGAGACATCGGCCGGCCAGCCACTTGCCTGGGAACAGGCTTCGCGCATCACCCATTCACCGATCGGGATAATCAGCCCGGTTTCCTCGGCAAGCGGGATGAACTCAGCCGGGCTGACCCGTCCACGGGTCGGGTGGTTCCAGCGGATCAACGCTTCAAACCCGGTAAGGCGCCGTTCGGCCAGACTGTAAAGCGGCTGGAAATGGAGTTCGAACCCGCCTTCCTTGATCGCTGCGCGCAGGTCGAGTTCCGTCTGCCGGCGCTGACGGGCGGCCTCGTCCAGAGCAGGCTCGAAGAAGTGGTAGGTCGATTTGCCCTCGTGCTTGGCGCGGTACAGTGCGAGGTCGGCGTTCTTCATCAAGGTGATGCCGTCCTCGCCATCGGTCGGCGCCATGGCGATGCCGATGCTGGCGCCGCAGGTTGCCGCCTGTCCGTTGATCGTCAGCGGCCGGTCGAAGCAGCGCTGGAGATTGTCCGCGACTTTGCCGAGGCTCTGGCTGTCGTCGATCCCGTCGATCAGAATCGCGAATTCATCGCCCCCCAGCCGCGCGATCAATGCATCGGGCAGGTCATCGCGCAAGTGACCGCCGACCATCCGCAGCAAGGCATCGCCCGCCGGGTGACCGAGCGTATCGTTGACCATCTTGAAGTCATCAAGATCGACATAGGCCATCATCACCTGCTCGCCCGCGCGGCGGCGTGAGAGGGTGTTGGCGAGCTGTTCGGTGAACAGCTTGCGGTTGGGCAGGCCCGTCAGGCCATCATGCAGGCCGACATGGATGATCCGCCGCTCGCGCTCGTCAATCGCGGCAACCATCTGGTTGAAGCTTTGCGCCAGCCGCCCGATTTCGTCATCGGTTCCGACATGCAGGCTGACCTCGCGCCCCTCGCCGATCAGGCGGGTCGCCTCGTCTAGCTGCTGGAGCGGTTCGGTAACTGAACGCGCCACTTTCCAGCTCAACCACAACACCAGAGCCAGGCCGCCCAGCGCGAGCACCACGAGCCACCATTTAAGGTCGGCATAGGCCGCCTGCGATTGTTCGAGCGAATGGCGCAGCACCAGCCGCGGAGCGATGCCGTCCTGCAGCACGGCAAGATCGGAGACGTGGTACAGGAAGCGCTCGGCTTCCTCGCGTTCAAACACCGCATTGGCGTCAGCGTTACGCAGCCATGCTGGCTGGCTTCCGGTTTCGGCAACCTGCGCATCCAGCGCGATCGGGGCCAGTTCCACCAGACGGTCCAGCTCTGCCCGGTCGAGCGGCTGGGCAATCACCAGCCAGCCGATCAGATCAGGCGCTTCAATCGGAGCTGCAGCGGCAAGCGCAAGTCCCTTGTCCGATGCGATGATCCCGCGCTTGCCGCCATCATCGAGCCGCGACCACAGCGTCTCGGGCGCAGGCACGCCGGTCGCGTCGGCGGCGAGAACCTCACCTTCGAGAGTGAGCACGAAGGCCAGGTCGCTGCGGGCGCGGGTCTCAAGGCTGCCGAGCGCACTGGCGATGGTCGGCGCATCGCCAGTCGCAACAGCCTCGCGAAAGCCGAAATCGCGCGCCAGCACATCCGCCTGATCGCCCATCTGGCGCGAACGAGCGGCAAGGATCTCATCGAAGACACGGGCATTGGCAGCCAGATCACGGGCAGCGCTCGCTTCGCCGAAGCGCGCAAGCCCCCCTGCAGCCAGTGATACCACCAGCCCCAGAACCAGAGCGAACAGACCGGCATAAAGCAACGCGATACGCGCGCTCAATGTGCCGAAACGCAATGCGGCCATCCGCGCGAAAAGTGTTTCCGCCGCGCTCATTTGACCGCAACCTTGAGCTTGTGCACCTGCGTGCCGCCTGTAACCGTAATGGTGGATTTTGTTTCATTACCCACTCCGCGCAATTGCGGATGCCATACCGTCAGGCTCGCCCCGCCGCTCGGCATGCCGGTAAGAGTGACGTAGCCGTTGTGATCGGTCTTGGCCGCAAACGGCGTGTCGGTGACGCGGATATAGCCGCGCATCTGATCGTGGATATTGCAGCCCAGCTTGACGCTGCCGGCGATCGGGAAGGTCTGGGTGCGGGTCTGATCGCGGCCGTAAAGTTCGATCTCGAACCGTGCGGGCTTGGAAAAGCTGTAGATCGAATGGCGCACGCTATCGAGGTTGGGAAAGGCCACCGTGCTGCCCTTGGCGACGATCAGCGTGCCGGGGGTGAATTGCTGGTTCTTCTGCGCCATGCCCATTTTCCACGCGAAGCGAATCGGCCCGGCGGCGGCTTTGGCGCTGTGGAGTTCAACCACGGCATCGCGCACCGGCAGGCCATCGGCATCCACCACCTGCACGCGCAAGCTGGCAGGCGTGGCGGCCTGCACCAGCGCTGCGCCGCCAACAAGGCTGGCGGCGGTGAAAAGGCTCGCAGCAAGGGCCGAAAAAGCGGTGCGGGGAGAGACGGGAGAACGCATATCAGGCAGACCCATTAGGGGCACACCTCTTAAAAAACCCTCGCCGCTTGGTTTAGGCAGAGTTTACCAAGTGTCGCTAACTGCTCGTGGGGTGCATGCGATTCCCACTTGTCTGATAGCGCTCGCGCAAGCCGCGGCGGTGCCCGTGGCCCCGCTGCCCGCCGAACGGCCGCAGATCGCCTATGCCCCCGTGCTCGACGCCGAGGTGGAGCACGCGCCACCCCGGCGCGCGGTGCAACCGGTCGGCCCCGCCACTGCCTTTGCCGAGGATGGCGTGCGGATCGGCAGGGTGCGCCTGTTTGATGGCGGTAAGTTGTTGCTGACAAACGGAGTTTCCACAGTCGAAGGCTCCTCGGGCGGCGGAATCGCGCGCTGGGCGACGATTGCCGGGCGGCAGATGCCGGGCGGGGTCGGGGTCTCGGCCCATGCCACCGCGATCGAATTGCCGGACTATGGCTGGCGGTCCTATGGCGTCGCGGTGGGCTTTGGTGACCGGCTGGAACTGAGCGTTTCGCGCGCCGATTTCGACACCCGCGATGTCGGCGCGGCGCTGGGCATCGGGCAGGGTTACACATTCAACATGGAAACCTTCGGCGCAAAGCTGCGCGTGGCGGGCGACCTTGTCTATGGCGAGACGTGGCTGCCGCAGATCGCGGTGGGCATCGAACACAAGCGCAGCCGCGATGGCGCGCTGGTGCGCGCGCTGGGTGCAGCAGATGACGCAGGCACGGATTACACCGTCAGCGCCACCAAGCTGCTGCTGGCGCGCAGCCTGCTGGTCAATGCGACGGCGCGTTACACCAAGGCGAACCAGCTCGGCCTGTTGGGCTTCGGTTCGGCGGGGGATGGCTACCGGCTGCAATTCGAAGGCTCATTGGGCTACCAATTATCGCGGCGTGCGGTGGTGGGGGCGGAATATCGCTCCAAGCCCGACAATCTCGGTCTGGGGGAGGACGATTGGATGGATATCTTCGCCGCCTATGCCCTGACCGATCACCTGACCCTGACGGCGGCCTATGTCGATCTCGGCTCGATCGCCACCTTCCCCGATCAGCGCGGCGGCTTCCTGTCCGCGCAGGTCGCGTTCTGATCTTTCCCCCGGAGCCCTGCCGATGCTGCTGACCGCCACCGCTGTTGCTGCCCTGATGCTGCTGCAACAGGCCCCCGCCGAGGGCACCGACTGGGACGCCGAATTCGGGGTCGAGGTGAAGGAACGCGATCCGGTGACGGGCGAGATTCCGGTCGATCCCTATGACCAGTCCAATGCCAATGCCGGGGCCAAGCCCTATGACAGCGCCGGGCTGGCGCGCGATTTCGGCGGACGGGAGGGCATCGCCCGGATCGCTGCGCGCACTGTGGATTTGTCTGAAGCCGACCCGCGCATCGCCGCAATCTTCGCCGGGCATGATATGGTGCGTCTGAAGCGCACGCTTGGCGAGCAATTTTGCTATTTGCTCGGCGCGGGCTGCTACTACACCGGGCGCGACATGCGCACATCCCATGCCGAAATGGGCGTAACAAAGACCGACATGAACGCGCTGGTTGAGAACTTGCAGGCCGCCATGAACGAGGCCGGCGTCCCGTTCGCTGCGCAAAATCGCCTGCTCGCCAAACTTGCCCCGATGTCGCGCCAAGTGGTGACGCGCTGAGCCTGATCTTGACTGCAACTGAGTCGATTGCTGGATTTCCGCTTTTGGCAGAACCTAGGTCGAAGCTGACTGGCGGATATTGGCGAGACCAGTCCTTCAACATATCGACTGGGAAGGGCGGAAAAGTCCCACCGCTGGTAGGTCGGCTCCTCGGTGCTAACGAGGAGCCGAGTGCTCAGATTTCTGTGTTCTCGGCGAGGGAAAGCGCGTCCTCGACGTCTATCCCGAGGTAGCGAACCGTATTCTCGATCTTGCTGTGGCCGAGAAGTATCTGAACGGCGCGCAGATTGCCGGTCGCCCTGTAGATGATCGACGCCTTGGTCCGCCGCAGAGAGTGGGTGCCATATTCGCTTCGCATCAACCCAATACCGGTTACCCATTCATCAACAAGCCGCGCATATTGACGGGTACTGAGGTGTCCGTTGCGATCGACCCGGCTTGGGGAGACATAATCGTCCACGGTGCCACCCCGGCGCTCGAGCCAGGCCAGTAGACTGCCACAAGCATCCGGTAGCAGCTCAAACTGAACAGGACGGCTTGTCTTCTGTTGCATTACGATCGCGCGCGTTCGGATCTGACCTCCGCTGACAATGTCGCCGATCTTCATGCGCACAAGGTCGCAACCTCGCAGCTTGCTGTCGATCGCGAGGTCGAACAGTGCACGGTCTCGCAACCGGCGGCGTTAGTTGAGAAGAAATCGGATCTCCAAAATTTGCTTCGGTTTGAGCGCTCGCTTGGCGCCAACACTTCTTCCCGCATTCCAGACCGGGCGCTTCGTTGCGTTCACATCCGTTTCAGGCGCCTCCTTGATCATTCTCCAGTGACCACAATGGTCACCTGAAACATGTCTGTTGGCCTGGTGATTGGAAATGCTGCGGCGCTCTTCGACCCAGAGCCGGTCATCTACGATTACCAGGTTGATCGTCTGCCTTCGCCGAAAGCCGCCATGCGGCTTTCGGGATCCAGCTCGGATCCCGCTGATGACTGAAACTGAGTGGATAGGCCAATGGCGGTTTTGGGCGCGATCGGTTCCAGCGACGCCAATCACCGTTTCTGACGACCTTGATCTTGACCGAAGCAGTAGCCGTTCAGTCGTGCATCTATGATGGCCTGCCTCATCGAGTTCGCTTCATAGCGGCCTACAAATTCTGCAAGCGATTCAATGCCTGCAGCGCCTGCCGCCCCATGAGTTCGTCTGCAAATGACGAATAAAGGAAGCGCGCCGCTTCAAACCAAACCCGCAACGTCACCCCTTGGGGCCAAACATCTAAATTGCCGAAACCCGAGTTTGCTTCAGTGATACGATAAATTTCACCACGATCGTGTCAGAAGCCTGGATCTTCGAACACTACGGCATATGCGCGATTGCCGGTGACGCCCCCATCGCCATCGCCAATCTTGCTCATGCGCTCTCCCACGTTGATACAGTAAAGCTGCTCTCCGTTCAGCATGGGGTTCTGGAAAGAGGACGCAGCGGCGGCCTGGATGGCGCTCGATCCGGTGAACGAGTTGATACGGCGCGAATAGTCTTTGGACGGCCCCAGTTCCCGCACATTCACAACTCTGCCACCGATGCCCACATCGTAGGCGACATAGGCTGTCTCGACGTAGGCGTTCTTGAACGTCCAATCCGATTCGAACCGTGGCAAAGGCCGCGATATCTGCCTGGTGCAAGCGGAACGCTCGTCATCACTTGCAAGACGATAATCAACAACGCGAA
>Ga0075157_10001219_pt1 | contig 16607 bp, 14 predicted proteins | sample JI81BgreenDNA_FD_70967 | JGI IMG/M metagenome (GOLD analysis project Ga0075157, IMG submission 70967) | Wastewater effluent complex algal communities from Wisconsin, to seasonally profile nutrient transformation and Carbon sequestration -... | ecosystem: Engineered > WWTP > Effluent > Algae...
AATCCGGCCACCTTGGCCAACACCTGCCGCGCATTGTTGGTGGCCAAATTGGCGGTGACTTGTTGCACGGCCACCACCTCGGTTTTGCGGGCGGCGTAAATGCCAAAACCTTCTACAGCACGCAGGTTGCGCATGCCTTCGGCAGTTGGTAGGCTGTCGCGCACCTGTACTTCGCCCAATTGTTGGTTGATGGCGCTGAGTTGGATCTGCAAGTCGTTTTCGGGCTTTTGCTCCAATCGCTGCTGGTGCAAACGGTGGCCTGGGGCAAATACCAATAACACCCCGGGGAATTCCACTGTCATCACAAAACTGCCGTTGGCTGAAGTGGTGCTTTGCCATTCGCGCTGCCCGCGGAAAACAATCGTAGCTCCCTCAGCAGCCGCACCCTGGGGGAAAGTCACGCGTCCACGCAGGTTTTGGGCAGCACTTTCAAGAACAAAGCCGAGCAGTAGCAGTATGAACAGCAGATTTTTCATGGAGCGGGGTACAGCCAAGAGGGAAAATCGCGGTGGCTGAGGGTCAATAAGTTCAATTGCGGGTTGAAATACAACCGACTCGGTTTGCCTTGCAAAGTCACATACACTTCGGCCCGCACCTTGGCTACGGGAATGCCTTGATTTTGGTAATGCTCGGCCAACAAATGGGCATACTGCAGGATCAAATCGGGCTGCATGGCCATTTGTTTTTCTTGGTGCGGAAGCAAAAATGCGGCATTGTCAACTTCCCCTTCGCGGCCATTGTCGGCCCGGGTGATGTAAAAAGTAGCGGTGCCGGCCTTTTCCATCAACATCACCCGCCAGCCAAAACGGTAGCCGGCCTCGGTCCAAAAAAAATTGCCCGGATACAGCACAAAACGCCAGGGAAAGAGCAGCTGAAAAGCCAAATAGCCGGCCATCAGCCAAACCCAAGGCTTGGCCGCTTGCAGCTGAATGCCTCGTGGCAAAGCCCAAATGCCGAAGAAACGTTTGTGCCATTTTTCGTGTGCAGCCGCGTCGAAAAACACCAGGGTAATGGCCATCATTACCACCGGAAACATGCCGATTTGGAACAACCAGCCTGTCAGGGCATGAAAAACAATCACCGTAAGGTAGGCCCAAGGCCGCGATTTTTTCCAGCTCAGCCAAAAGGGAATGGTGCAATCGTACAGCATACCCGCCCAGCTAAAGAGCCAGGGGGTATATTGCCAACCGAAAAGCGGTCCGAGCACGGGCTCATGGTTGTGCGCCGGCAGCCACAAACGCATGGGCAGGGCGTAGATGAGCCAGTCGGATTGTATTTTGGCCAAACCAGCATACACATACAAAATGCCCATTTGCCAGCGGGGCAGCGCCACCATCCAACCGGGTATGCTGGCCAAGGCCTGTACGCGGCCCCACTTTACATCCAAACTCAAATGCCGGTGTGCGGGCAGCAAGGCCAGCAGCAGCAAAAGCAGGCTGATAAAGTAGTAGTGGTTGAGGTACCAGGTGAGGTCGAGCAGCTCGATGTAGGTGAAGCTGCCCCAAAGCAGCCAGGCCGAGAGGCGGTAACGATAACCCAGCATTACGCCCAGAGAAGCCAGCACCATGACGCCAAAAACAGCATACAGCATCCAGCCAACGGGCGGCATTTGCACCCATTCAAAGCCGCTGTATTTGAACTGCATTTGGGCTGCCAGCAGGTTGGTTTCTATCCAGCCCTTGGCCCAAAAGCGCAGGCTACCCACCAACATCACCAGCCCCGTTACGATGCGGAGCGTCGCGAGCGGGGCCGGTGCGGCGGGGAGCCAGAGAGAGCGATATGCCTGGCGGAGGACTTCCATCAATCGCCGTCGCCGCTCGAAAAGGTAATGGTGAGGCCTAAAAGCGACGACATATCGCTCTTGAAAAAGCGGGTGTTGCGCTGCAATTCGGTATGCAAATCGATGGCCGGCTGCGGATTGGTGGCGATCAGGCTGTCGAGTCGACCCGTACCGCAAGCCGAAATCCGCGCTTCAATGATGCGGAGCTGGGCCTCGGTGCGGTTCACCAGTTCTTCGCCACCAGTGCTCGCCAGCAAATAAGCACGAAAACCGGTGCTGTTGTTACCGCGCCAAAAGGCCTCGAGGGCTTGCATCTGACTCGAAATGCCGGCCAGACTTTGGCCGCTGTAAAAGGCTTCCACTTTTTGGGGCTCGGCCTGCGTTTGACCCATGCGCAAGCCCAAAGGCAAACCTAGTTTGAAGTTTTTGAGGCCTTCGTAGCTGAGCAGAAATTCGTTGTAAAGCTGCACGGTAGGACTCCCCGCGCTGGTAGCGGTGTTGCCCACAAATTCGTTGCGGTAGCCGCGCCATTCGCTGGCAATACGTGTCGTTTCGCTGCGGAAGCGGTTCGAAAGGGCTAACAGATAGTTCCTTGCGGGTGTTTGAGCAAGTCGGATCAACGCATCGGCATCGGTACCGGCAAAAAGCAGGTATTCGATGGCGAAAAGACCCCGACTGTCGCGGTCGAAATTGGCAAAACTGGTATCGCCAGCGCTCAGGTAGTTGTTGATTTTGGCTTCAGACACCGGGAAAGTGCCCAATTCTTCGGTCATTCGTTTGCGCAGGCCTTGTTCGGCGGCCGGACCCACATTGTAAATTGCCGCTGTTTGCCAGTGCAGGTATGCCCGGATCCAGGCCGCGCGCAGCTCCCCCAATTGAACGGGAGAGGGCTGCGCTGCGAGTCCCAGCAACCTGCTATGGAGCTCTTGGGCGGCTGTCGACAAGCTGTCGAAGGCCGGTTGGATGTGTTGGTCGGCGTAATATGCCAGCATGCTGCCGCGGTCGAAGCCTTGGGTAGAAGGCCCTGTATTTTCGTCTTTGCAGGCCGAAAGACCCAGCAAAAGCATGCTTACGATCAACAGTCGCTGCATTTTATCGGTTTTGAACGTTGATCCAGTTGTTGCGGAACGATTCTATTTCGGCATTGCTGAAGCCGTAAATCTGCTGCAAACGGGTCATGACCTGTTGCAAACGGGGCAAATTGGCCACCGGCTCGGTGATGAAAACATACGAAACGGGGGTTTGTCCGGGCACGGCACGCAGCAACTCCAGCACCTCATCAATTTGGGCATCGGTAATACGTTTGCTGTTGGCCGGCAGGTTGCGCCAGCCGTGCATAAAGCCTACCGCTTCACCGTAAGCGTGGAGGGCACTGCCTTTTTGGGCATCGGTTGGGGCGGTATTGCTCATGGTACTGATCACGCTGTGGCAATAGTTGATGATGGTGGCAGCATTCACTTTTTCCCAATTCAGTCGAATTTCGGCAATGGCTTCATCGCGTTGGGTGTTGAAGGCTTCACCCTGTTCAATGGCTGCTTGGGCGGTGATGAAGGCGGTTTTCACGCGGTTGTACAGGCTGTTGGCGTCGTTGATGTCGGAACGGCGGGCGGCGTAATTGGCCATGTGCACATCGGGGAAGGCGGTTTTGGATGCGGTTGGCGTATTGGGAAAGCTCGGGTGGGCACCGTACAAAGCCAAGGCCTTGTGCAAATTGGCCACCGATGGGTTGCGAAGGAGCTGATCGGCCTGGTAATAGTTCATGGCACCGAAGAGTCCCTTTTCGAGCAGTTGCTCTAACTCCAAGCCATTTTCATCAAATAAGTAGCCGCCAAAAGCACCGCCATTTCCAGCAGGTGCACCTGGGGTGTAGGTGGTTCCACTGGCTTTGGCCAATTCGGCCAGCCAACCGTTAGCACCTTCGAGTCGACCGCGAAAATAAGTGTTTGCCGAAGATTGAACCGACGGAGTGCCTGCCGTATACAGGCTTTCAAGCGTAGCCAATTCCACCGTATTGGCTGCATTTCGGCCGCGTTTGGCTTCATCAACCAAGGCGTTCAAACGGCTGCGAAGTGCCAGTTGGTCGGCAGCATCGGTGGTAAAGGTGCTGGCGTTGTAATTGTCGGGTAAGGTAAGGCCCGGACCAATGGTGGGCTCTTCTTTGCAGGCGCTGAGCAGCGATACGGCTGCTACCAGCAGGAGGATATGTTTGCGCATGGTGTTTGTTTTTGGAATGCGCTGCAAAAATAGAAAGGCTTAAGTTTATTTAGATTAATTCTTAATAAACTGGAAAAATAAAATTGCGACTAATTACTAAGCTCTTGATTTTCAACAGGAGAGTTCCCTTCCATACTGCTCATGCGGCCCCCAGTAAGGTAAATGAGTCCCAAAAAAGTGGCCAGCAATACAAAAAACAGCACCACTTGGCTGAACGAAAGCAGCAATTTGCGCCACCAGGCTTTGGATGCCGCAAATACCCGCGCTTCCGACCAACTCACCAAAAACAAGAAGAGGAAAAAGTCAAGGGTTCCCCAATCGCGCAGGTAAACGGCATCGATGGCATCGCCCAATAGGGTGAGCAAAATGAACCAGGTTGACCAAAAATAACCATTCGACACCAAGTGCCGTGCAAAATTCGCGGGCTTGGCGCCATACAGCAACCAGGCACTCAATACCAAAAAAGGCAGCACCAGACCCAAAAAGAAAAGCGAAGGATTGACCCCTTCCACTTCTATGGTGAGGTTCAAAACTTCCTTATTGATAAAACTCACGTGCAAGCCATACAACACCAGGCTGTAAAAAACCAGCTTGTTGGGGGGTTGCCAATAACCGCGGTTGCCGTTTACATAATTCATCACCACCCGCTGCGGATAGCGTAAAAGCATCCAAAGGGTGGCTGCTCCCGACTTTTCGAGCGAAAAAAATGTGCCCAAAGCCTCCTGCAACAAAATCCATACGCCTGCTTTTTCGCCGGTGTGCTTTTGTCCGCACGCATGGCAATACGCGCCCTGCAGAGGAGTTTCGCAAATGGTGCAGTGGGTAAAGTCATTGGTTTTCACGGCCTCAATATACTAACAGAACTTTAATGTCATTCGAGGTTTTGGAACTTCGCCTGTGACTCGATAAACTGGAAATAGCTACATTGGAAGTATGAAGCGCATTAGCCTTGATTTACCTGAACACTTCGATTTGAACCGGCAGGATATTGCCATGCTAGTTGCTTCTAGATTATAAGAGCAGGGTAAAGTCACTTTAGGTGAAGGCGCAGCCATAGTTGGCTTGACAAAACGCACATTTATGGAAATACTCGGTCAATAACATGTTTCTATCTTCAACCATGCGGCAAGCGATTTAGCACGTGATATAGAAAATACTTGGCATTTCGCAATTATGGTTGATTGGTACTCAAAAGGATTAAATCGCTTCCAAATCAAGTACGACTAGAATGTTTCTTTGAAGCGTTCGTCTTGCTTCAATATTGAGCATACCGATTTTTTTGATCAATCTGCGACGGTCTATAGCCCTTATGTGATCGCACATAACCGCAGAAGGCCTATCCAAGCCATTTGCCGAATCAGCTAAAGTAATACGCAAGAAATCGGTTTCTTCTGTAACTTTAGATGTAATCGGACAAACTATAGTGGTAGGGTGCTCGCTGTTTAACAAATTAGATTGAACAATTACCACTGGCCTAACCTTTCCTGGCTCCCTGCCTTGTGGAGGATTCAAATCAGCCAGCCAAACTTCAAAACGTCTCATCGTAATCCTCCAGAGCATCGAATTCGGCCAATACCCTCATTGAATCAGCTGCAACAATGGCAGATTCCTTCTTCAGTTTCTCCTTGAGCCATAAACGATAACGATACGCATTGTAGTGCGCTAAGGCTTGGTTGATATAACGATTGCGATTACCACCAAGCATGGTCACCATTTTTTCAGTTTCCATAAAAACCTCCTCTTCGAGTTTGAGTGATAAATTTTTCATGATGGTATTTTCGAACAAAAATACCCTTTTCGTATATACTTTCAAAATATACTATTCCACTACGCCCCCCAATTGCTCCTATCCAAACTCCGGTATTGTATGGCTTCGGCCAAGTGTTCGGCCTGTATGTGGTCGCTGTCGGCCAAATCGGCTATGGTACGGGCCACCTTGAGGATGCGGTCGTAGGCCCGGGCCGATAATCCCAGCCGCTCCATGGCGGTTTTAAGCAAGAGCTGTCCGGCCTGGTTCACCGCGCACCACTGGTGCAGTTGGTTGTGCGGCATTTGGGCATTGCTGTATATCGACTGACCCTCGAAACGGGCTAACTGCCTTTCACGCGCCCGCATCACCCGGGCCCGCACTTCGCTGCTGCTTTCGGATGGACGCTGCGTCGACAGTTCGTTGAACGATACCGGCACCACTTCGATGTGGATGTCGATGCGATCGAGCAAAGGCCCGCTCACCCTACTCAGATAACGCTGCACTTGCTGGCTGCCGCAAGTGCATTCTTTGTCGGGGTGGTTGTAAAAACCGCAGGGACAAGGATTCATACTTGCCACCAGCATAAAACTAGCAGGGTAATCGACTGTAAATCGTGCCCGACTGATGGTTACCCGCCGCTCTTCGAGGGGCTGCCGCATGACTTCCAACACAGTGCGCTTGAACTCGGGCAGCTCATCTAAAAACAGCACCCCATTGTGCGCCAATGATATTTCGCCGGGTTGTGGATGGCCACCGCCGCCCACCAGGGCTACGTCTGAAATGGTGTGGTGCGGACTTCTGAACGGCCGAATGCTCACCAAACCCTCCCGGTTGGGCAGTTTACCGGCAACGGAGTGAATTTTGGTGGTTTCGAGCGCTTCGTGCAGCGTCAGCGGCGGTAAAATGGTGGGCAAACGTTTGGAGAGCATGGTCTTGCCGGCACCGGGTGGCCCCACCAGCAGCACATTGTGGCCACCTGCTGCAGCCACCTCCATGGCCCGCTTGATGTTTTCTTGTCCCTTTACATCCGAAAAATCGACTTCATAGGCATCTTGCGCGGCATAAAAAGCTTCGCGGGTGTTCACTTCGATGCGCTCGGGCTTCTGTTTGCCATTGAAAAAATCAACCAACTCGCGGAGGTGTTGCAATCCATATACCTCCAAATCGGTCACAATGGCGGCTTCACGGGCATTTTCGAGGGGCAGCAACATGCCCTTGTAGCCTTCTTTTCGTGCCTGTATGGCCATGGGTAGTGCGCCTTTGATGGGCTTGATGCTGCCGTCGAGCGACAATTCGCCCATGATCACATAACGTTCTAAATCCATCCCAATCATTTGCTCGCTGGCGGCCAGCAATCCCGCGGCGATGGTCAGATCGTAAGCAGCCCCCTCCTTGCGAATGTCGGCCGGGGCCATGTTCACCACGTATTTATAGCGTTTGAGCTCCACGCCTGCATTGCGCATGGCCGTTTCGATGCGGTGTTGCCCTTCCTTTACCGCATTGTCGGGCAGGCCTACTAAAAAGTAACCAATGGCGTTTTTTTGGGCGTCCACTTCTACTTCAATGGCCAGGGCATTCACCCCCACCACGGCGCTTCCGAAAGTCCTGATCATGGTACCAATTGCTTGAGGCGATGAAGATAAGTCGACCCGCATGCCCATCCAAGCCGATGCGTTGTTTGCGATAAAAGTTGCGCAAAACGAGCAAATCGCCCATGCATAGCCGTCGCCACTTCGTACTTTTGCAGCATGTACTTGTACGTCAAAGCCCTGCACATTTTGTTTGTGGTGACCTGGTTTGCCGGGCTCTTTTATTTTGTGCGGCTGCTCATTTACAATACCGAAGCAGCTGGGCGCGATGCAGTGGCCCGCGACATCCTGCGCGACCAATACCGCGGCCAGCTCATGCGCTTGTGGCGGGGCATTACGGTGCCGTCGGCCGTTTTAACCGGCGTTTTTGGCTTGTGGATGTGGCATTTGTATGGTTCAAATCCCCTCTGGCTGCTCACCAAATTCGGATTTGTATTGTTGCTCTACGCCTACCATGCCAGCTGTTGGTGGCTGTACAAGCAGCAATTGCGGGGCGAATTCCGCTATTCGGGCACATTCTTGCGTATTTGGAACGAGGTAGCCACCATTTTTCTGGTCGCCATTGTATTTCTGGTCGTGTTAAAAAATACGCTCAGCATGGTGTGGGGCTTGTTGGGTTTGCTGGGCTTTATTGCCGTGCTCATGGCCGCCATAGGCATTTATAAAAAGGTGCGTGAAAAACAGGCCGCTAAGCCTTAAACCTTGATGTTTTCTTAACTTGTGATTTGCCGCTTTTGCCTTAACTTGCACCCCCGTTCTGATAGATGATGCTGAGACGTTTACTGTTACTCCTCTTTTGCGTTGGTTTTGGAAGTGCTCAGGCGCAGGTTCTGCCTTCGTTTGGTGGCACCCGTGCCGGTACTACGGGCATGCAATTTCTTAAAATAGGTGTGGATGCGCGTTCAGCCGGACTTTCAGGCAATTACATTGCCGTGGTGAACGACGTTTCGGCCCTGTATTGGAACCCCGCAGGCATCACCGGTCTCGATACCCAGCGCGTACATTTTCAATTTGGACATACCTTGTACTGGTCCGACATCGGCATCAGCTATGGTGGACTGGCCTACCGCATGAGCGGTGGTGGGGTTCTCGGACTCAGCCTGATGTCGCTCAACAGCGGCGATATGCCAGTAACAACCGAATTCCAGCCCTTCGGTACGGGCGAAACCTTTTCGGTACACAACAGCCTCATCGGCCTCACCTACGCCAAGTCCCTCACCGACCAATTCTCGTTTGGCTTAACCGGCAAATGGGCGCGCGAAAGCATGGCCGGCATTGTTACCAACAACGCCATTTTTGATTTTGGTATCACCTACAACGTAGGCCTCATGAATTCGCGCTTTGCCGTTTCTGTGGCCAACTTTGGTGTGAATGTGCAGCCCAATGGCGAAATCCGCCGCCTCAACTTTACTGGCACCGAAACCATCAACGAATTCGAAGACGTGTCGGTACCGGCCATTTTCCGCATCGGTTTCGCCTTCGATCCACTGGTGACCGAATTGCACAAAATCACCGCCATCGCCCAATTGAATCACCCCACCGATAACAAAGAAACGTTTGGCCTGGGAGCTGAATACAACTACAAAAACATCTTTTTTGGCCGCATGGGCTACGAACTGGGAGTAGATGAAATGGCCTTGCCTGCCTTTGGCGTAGGTTTTCAGGCTCCACGCAACTTTGGATACATGCGTTTCGATTACGGATTTAACAACAAAACCCGCTTGGGCAGCGTACACCGCTTCACCGTTTCAATAGGCATCCAATGAGGAATATCAGGCACATTCGTACCATCGGCTTGCTTTTCGCCGGCAGCGTACTGCTCAGCAGCTGCAACTTCCTTTTCGGCACCAAAAAAGACGAGCAGGTAGATGATGTGCTGCAGCAAGGCGCCATCGACCCAACGGTGGTAACCAACGTCATTGGCTATGTACCCGTGCTCCCGGTTTGGGGAGGTTTCATCAAGCCTACCGATGTGTTTGTGGGCTACGATGAGATGGTTTATGTGGTTGACAATGCCGACGGTGGCAATGCAGCCGGGGTGTGGGTGCTCGACCAAAAAGGCGACCGCCAACAGTTTATTCCGGTGCCTGGTGCAACCAAAATCACCCAGGATCGCCGCCTCATAACCTATGTGTTGGGCCGCACCGACAGCCTCGTAAATGGCGAAAACTTCAACCTCGCTACCGTTTATGTGCTCACAGGCACAGGAACTGCCAATCCGCAAATCATCCAGAAACTCATTCACCCACGCAACGACAATTCACGCAGCAACACCAATTTCCGCGGTATTTTCGACGAGCAAGTGGAATTTACGGGCATTGCTACTACGCACGACAACGGTTTCTACCTCACCCGCCGTGGACCCTCCAACAGCCTCACCAGCACGGCAGTACCTGATAACGCGGTTTTGGTTTACCGTCCAGATCGCACCAACAACGGCTCCATTCGCAACCTGAACCCAACCACTTCGAGCTTGCGTTCGGTGATGCAAGTAAGCGGCATAACCAGCTTTTTGGCTCCGCCGCAGCTGGTTTTCGGCATGAGCACCTCCATGGATTTCCTCATGTTACAATCTGCTCCGGCCGCTGAATACAAAGCCCTCTGGATCCGCCAAATCGACAATCCGGAAACCGGCATTTCGTACACCGAAAACGCCAACCTCTTGAATTTCGACGCCAGTCGTGCCGACCGCTTTTTGTACGAAGGCTTCCGCTTTACCAATCCTACCGACATCTGCGTTGCTCCCGACGAAACAGGCTATATTTTCGTTGTTGATGCCGGTCGCGATTCGTTGTACCAATTCACCCGCCTTGGTTTTGAAGGGGTAAATCCGCCGCCAGCCAGTGGTTTAAGCAAGCAAGTCATCGCCTCTTTCGGAGGTCGTGGCCAGGGTCCCTTCCAATTCAACCAACCCCAGGGGGTGGCTTACTTCCGCCGTACGGTGTATGTGGCCGATACAGGCAACGGCCGCGTGCTACGCTACCGCCTCAGCATCGACTTGGAGCGTTAAGCTTTCTTAAAAAGAACGAAACACGAAAAAAGGTCGGATAGCGTTTAACCAATGCAATCCGACCTTTTGTATTTTGTCGGTTCAAACCCTCTTATGAAAAAACTACTTGCTTACCGTTACTGGCTGCTGGCCGCATTGGCATTGGTGCTGGTACTCATTTACCAGTTCGGTTTCAAGGCAGTCCAGGGTGATACCCAACTCGAAGCCGAAGTAAAACGTGGCAAATTCGAAAGCGTGGTGTTCAGTGCCGGGGAGTTGCTTGCCAAAAACTCTGAAAACATCAATGGCCCCGAAGGCATCCGCCAGGTGGGTATATGGCAGGTAAAAATCCAGGACCTGGTACCCGAAGGCACGGTCGTAGAAGCAGGTGATTATGTGGCAACACTCGACCAAACCGAAATCAGCAGCAAGATCCGCGATACCGAAGCTGAACTCGAAAAAGCCGAATCGCAATACACCCAGGTGAAACTTGATACCACGCTCACCCTGCGCTCGGCCCGCGATGAACTGCTCAACCTCGAATTCCAACTCGAGCAAAAAGACCTCACCCTCCAACAATCGCGCTTTGAACCCCCGGCCACCATCCGCCAGGCCGAATTGGAGTTGCAAAAAGGCAGGCGCGATTTGGAGCAAGCCCGCCAGAACTACCAGGTAAAACGACTGCAGGCCGAAGCCAAGATGGCTGAAGCCCAGGCCAACCTGCAGCAGGTGAAAAACAAAATGGACAACCTGCGCACCGTAAGTCAGCAGTTCACCATCACGGCTCCCATGCCGGGCATGGTCATTTACATGCGTGAGTGGGGAGGCACCAAGAAGAAGGTCGGCAGTACCATCTCGCCCTGGGACCCCGCCGTGGCTACCCTGCCCGATTTGCGCGAAATGCTCTCGAAGACCTATGTCAATGAAGTGGATATCCGCAAGGTGCAAACCGGTCAACCCGTGCGCATCAGCCTCGACGCCTTCCCCGACCTGCAATTGCGCGGCAAGGTGACCCAGGTTGCCAATGTGGGCGAACAAAAAGGCAATACCGACGCCAAGGTGTTTGAAGTCACCATCGAAGTGCTCGACACCGACAGTACCGTACGCCCTGGCATGACCACCGGCAACCGCATCGTGACCAGTACGTTGAAAGACACCCTCATCATGCCACTCGAAGCCGTTTTTGTAGAAGATGGGGTGCAGCTGGCCTATCGCCGCGACGGACTCAATACCGAAAAAGTACAGGTGAAGCTGGGCGAAACCAACGAAAACGAAGCAGTGGTCGTTCAGGGCCTGCGCGAAGGCGACAAACTTTTGCTCAACAGGCCCACCGGCTGGGAGCAGATGGACATCAGCATGCTCGACGGGTCGACCAAAAAGCCTGGCAAAAAGACCCCTGCCGACAGCACAGCAACTGCTAAACCCACGGCATGGCGTCGCTAAAACAGTGGTTCAACGCCCGGCAGCAAAATAACCTGCGCATCGCAGCCGAAGCCCTGTTGGCCAACAAAGTGCGCTCCATGCTCACGGCGCTCGGCATCATTTTCGGGGTAGCGGCCGTAATCGCCATGCTTGCCATTGGCAACGGTGCAAAACAAGAAATCCTCGACCAAATTCGCCTCGTGGGCGTCAACAACGTAGTGGTTAAATCGGTCTTTGAGCAAAAGGAAGAAGAAACCGATGCCCAGCAAAGTCAACAGCGTTACAGTCGGGGATTGCATTTGAGCGATGCCGACGCCATTGCAGCGCACTTGCCTTCTGTGCAGTCCGTAAGTCCCGAAGTGGTGTACGAAACCGAGGTCATTCGCGAAGGCATCAAACGCAGCAGTCGGGTAGTGGGTGTTACACCGGCCTACTTCGAAATCAGCAACCTGCAACTCAGCGACGGCACCCAGTTCACCGAGGAACAATTGCAAAAAGGTCAGGCGGTGTGCATCATTGGTGCCACCATTGCCCGCCGTTTTTTCAATACCGAACCGGCTTTGGGTGCCTACATCAAGGCGGGCAGCCACTGGCTCAAGGTGGTGGGCGTTTTACAAGAGACCGAAGTATCGGCCAAGGCCATTGAAAACCTGGGCATCCGCGACTTCAATTCCGATGTGTACGTGCCCATCAAGACCGCGCTCAGCCGCTACATCAACCGTTCTTCGGTCAATGCAGGCAAAGATGAAAACGTCATTTCAGTGAATGGCGCCGTTATTTTCACCGACGATGAAGAGGAAGAGGGCGGCAAAAAGAAGAAAAAGAACTACCACCAGCTCGATCGCCTAGTGGTTCAGGTGCGCGAAACCGAACAAGTGCAAGCCACCACCGATGTGTTGCTGCGCATGCTCACCCGCCGGCACAACGAGGTGGTCGACTTTGAAGTAAGCGTACCTGAACAACTGCTCAAGCAGCAACAACGTACGAAAGACATTTTTAACTTGGTTTTAGGAGCCATCGCCGGCATTTCGCTGCTGGTAGGCGGCATCGGCATCATGAACATCATGCTGGCCTCGGTGCTCGAACGCACCCGTGAAATCGGAACTCGCCGCGCCTTGGGCGCCACGCGCAACGACATCGTCGCCCAGTTCATGTTCGAAGCCATGCTCATCAGCCTGGCTGGCGGTACGCTGGGAGTGCTACTGGGCGTAACCATGGCGCTGGGAATCGGCTGGTTCACCGACATACAAACCATTGTTTCACCTTTCTCGGTCGTACTCAGTTTTGGGGTATCGGCCACGGTAGGACTCATATTCGGCATCACCCCGGCACGCCGGGCAGCCGAGGCAAACCCCATTGAATCGCTGCGTTATGAATAAAATCCTGTTGATTTTGCTGCTTTTCGTCAGCGTTCAAACACACGCCCAAACTCCCGAAGTGCTGCGCTTGCACGAGGTGGTAGGCATGGCACAAATGCGTTCGCCTGCTTACTTGCGCTCAAAAACCACTTACGAAAACAACTACTGGCGCTACAAAAACTTCCGTGCAGGCATGTTGCCCGAGTTGCGGGCTTTTGGTACGGTGCCTAATTTCAACCGCAGCATCGAGCGTATTACCCTGCCCGATGGTACCGATGCCTTTGTTAACCGTTCATTGGCCACTTCGGCAGCTACCCTGAGCTTGAACCAGCAGGTACCCTGGACGGGCGGGCAGTTCAGTTTTATCAGCAGTCTCCAACGTATCGACCTGTTGGGCAGCCAATCGGGCACTTCTTATTTGGGCACTCCCTTTTCGTTGAGCTATTTTCAAAACAACATCTTTTACAACCGTTTCCGTTGGGAGCGCCAAACCGAGCCCCTGCGTTTTCAGGAGGCGGAACGCGGATTTGCAGAGGAACTGGAAGAAATTGCCATCCAAGCCAGCAGCCTGTATTTTGAGTTGTTGCTGGCCGAAAACAATTATCGGTTGGCCCTCACCAACCTGGCCAATACCGATACCCTTTTTCAGATTTCGCAAGGGCGTTACCAACTCGGAAAAATTGCCGAAAACGACCTGCTGCAAATCGAACTTTCGCTGCTCAACGCCCGCAACCGTGTGGCCGAAACCCAACTCGAGCTGGAACTGCGCCAACAGGATATCAAGCGCTACCTCAACCTCAACCAGCGCGAAAACATCGTACTGGAGGTGCCCACCCAGGTGCGTTTTTTTGAAGTACGACCTGATAAAGCACTCGACCAGGCCCGCGCCAACCGCCGTGCAGTGCTTGAGTTCCGCCGTCGTCGCCTCGAAGCCGAACAGCAGGTAGCCCAAAGCAAAGGCGATAACCGCGCACAACTGGGTATTTCGGCCAATTTTGGTCTCACCCAAAGCGGTGTCACCCTGGGCAGTGTATACACCAACCCGCAAGACCAGCGTAACGTAGCACTCACCATGAGCATTCCACTCATCAACTGGGGCGTTACCCGTTCACGCATCCGCATGGCCGAGGCCAACCGCGAATTGGTGGAAGTGAATGTGCAGCAGGATGAAATCAATTTCGAGCAGGAAATTCTGCTGCAAGTAATGCGCTTCAACATGCTGCGCGATCAGCTTTTGGTGGCCGCCAAAGCCGATACCATTGCCCAAAAACGCTTCGACGTGACCAAAGAGCGCTACCTCATCGGCAAAATCTCCATCACCGACCTCAACCTCTCGGTGCAGGAAAAGGACCTTGCCCGTCAGGCCTACATCAACACCCTGCGCAGCTACTGGCAGTTGTACTACCTCCTCCGCCGACTCACCCTCTACGACTTCGCCGCCCAACAGCCCCTCGCCCGCCCCGAAGTCAAATTCTAACGGCAAGTCTGGCCCTCCGGCTGTAAAATGCCCACCGTGTTTAACGCACATGGACCGCCGATGGCGCTGATTTAGCGGATTGGTGCTGATTTTCTCCCGCTTTATCCGCGCCCATCAGACCAATCGGTGTTCTATCCTGGCCCGCAGGGCATCCCCTGGCCGCAGGCCATTCCCAGTGCGCAGCACCTTCCCAGACCGCAGGTCATCACCAGACCAACGGCCATTCACTGGCCAAAGGCCAACCACAGCAAGCCTCCGTGCCCTCCGTGTTTTATTTTTTTATAGATTCGTCCCATGCGCAATCTCCTCCTCACCGCCAGCTTCCTCCTTTCGCTGGCCACTTACGCACAAAACACCCCGGGTGAAGTCCCCGCACCAGGTAAAGCCCAAGCCAAGCCCATATGGATCACCGGCGCCACCCTGCATTTGGGGAACGGACAAGCCATACAGGGCATCATTGGCTTCGAAAAAGGGAAGATTACCTATGTGGGAAGTGGAGCAGAACTCCGCCTCAATCCCAACGAAGCAGAAATCATCAATGCTTCAGGCAGGCACGTTTATCCCGGTTTTATTGCCTTCAACAGCATTTTGGGTTTGAACGAGGTAGATGCAGTGCGCGCCACCCGCGATTATGCCGAAACCGGTGAGCTCAACCCCAACGTTCGCGCCCTCGTTGCCTACAATACCGATTCACGCATTACCCCCACCGTGCGCAATAACGGCACCCTGCTCAGCCAGATTGCCCCGCAAGGAGGCCGCATTTCGGGCCGTTCGAGCGTGGTGCATTTCGATGCCTGGAACTGGGAAGATGCTACCGTGAAGGCCGAAGACGGCATGCACTTCAACTGGCCGTCGATGCGGGTGTACGATGCCTGGTGGGCACCACCTGCCGATGAGCAGCGCAAGCGTTCGGCCGAACAAATGGCCGCCATGGAGCAATTCATGGAAGATGCCAAGGCCTACCTGGCCCAGCCCAAACCCGAAAAAATCAACCTCAAGCTCGAAGCCATGCGCGAGGTGATGAATGGCAAATGCAAGGTGTATGTACACACTGGCGAAGCCAAGAGCATGATTGCCGCCGTGAATTTCTTCGCCAAATACAACCTCCGCCCGGTGATTGTAGGTGCCGATGAGGCGGGTGAAATTGTGAGCTTCTTGCGCGACAAACAAATTCCCCTCATCCTCAGCCGCACCCAGCGCCTGCCCGGCCGCAATGGCGATCCGGTGGATGCACCCTTTACCCTGCCTGCCCAACTGGCAGCCGCCGGCATTCCCTTTGGTTTGATGATGGATGGCGCCTGGGAGCAAAGGAACATCCCCTTCCAGGCCGGACAAGCCGTTGGCTACGGACTTGCCCCCGAGCGTGCTGTACAAGCCCTCACCGGCGATGCCGCCCGCATCCTGGGCATCGATGCCAACTATGGCACCCTCGAAACCGGCAAATCGGCCACCCTGTTTATCAGCGTTGGCGATGCGCTCGACATCCGTGGCAACAAGCTCGAAGCCGCCTTCATCGACGGCCGCCGCCTTGAGCTATCCGACAAACAAACCGGCTTGTACAAGAAGTTTTCGGAGAAATACGGGGTAGAGGCGCCTTGATGGGTTGATTCACGCAAAAACCGTAATTTCGAGTAAGATGAGAAAAGAAGCCCTTCATAGCAGCGTAGTTAAGCACCTTGCCTCCATGGATGAGCAGCAATTGCGCATGGCACTCTACTGCGTGGCAGCCATTGAGAGGCAAGACACATCTGTTTGGCAAAAACTGAAGCCCGACGTTTTGGAAAGTGTGTATGCTGCTTACCACGATAGCTTCTCGGAGACCAACTTGGTAAGTGAGCCAGATTTCAATGCGCTGTCTGCAAAATGGCGAGAAGAATTGAATGGCAACAAACAGCTTTAAACGAGCTTTCTGAAATCTATAAATTCCTCTACAATGTTTGGGGGGAGGCCGTGGCTACCGACTTTTTGGAGAAAATCAATCGTGCTACGACCCTTCTTGCCCAATTTCCCCAAATGGGCACGCCATCA
>Ga0075157_10001220_pt1 | contig 16590 bp, 15 predicted proteins | sample JI81BgreenDNA_FD_70967 | JGI IMG/M metagenome (GOLD analysis project Ga0075157, IMG submission 70967) | Wastewater effluent complex algal communities from Wisconsin, to seasonally profile nutrient transformation and Carbon sequestration -... | ecosystem: Engineered > WWTP > Effluent > Algae...
AAATAATTCTTCAATCTAAAATCTAAAATCTAAAATCTAAAATCGAATGACTCACGCCAATTACAATCGCCGCTTTCGGAGCAAGAAACAAGCCACTGTTAGAATTGCCCCTAAAAAAATGGTTTCCTTTGAACTGGGGAACGTCTACTATGCTGTTCCTATAGAACGAGTGCAGCGTATTGTTAAAGACTTTACTCCCTACGGTTTTTTAGATAGCGGTCAAAGTTTAGTGCGACACCAAGAAGAACTAATTACGCTGATTAGTTTATCTAAAATATTTCCCAGCATCCAGACTATTGCCGACAACAACTACCTGATTGTTTGCAGTTTAAATAAGAGCGATCGCCTGGGAATTCCGGTTCCTAATATGCCGAAAATATTGGAAATATCCGAAGAAAACTTCTGCGAAATTCCCGAATTGTACCGCCAAGATCAACTCCCTAACGCCGTAGAAAAGTTAATTCGCTCGCCAGACGGTACAGAAGTTTTTTATCTAAACTTAGAGCTATTTCACCAGAGGATATAATCAGAGTTTTCTGATTGAATATATCGCCATTTTTTTACTCTATGTTCGCAATCCGTGACGGCTAGCTATATTAACCGCCATGCAATTAAAGCTGCTGTTTTACCTTTAGCCACTATCGGTTCACAAGGTTCCACCGTTAGATGTTGTGACATCCCTTGATAAACAGCATCAGAAATAGTAATTGCACCACCAGGCGTGGCACTTTCTAAGCGTTTAGCTGTATTGACAACATCACCAATCACCGTATAAGTCCGAACATCTGCACCGCCAAATAGCCCTTCAATAACGCTTCCGCAATGCACCCCGCATCCCGCACCAATTCCATATAATTCAAGCATTTCTGAAGCAGCTTTACTCATAGATTTAGCCGCAGCAATTCCCTGTTGTGGCGTAGCATAAATAGCCATAATTTCATCGGCTGTAAAAGTTATTCTTAAAGGCTGAAACTGAGAAGCTGCTGGTTCAACACAACGGTAATATTCATTGAGAACCGCTGCAACTGTCTCAGGGGAAGTTTTTTCGCACCAACTTGTAAAACCGCGAATATCCATAAATAAAATCGTGCGATCGCACTTTTGAAAAGCCAAACCTGCTGGATTATTAAGCGCTGTGTCTACTACATGACTTCCCATTCCCCATTTTGCCATATTTCCTAGTAGTTGAGCTGTTTTTTCTAGCTGCTTTCTTTGTTTTACAATCTGTAGTGACTGCAACCCCAAAAGCAAACCGATAAACACCATACTCCAAGTAAGAAACCAGTGCGTTGCCGTCCGCGAAAATGTCACTATCAATTCTAAATTAGCAATTAAATATTGAGACTTAATCCCAATCACAACATAAAAAGCTACCACCATCAGAGCCCTTACCAAACTTTCCAGTGGAATCAGCCAATCATCAATACCCTTAGCCCAATGGAATCGCAATCCTTGCAAAGTAGCAATCATCAGAGAAAATAACCAAAAGACAATGTGACTCAGATTTTGGAAAAAATCTAGCCCGTCTATCGGCACATCAATCAGCGTATAGATACCAACGCAGATCAGGTTTCCCCAAAAACGGTGGCATTTCGAGCTCGACAGATACCAAGCCTGAACAAGCATTGCTACTATCAGTAAATATTCAGTTGGGTCTGTGATAAATTGGAACAAACCCGCTAATATCAAGTCTGATAAAGTCTTCAGAATTAAAAAGTGACCGCTGTTACTTAATACTTCACTGAGAAATGCACTGGTGCGACTTCCTTGTAGCCGACTTTCCCATACATTTTTTGAATTTAGACTTTTTTTTGCCGTTTCAATACCTCTATTCATCATCTTAATTAAAGGTCAGTGACCAGATAATTATTGTATACCAGTTCCCCAAAAAAGATGCAACTGTAAAGAGGATTAAAACCACGATATTCATCAGTCATTCCCGGAAAAAAAATCTATAGCGGTTCTCAAAAAAGTGAGATATGCCCTATGCCCTATGCCCTATGCCCTATGCCCTATGCCCTATGCCCTATGCCCTATGCCCATGAGTACCTCATTTTTCTGAGAAAGGCTATATTAGCTATCTTCCTCTGTTGTTTGCGGGCGACGTTTCCGAAAAATACCAGTCATATTGATTCCTGTTACCAGCAGCAAAATCACACCCAAACCCACCAAAAACACATAGATTGGCATCAAAAAATCTCCCAAATATTCTCCTTGGTGGATATTCAAAAAAACTTCTCCTACCTCTTTCGGCATCTTAAACCAGCTTCTGCCAACTCGATAGATTACACCTGTCACCGTACTGACTGTTAAAGGCAATAAAATAATCGGTGCAGCAATACGGTGAACCTTACGAAAATCAAGTTTAGCACCTGGTCTTTCAGGGCGTGCGCCACCCAAAAATTTGGTCATCGTCAAACCAGTGACTATCAGCCCAATCACTCCCAAAGCCAGCAAAAGCACATAAAAAGGTCTGAGTTCCTTTCCGAGATAGCTTCCTTGGTGAATCACCATAAAAATCTCGGCAGCATCATCTTCTATACCAAACCAACTTTGTGCGAGCCGATAGGTAACACCAGTTAATGCAGTCAATAGTAAAGGGATGAAAATAATCGGTGCAACTTGGCGGTGAAGTTTGCGAAAATTAATCCTAGCCATCTATTTATTCTCCTATTTTTTAGAGGTTTTGTTGTTGACAAATCAGATTCTCTTGGACGCACGGGTAGGCAGAAACCGGGTTTTTGCGAAAATATTTTGTGATCCCCGCAGATTCGGTAAAAAACCCGGTTTCTTTGGTCAAAATGGGTAATTCATGTTGCAAATAATTTCATTTTGATAGAAAGTGCCGTCACTTGTGTATCCATAATTGCTAAAACTCCCTGAAGTACCGCTTTGATAACCATAATTACTATGACAAAACAAAGTAAAGAACTCGGAAAGACCTAAAATGTATTTCATCCGCCTCCAAAACCTCCTAAATAGTCCTGGACGCACGACATCTATATCTCGTGTGAATGTAGGGGCAATCCCCCCGGTGGTTGCCCTTATTCCTTGGTCTCTTGCGTAAGTCCTGCTCAACCATTGAACCAGCAGCAAGTTTAAAAGCTTGTTGTCCTTGGGTACTTTCAATCACTAATTCCCCGCCCGTATAACTTGCAGGATAGCTGAGAAATAGAGTGAGAGACAAATCCGATCGCATTAGTTCTTCATCTCCCATAATCGCATTATCAATATGTGTGCCGTAGTACATTCCTCCCTGATAGCGACTCAACATAATCGGACGCATCGCTTTAGGGCGCGCCGCTATTTGGAATAAAGAATTTCGTTTTAGTGCTTGGTTGACTAAATTTCTGAGTTCTTGAGTTGGAGCCGCATCATTTTTTAGTTGAGCGTTATTTTTTACTTGTTGGGCGTACCAACCTGCTGTTAACTTCCCATCAACAAATTCAGCATTGGAGAAAGCGGTGAACAAGGAGAATCTGGGAAGAAGAGTTAAGGTTTTTTATTAATATCAACTCTTAAGCTACTGAGGATAATTTTACATGAAAACAGCTACCTACTCCTAGCTGACTGGTAACGCTAATTTCTCCTCGATGGCTTTGGACAATTGCTTGGGCGATCGCCAATCCCATCCCCAAACCCCCTTCGCGGCGATTTCTGGCTCGATCTGCTCTCCAAAATCTGTCGAAAACTAACTTTACATCTTCTGGAGCAATGCCGATACCAGTATCCTCTACACTCACAATTGTCGATCGGTTCTGTCTGCTCAGAGAAACAGTCACACTTCCGCCCGCTGGTGTGTAATGAATTGCGTTTCCGAGCAAGTTGGAAAACAAACGAGTTAGCTGTGCAGCATCTCCCATTACAGACGTATTAATGGCTAAATTTGACTTGAGAATAATTTGCTTTTCTTGAGCTTGCAGTTCCCACAAATCTAGCAAATCCTCTAATAGTTCATCTAACGGCACCGCTATCCACTCGCGGGCGATCTTGGCTGCTGGTGCATCCATTCTAGTTAATAAAAGTAAGTCTTCAACTAACTGAGTCATCTGTTTAGTAGCAGAGGCGATCGCCGCCATTTTCTTAACATCCGCTGCATGAATTCTCTCTGGATGACTCTGCATAACTTCCACAGAAGTTTTAATCGCTGTCAGCGGACTTCTCAACTCATGGGAAGCATCAGCAGTGAATTGTTTTAACTGCTGAAAACTATCCTCAATTGGCTTGAGAGATTGCTTAGTCAGCCACAAACCACCAACCGCAGTCAAGCTCATAACAATAATACTCCCATAACCCAAATTCCAGCGGAGTCTGCTGAGAACTTCTTCGACTTCTTTAGTAGATTCGCTGGTGCGAATATAACCTTTTAATTCTTGCTTTTTATTATCATAAGAAATGTAAACTGGAATGGTCGCCGAGCGAATTTGCCCGTTTTGTATGGTTTGGAAACCCGATTTTATCGGTACTGGCGGTAAAGTATTGCCGGAATTTCCTAACATTTTACCTGCTTCATTAAACCATTCTACAGCTTGATCTGGTTCCCGCAGATTTTGCCAGGGAATGTCTAAGTCTCCGTCTTTATCTAACTGGCGCGTTACTTTTTTCCGATGGAGTTCAATTTGAATATCATCATTGCGCTGTTCACTTTCTTGGTCAGATTCATCGCCTTTTTTTTCTGGATTTTCTGAAATATGCTGCTTTTCGATCGCAACTAAACTGTGAGAAGCTGCTTGAGCCAAAACCTCCAATCTCTGGTCTAATTCTTGATACAGACTGCTGGCAAATAATTCATAAACAGCAATAGCAGAAGCTCCTAAAATAGCTACCATTACTGTTAAGTAAGATAGCAATAAACGCCATCCCAAAGCTTGAAATTGGGGATTAGAGGTTTTGGTTGAGCCGATAACCGATGCCATAAATAGTCTCAATAAAATTAGCTGGTGCACCTGCAGCTTTCAGTTTTTGCCGCAAACCCCGGAGATGAACTTTTACGGTTTCTTCTCCTGGCGAGTCTTCAAAAGCCCATATATGGTCTAGGATAGCACTCCGTGTTAAAACGCGCCCTCCTGTTCGCAGGAATAATTCTAGCAAACTGTACTCCTTTGGTGTAAGATGCAGCAAATTATCGCGATAAGTAACTTCGCAGGTATTCGGGTTTAAACGCAGATTTTCCCACTCTAATACTGGTGGTAAAGTTGTACTTCCCCGCCGCAGTAAGGCTCTAATTCTTGCTGCTAATTCGGGCAAATCAAAAGGTTTAACGACATAATCATCGGCTCCCGCATCTAATCCCATGACTTTATCATTGCTGGTGTCTCTGGCTGTTAGCATTAACACGGGGGTTTTTAAACCTTGTCGGCGCAAGCGCTGACAAAGGCTAATTCCATCTAATTTTGGCAGCATCACATCTAGCAGAATTAAGTCATAAGTAAAAGCTTCTGCAAAGTTCCAACCTTCTTGACCGTCGGCGGCTATATCTACGGCATAATGTTGGTCGGTGAGGGCTTCTGCTAATGCTTGGGCAATGCGATAGTCATCTTCTACTAACAGAATCTTCATAGCTCGCTGCTAAATACTGACTGCTAAATACTGACTGCTAAACAGCAATATAAAAGATAATTGGCACACCAGACGGTTCCGAAGTATTTGATCTAAGTTGAGATTTATTGATCTCAATGTAGGGCGTTCGCTTTTCGGAGTATCATACAATATCAATGGTATTTTTGCACTCTTGTTATTTATTTATGAGAAAAATCACAATATTATCGATCGCCCTACTAATTTTTGCAGCAACTCTCGAACTGCCGAAGGTGGGGCTGCAACTAAGTGCGATCGGGCAAATAGAAACACCCCAACCAATCCCAACACCCCAACCAATCCCAACACCCCAACCAATCCCAACACCCCAACCACAAACACCCCAACAAATCCAAACACCCCAACAAATCCAAACACCCCCAATCCAAACACCCCAACCAAAAGCAAACGACCCCAAAAAGCTCGGCTACGTCTCCCCACAATTTGCCGAAAATTTCTCCCAGCAACAAATCGACCAAATCAACGCCAACGTCGAAACGCTGCTGCTAACTCAAAGCTGCTCCCGCTGCGACCTCCGAGCCGTAAAATTAGTTAACCTTAACTTAAAAAATCCCATCCTGACAGGATCGGATTTATCAGATGCCAACCTCAGCGGTAGTCGCTTCGAGATATCAGATTTTGTCAACACCAATCTAGCTCGCACAAACTTAAGCGGAGCCGAATTAGTAGGAGCGAGAATCAGCAACGCTAACCTTAGAAAAGCTAACTTGACAAAGACAAATCTAGACGGTGCAGACTTGCGATTTTCTGACTTGAGAGATGCCAATCTTTCCGATGCCAACCTCCGCAATGCTAATATAGATGGCGCTACTATCGATCGAGCAAGTATGGCCGGCACCACAATGCCAGACGGCAGAAAAAATCAATAATATAGTCTCGTTTCCGGCGCGATTGAAATCGCTTCTTGTCAAACAAAGTCCGCATGGTGCGCGGACTGCATCCCTTCCAGGCTCTGCCTCCTTGTCCTTGTTCCCAGGCAGAGCCTGGGAATAAACACCTAGAGGCTCTGCCTCATTTCCAGATTGTTAATTAATCCGTGTATCCGTGTCCAAATCCGTGTCGTGCCTTCCTTCTGAATCAAACAGCCAAAAACCTCTGAATCACCTCATCACTTAACTCGCTAGTGCTTCCCGAAGCCACAATCCCGCCTTTTTGCATAGCATAATACCAGTCAGCTTGCCGCACAAAATGCAAATGTTGCTCCACCAACAAAACAGAAATTCCCCTAGTCGCAACCACACGGCGCACCGCAGCTTCAATATCTAAAATAATCGATGGCTGAATCCCCTCCGTAGGTTCATCCAAAACCAGCAACTGCGGCTCACCCATCAAAGCCCTAGCAATAGCTAACTGCTGCTGCTGTCCCCCGCTCAAATCACCTCCCAGGCGATCGAGCATAGTTTTCAAAACCGGAAATAACTCAAAAATTTCATCAGGAACTTCAGGATTTTTGGTTTTGCTTGGTTTCGCTTCCAAACCTAACAAAAGATTTTCTTTTACAGTCAAACGTGGAATAATTTCACGCCCTTGAGGCACATAACCAATGCCTAATCTAGCCCGCTGGTAAGTCAACTTAGAAGCAATAGATTGTCCGCCAAAAGCAATAGTGCCACTGCGCGGTTGCAGCAACCCCATAATCGTTTTTAGCATCGTAGTTTTGCCCACACCATTGCGGCCGATCAAGCAAACCATTTGCCCAGCATTTACGCTTAAATCGACATCGCGCAAAATGTGACTTTCGCCGTAATAAACATTCAAATTAGAAACTTGTAGCATAGTTTTTAGATGGGTAATGGATAATTGGTAATTGGTAATTGGTAATTGGTAATTGGCCTCGTGTCCGTTGAATTACCCGCGCTCAAATTTGGTCGCTGGGGCGGGTTTCTGTAGATTGTCGGTGAGGATGAAAGATTGTTGGTTAACCCGCCCCTACAAATCTTGTGGTTAATTTACCAAAGATGATACGTCAACTGTCAACTGTCAACTGTCAACTGTCAGGTTTTCCCAAATATACCTCAATTACCCGATCGTCATTTTGCACCTCATCCATAGTCCCCTCACACAAAACCGCACCCTGATGCAACACCGTCACCTGCCGCGCAATTTGCCGCACAAACTCCATATCGTGTTCAATTACCAACACCGAATGACTTTCGGCCAACGAAATCAGCAACTCCCCAGTTAACATCGTTTCCTCATCCGTCAAACCCGCCACAGGTTCATCTACCAACAACAAATCAGGAGATTGAGCCACCAACATTCCAATTTCCAACCATTGCTTTTCCCCGTGAGAAAGCAAACCCGCCGAAATATCAGCCTTAGCAACTAAACCAATGGTTTCTAACAAACCAGAAACCGTGCGTTTTTCAGCAGCAGAAGCAGGCTGGAACAAAGTTGAAAAAACATTTTTGTGGCGACTGCAAGACAATTCCAAATTTTCGCGTGGCGTTAAATTCAAGTAAACTCGCGGCGTCTGAAACTTGCGGCCAATTCCCAAACGCGAAATCCTATCTTCCGACAACTTGCGTAAATTTTGTCCCTTAAATAACACCCTGCCCTCAGTCGGCTGCACCTTCCCAGTAATTGAATCGAGAAAAGTAGTTTTCCCCGCACCATTGGGCCCAATAATAACTCGCAGTTCGCCCGCATCCATACTAAAATTTAAACCGTTGATGGCTTTAAAACCATCAAAACTCACAGTCAAGTTTTCTATTTCTAATACTTTGCCATTCATAGGTAATTTCTCCGGGTAGGGTGCGTCAGTTAAAAGTCTCTCGGTAAGCCAGAAAATCTGTGGGCTGACGCACCTGAGAGCGCTGATTTTCTCTGAGAAGGTGCGTCAGTTAACAGTCTCTGGGTAAGCCGGAAAATCTGCTAGCTGACGCACCCTACACAAGCACATAAATGGTTATTTTACTCTAAACTAAAACTGCTAGAGCTGCTCGAAATAGGAGGTGGAGAAGCAGCTAAAATCCGTTCAGCTAACTTCGAGAGTGGCAAACTTTGCACGTATACTTTTCCCGGCCCAGTCATCTTTGCCAAAAACAAGCCTTCACCTCCAAATAAAGCATTTTTAAACCCGCCAACAAACTGAATATCGTAATCTACAGTCGCTGCAAAAGCTACTAAACAGCCGGTGTCTACTCGCAACACTTCGCCAACTCCCAAATTTTTCTCAACTATTGTTCCTCCCGCATGAACAAAAGCTAGCCCGTCACCCTGCAACTTTTGCAGAATAAAACCTTCTCCGCCAAAGAAACCGGCACCGAGCCGCTTCGTGAAAGCTACCTCAATGTCAATGCCGTTGGCCGCACAGAGAAATGAGTCTTTTTGACACAAAAATTTACCGCCAAGTTGGCCTAAATCAAGGGGAATTACTTTACCCGGATAGGGGGCGGCAAAAGCTACGCGGGCTTTACGATTTCCGGCGTTGACAAAGGTGGTAATGAAAAAACCCTCTCCTGTCAGCATTCGTTTGAAACCTTGAAATAAGCCGCCGCCTGTGGATGTTTGCATTTGGATGTCGCCTTCCATGTATGTCATGGTTCCAGCTTCAGCCCTGACGCCTTCTTTGGGGTCGAGTTCAATCTCGATGAGTTGCAAATCGTCGCCGTAGATTTTGTAGTCAATAATATCTGCCATATGTTATCCCTCAAGTTAAAGAACGAAGCTACTTGCTACGGATATCTAAGTAGGTGGACATATATATTGCGTCTCCTCAGAGAGAAACGCAGATTTTCCCAAGTCTATTGCGATTGCTTTGTTTGTCTGTTGTAGGTGACATTTATTTATGTCAGCCTACTTATAAATTACACGATATTTTTGCACTCAATGTTCAAGTTCTTCTTTTTCGAGCTGCACTTGGGGGTCTTGTTCCAGGCTGGGGTAAGTAGATACGTACTTCGGTTTTCTGAACAAGCTGCGGATTTGGTCGAAACTTTGATCTTGCAGCCATCCGACTATGCCGTCGGGCAGGACTGTGACTACTATTAAAAATAGCGCGCCTTGGAAAAATAGCCACACTTCGGGAAATTGTTCGCTCAAAAAACTCTTGCCAAAGTTGACTAGCAGCGCTCCTAATATTGCTCCAGATAATGTGGCGCGGCCTCCCACTGCGACCCAGATTACCATTTCAATTGAAAAGGCAATATCCATTGCTTTTGGCGAAATGATTCCGGTTTGTACGGTAAATAATGCGCCGGCAATCCCGGCTAAACCGGCGGAAATTGCAAAGACTAAAACTTTATATCCTGTGGGATTGTAACCTGAGAAACGCAGGCGCACTTCGTCGTCGCGAATTGCTACTAGCAGGCGACCGAAGCGTCCGCTGGTCAGCCATCGGCAGAGGGCATAACTTGCTGCTAGAAATAGTATGGTGAGAATGTAGAAAATATATTGAGTATCTCGGTCATTGACTGTGGCTCCGAACAAGGTTTTAAAGTCGGTGAGTCCGTTGGTGCCGTTAATCAGTTTTTGCTGACCGTTAAAGAAGTTGAAAAATACAATGGTTGCTGCTTGGGTGAGAATTGAAAAGTAAACGCCTCGAATTCGATTGCGGAATACTAAATAACCTAAAAGTGCACCCAAGATGGCGGGGATGAGAACTATTGCTAATGCTGAGAAGGGAAATGAATAAAATGGTTGCCAAAACCAGGGGAGTTCGGTAACGCCGTAGAGGTTCATAAATTCTGGCAATTGACTGCTGGCGGTTGGGGGAATTTGCAGTTTTAGGTGCATGGCGAAGGCGTAGCCGCCGATCGCAAAAAACACCCCATGTCCTAAACTAAGTAAACCCGTGTATCCCCAAATTAAGTCTATGCCGAGGGCTGCAATTGCTAGTGCTAAAAATCGCCCTAATTGATTGAGCCGAACGTCGGGGAGTATTCCTGGGAGGAGTAAGATGAATGTGAGGGCGATCGCGCTGACAATTGCCGCTTCTTTTACCCAGGGTTTTTGATGTTTTTTCTGCATTTTTCGCTACACTCGCAGTTGTAATTTTTAATTTTCTACCGTCCGCCCTTTTTGCGGGAAAATCCCTCCCGGCTTCACTTGCAGAAAAGCCATAATTAAGGCGAATACCATTACTTTTGCCATGCTGGTTGTGGCGAAAAATGTGAAGAAGTCGGCTAAAGGCTTGATAGGAGCGAACATTAATGCTAGAGTTCCCGAACCGATCAGGTAATTGGCAGTGCCGATCGCGATCGCAGCAACTACACTCCCCACAATCTTGCCAACACCGCCCACAACCACCACCATAAAGGTATCGACTATATAATTTTGTCCGGTATTTGACCCTACCGAACCAATCAAACTAATCGCGCACCCAGCGACACCAGCCAAGCCTGAACCCAAAGCAAAAGTCAGCGCGTCTACTTGTTCGGTAGGAATACCCAAACACGCACTCATGCTGCGATTTTGCGTCACGGATCTAATCCGCAATCCCCACACAGACTTTTGCAAAAATAGGTAAATTCCCGCCAAACAAATTCCGGTGAGGACAATAATAAAAATTCGCGCGTAGGGCAACTGAAAATTGCCCAGCGGTATGCCGCCCCGCAACCATTGCGGTGCAGTCACGTCCACATTTTGAGCGCCAAACCAAGGTTGAGTTACGGCCAGTTTGTAAGTTTGCCCTAAAAAGGTGCTCACCGCCCAGGAAATACCCAAAGATAAAGGCAAAATTATGGCGATAATTGTGCTGCGAATGCGATCGAAATCCAGGCGCGATTTCAGCACCCGCAAACCGCCAAAAAACAGCAAACAAAACACCGCAATCCCAATTACCAACACCCAACTCACGCTGCGGACAAACTGCTGCAAAATTAAACTTACGCCCCAAGTTGCCAGCAGAGTTTCTAGCGGCCGCCCGTAAAGATAGCGAATCACTCCCCGTTCGAGAATTAATCCTACCAATGCAGCCACTAAAAAAGCTAGGGGAATTGCAAATAAAATGTAGGTTTCAAAAGCAAATCCTCCGATACCTTTGAAGACATTTTGCACTACGAAAGTTGTATAAGCCCCCAGCATCATCAACTCGCCATGAGCCATATTAATTACGCCCATCAGCCCGAAAATAATCGCTAATCCCAGGGCTGCAATTAGTAAAACAGCGCCGATGCTAAGGCCGTTAAATAAACCATCTAATATCGCCAATTGTGTTACTCCTGCATCAAGTCGGTTAACTTTGTTCGCGGATAATTAGGGGCTGATTTTACCCCATTGGTGTCAAGTTAAGCATCGAGTTTTATATAAAAAATGCTTAGATTCAGTATCTCGATTCCCCTAAATCCCCCTTAATAAGGGGAGTAGGGGTTGACTTTGAAGAGTCCAGTTCCCCTATATTAAGGGGGAATTTGAAGACTCCGGTTATATCATGTCCGATCGAGTGACTGCGATTAAAAGGGCGGGTTTTTGAGATTGTCAATTATTGGCAGATATTTTTCGTGAACCCGCCCCTACCGTATTAGGAGTAATCGACCGGACATGATATTACCTCTTATTAAGGGGAGTAGGGATTGACGAAAGAATGCTCTTACTCCCCCCTTGGTAGGGGCGGTGCTACCCCTACTCCCCGTGCCCGCCCTTGGCTAGGGGGGATCGGGCTTCACCCAAGCGTATTGAAATTGGTATTACCTACTTATCAAACTTTGAATTTGCCACCTTTTGCGGGGTCTGACCAATCGCAAGCAAAGCCTTGTGTTTCAGCAACAAATTGATTCCAAGGCACCGGCTTCACTGCTTCGGGTGTAGCAAATGCGATGTTAAATAAACCGTCATCTCTAACTTCGCCCAACCGCACAAATTTAGAAAGGTGATGGTTAACTTCCATCGTTACTGTGCCCCCCGGCGCGTCAAAGGTTTGACCCAAAGCGGCTGCCCGTACTTTTTCCAAATCGTCGGCTGTCCCTGCTTTTTCGACAGCTTGCTTCCACAGGTAAACCATGATATAAGCTGCTTCCATCGGGTCATTGGTCACTCTATCTTTGCCGTATTTTGCCTTGAAAGCTTCCACAAATTTTGTATTGGCCGGAGATTCCACAGTCATGAAGTAATTCCAGGCGGCGTAATGGCCTTTAAGATATTCTACGCCGATCGCCTTTACTTCTTCTTCTGCAATACTGACTGACATTGACGGATATTTGTCCGGGCCCAAACCTGCACCCTGCAACTGTTTGAAGAATGCTACGTTGCTGTCGCCGTTGAGGGAATTAAAAATGACGCCGCCGTCTGGCAAAGCTGCCTTAATTTTACTAATAATTGGCGTGACTTCTGTCCCACCCAAAGGAATGTAATCTTCCCCAACTAATTCGCCACCTTTGGCTGCTAGCTGGGCCTTGATAATTGTATTGGCAGTGCGGGGAAAAACGTAGTCAGACCCGACTAAGAAGAATTTTTTGCCTTTATTTTCTAGCAGCCAGTCCACTGCGGGTTCGATTTGTTGGTTCGGGGCAGCCCCAGTATAAAAGATATTTTTGGAACACTCTTGACCCTCGTATTGTACGGGATACCAGAGCATATGATTTTTTTCTTCAAATACTGGCAATACTGCTTTGCGGCTAGCGGATGTCCAGCATCCGAAGACGGTGACAACTTTATCTTGGTCGATCAATTTTTTAGCTTTTTCGGCAAAAGTCGGCCAGTCTGAGTTGCCATCTTCTATGACTGCTTCGATTTGTTTTCCGAGGACACCCCCAGCTTTATTAATTTCTTCGATCGCTAATTGTTCGGCATCGACAACGCTTTTTTCGCTGATGGACATCGTGCCGCTCAAGGAATGCAAAATTCCTACTTTGATCGTGTTTCCGCCCCCGGCTGCTGCTGGTGTTCCTGTTGAAGTTGGAGAAGGAGAAGCGGCTGGAGTTGCTGTTGGGGTGGGAGTTCTACAAGCTTTTAGAAATAAACTTGATGTTAGGGTAGCAGAACCGTATAAAAGGAATTTCCGCCGATCGAATCGCTTTGTCATTTTTTCTTGTTACTCTTGAACAGATGAGTCTGATGATTGAGAATAATAACACATAGCGACTTGATATTAAGACTCGCTTCAGCAGACTGTTGTATTTTTAGCTACAAAACTTATTGTTTTTGACAAAATGAATGTTTTGTGGGGATTGAGGGCAACTGCGGCAGAAACCGGGCTGATACCATTTTAGATTTTAGATTTTAGATTTTAGATTGACTGATGACATCAGGGTGGGGATCGCGGGCTTACCGGATTTTTTGGGGAAACCTGGTTTAGACACCAAAATACGTCTTTTCAGCAATTACTGTGTAATTAGAAACCGGTTTCTTTACATAAATTATCTTATTGATGCTACCAGTTAGGCAGCAACCGGGTCGATCGCACACTCATAGAAAGCGGGTTTCTCGCTCTCGACAGGTTATTGATGCTAAAACTTAAGCAGCAACCGAGTCGATCGCACTTGCATAGGCGAGTATCAAAGCAGGTGACGATCGCACTTCGCTTTGAGTACGATCGTCACCTGTAGAAATACCCCTAATTTATGGAGAATAGCGGACTCGAACCGCTGGCCTCTGCGGTGCGATCGCAGCGCTCTACCAACTGAGCTAATTCCCCTGATTGAGTTTTAATTTAGCATTTTAGATGCGAGATTGCCGAATCTAAAAGGCTGACAGGTTTTGCTTGCTCTCACGTTCGCAGACCGTCACTTACACTAGCACGTAACTGCTAAAAAGGTCAAGTGTTTTCCGCAGCCGGCTCAGTGGGGGCGATCGAGCAAAATGCCGCCACTCTATCCAACTCTAAATCAGCAAAATAGTCCACCGTCCAATTAGCTTGGCGCTGAATCATGTGAAACGGGTAAGTGTGAGTCACACCCGCAACCTGAATCCCCGCTTTTTTCGCTGCTTCAATCCCCGCAAAAGTATCTTCTAGCGCCAAACACTCGATCGGTTGCAGGTTAAAGTCGGGATATTTCTGGTTGAGAAGTTCCACAGCCAATAGATAGCCGTCGGGTGCTGGTTTGCTTGCCGTCAAGTCATCGCCTGCAACAATTAACTCAAAGTTTGCTGCCAAACCGGCCCGATCTAACACCAATTCTATATCCGATCGCATTGCCCCGCTAACTACGGCCATTTTCAGTCCGGCGGGCCGAATTTTATCAATAAATTCTGCCAAACCGGGATAAATCGGCAGTTTCTCCAAAGTATCTATTTGAGCTTTGTAAGCTTGGGCCTTGCGCTGCAGCAGTCGATCGAGATATGTTTCTGTTAGATATCGTCCCCGGCGCTTGAGCAGTTCGGTAATGCAAGCGCGATCGCTCCTTCCCAAACAAATTTCTCGAAACTCCCCACGTTTGAGCTGGAGATTTTCATCGAGCATCAATTGTGCGATTATTTTCTCGTGAATTGGCTCGTCATTAACAATCACACCATTAAAATCAAATAAAACTGCTTTTAGAGTCATTAGTCATTAGTCATTAATCATCAGTCATTAGCAAGTTAGTAGGGGCGGGTTTTACCAACCATCTCAACCTAAAACTAACCATCTATGAAACCCGCCCCCAAAGGGCGAAAAATACACCTCAACAATAAGTCAAGCCGGAGCTGGAATGCCCGGTAAATCGCCATCAAAATCAGGAGTTCGATCGCCCCAATTCCACCCCCTCGCCACCTTAGCCTGTTCCAAATCTTCCCCCGGCAAAGGTTTCACGCCCTGCGTCACCTGATTCACCCACCAGTGTTCGTGAGTTTGCACCCCCGCGAATCCTGCAGCCCCCACCCAAGCATCGAGGCTGCCAGCCGCGTAAGACTTAATATAAGGCTCTTCAAAGATATCAGTCAGCCACTCTGTCTGCCGCAAAGTTTTTTGGTTTCCGTCCAAAATTGCCACTTGTCCCCCAACCTTCAGCAGTCGGAAGCTTTCTCGCAAAATTGCCCGCGATACAGCAGGTGGCGTCTCGTGAAACAGCAAGGAAGCTGCGACTAAATCGAAGCTAGCATCGCCAAAAGCAACGCTTTCGGCATTTCCGTGCAACCACTGGATATTTAAGCCGGCTTTTTGCGCTTTCATGTCGGCAACTACCAGCATATAAGGCGACAAGTCCAGGCCGACAACTTCCGCTTCGGGAAAAGCCTGCTTGAGCATGAGCGTTGTCGAACCGGTGCCGCATCCCAAATCGATGATTCGGCGCGGTTTCACCCGCACAGCGTCAATTAAGCCTTGCCTGACGACTGTTTCGTGGGGAGGCAAAACATATTGCGTGATGGGATCGTAGGAAACGGCGGCACTGGGGTTGAGATAGCCGCGTTTAATGCCGTGAAAGTTTTGGCTGCTGTAATATTCGGGATAAACTAAGTTGGGTTGTCGGTAGCGATCGCCCGCTGTTTCCCAGTCGATACCTTCGTAGAGTCGTTTCAGCGCTTCTTCGTCGATCGCCAGTCGAATCAGGGGCGACAAAAAGCGCTCGAAAATTGTATCCTTGCCAACAGCCATAAAACACCTTTAACAAAAACTATTCTAATTTTAGCCAACCGCCGTAAATTTAGCATTAATTAAAACTGTTTAGCCCCTCTTCCCTCTTCCTTCTATCCCTTACCTCCGTTAAAACTTTACAAAATCTGCGGGCTTCCTTTCCCACTTCCTACTTGTACGAGTTTAAACAAGGCAACTGTAGACAAGCTATAAACTCTTATTTTATCAGTCCTTCCCAAATCTAAAATCTAAAATCTAAAATCTAAAATCGTTTTACTTTCCGTTACTAATAGGAATTTTAACCAAAAATTCCGTTCCTCCCCCCGGAGGTTTAGCAATTGTGATGCTACCACCATGTCCATCTACTACAATTTTGTAGCTAATTGCTAACCCCAAACCCGTGCCTTTACCCACATCTTTAGTAGTAAAAAATGGGTTAAAAATTTGGTCTTTAACGCTGTCGGGAATGCCGGGGCCGTTGTCGGCGATCGCCACTTTCAGAAATTTACCGCCATGTTCGCGAACTACCCCCGTGGAAATAGTAATAATTTTATCCAGGC
>Ga0075157_10001221_pt1 | contig 16584 bp, 16 predicted proteins | sample JI81BgreenDNA_FD_70967 | JGI IMG/M metagenome (GOLD analysis project Ga0075157, IMG submission 70967) | Wastewater effluent complex algal communities from Wisconsin, to seasonally profile nutrient transformation and Carbon sequestration -... | ecosystem: Engineered > WWTP > Effluent > Algae...
TCAGTCATCGTTCCGCACCTTCGGCTGCACCACTACGCGGGCGACCATGGATAGCCCGAACAGCGCCATGCCCAGCCACGTCACGGCGGTAGGCGGGAGCGCACGGGTGACAGCGGGCGGCATCATGTTCCACACAGCCAACACGCTGACGGGATCGACCTGCACCCATGCGAGGATAGCGAGGCCCATCGCGTTGAAGCGGATGCTCCACAGCTTCCACCAGGCACGCGCCTCGGGGACAAGGTGGTTATGAAACCAGTCTTTCATTTGTCATCCCTTCCGAGAAGCCTTTGCACGGTCGCGGTCTCGTAGATGCGGATTGCCGTCCAAATGATTGTGAGAAGCGCAGCAACCGCAGGAAGCAGGCTAGCTAGCGAACCAAGCAAGGTTGCTATGGACAAGACATCTCCTGCAATTTTGGCGGTTTCGGGCCAGTCGTGAAATGGGTCGCTCATGTCACCGCCTCACCACGCACGGGGCCTAGGATGCCGGGGGTCATTGGTAGAGATCCCAATTGGTCGGGTCAGAGACATAAGACTCGCACTCGTCCTCAGTCTTAGGCGGCGTCAGCCATTGGCTTGGCTGTCCAGTGGTGACAGTGCGGGTTTCCCAATCATAGAACTCGCGCGGGCCTGCGTTGCCAATGATCGACGTGCCGTCCACAAAGGTGAGAGCGCAGGCCGGGTTAAGCCGAAAATCACCCAGAAGCGGGTCGCCAAGGAAAAGCTGCGCTGCCTGTGCGGCGTCTAGCAGCACGCTATTGGTGTCGTATCCAGTCCCCGAACGCCAACCCGCCAGCGTGCCGTAATTGGTCGCGCCCCGTGACCAAAACTTGCCCGTAGCTCCATCAAGATTGACATAGACGTTGTAATCCACATTCAACCCAGCCCCCAGACGCACGTAGCGTGACGCCCCACTTTGGCTGATTATGATAATGTTGCCCCGAACGGTCGAACCTGCGGTCGCTGCCTCAAGGCGAAGGTTCCCGCCAAAAGGCCCCGCTCGCCAGAAGCAGTTGCGCTCAATCGTCGTCACGGCGGCGCTGGCAATGTCTATGGGATAGAACGCCGCAGGGCTTCCGCCTGTGCCGACATTCGCCGTCATGGCGCAATCAGTGATCGTCAGATTTGCGGCACGGGTGCTGTTTTTCTCAACCAACCCCGAGTTAACCGTTGTCCGAACATCGCGCAGCAAAGCGCGGCGCAGCGTGATTGATTCTCTCTGTCCACTCATGTTGACGGCAACACCCGCGCCGAGAAACACAAAGTCATCAAGAGTCAGATTTTTAACATCTGCCGAGACGCCGCCGCAGTTGTAAACAAGGAAGCCCTCCACCCGCAGTTCAGTATGAAGAACCGTCGAATTAGCGCTATGTGCATAAAGTGCAGGAAGGCCCGTAGTTCTTCCGTCAGGGAAAATGCCCATGCAGCGCCGCATTGTCGCCACAAGTCCGGTGGCATTCGGTGCGTAAAATGTGAAGGGAACTAGACCGCCATCAGCAAGAGCCACTCGCGCTAATTCCGCGTCGAAGGCAATCACATCTTCAAGTAAGCCGTCCGCGAAGACCATGTTGTGCTTGCCGCCGTAGCTAGAAAGCACCCGGCGCAGCGTCGGGTTGCGAGCCGTGCCACTCGCGCCGATAGAGCCGTATTCAGAAGCCCCGCGCTTAACGTGCACGCCCTCAACCGTCACATTGTTCTGACTGCCAAGATTGATGCAGTAGCTACGCTTGGAGAACTCGTAGGTCTTGCCGTCGCTTGTCGGATTGGTCGAGCCAAACGGATGCACGTAGGCGAGGCGCGGCGTCAGCGGATTGGAGTTGCTGATGTAGGGCGACGGCAGGAAAAAGCTTCCGGGTGTGGCCGCAGTCGCCGCAACAGTGGTGCGCCGGATCAGCCATTGCCCATTTTCCCAAAGCATGATGCTGTCATTGTTGCCCACGGCGTCGGTCGGATCGCCTGTCAGGCTAACTTCATAGACCACCCCGCCCGCGTCGGCGTGGGCCGAAAGGGTGAAATTGCCGGATGGTATTACGTCCGCGCCATCCAGAACTGGCACCCTGTCCTGACCATAACTGGCGTAGCGGCGCACATTGGTAGTGGGCGAAAGCCGCTCGCGCCATTCAGATTCACGGGCGAGGCCAAGAGACTGCCCGCTCCCCAGCACAGCAGAAGCAGCGGCAAGCGTTTCAAACGCCTCGGCTGCCGACTTCCCGTCATTCGCATCATCACCATTCACGCTATCGGCGTAGTAGCTGAACGCCACACCCCGCGCGGTCGTGAAGCCGAGGCCGAGGCCCCCACCCATACGTGTTTGCATATCGCTGTTCCTGGTGTAGTGTGGAGTCGCATGAAGGAGTTCGACAAGCTCGCCCCGCGCAAGATTGAGCGCGAAGAAGAACATGCCGCCTATCGACGCGGCTACCGTGAGGGCGTGGACGTTACGATGTGGGCCGCGTTCTTCATGGTCAGCGGGATACTAATTGGGGGTCACTTACTCGGGTTTTTCTAACGATATTCCCGATTGCCCGCGACTGAGGCACCGCCAAGCAGCCCCCCGAAAATCCGCCCACCGCGCATCGCAGCCTCTTCCGCCGCCTGTTCCGTCAGCGTCTTGAACTGCTGACCGCCTAGCGCAGTCAGAAGCGCGTCAGTTGCGGCCTGATCGGCACGGCTAGTGGCGATGTTACGCCCGACAGTACCAGCGCCAGCGGCCAGCAGGCCAAGCGGAACGCCGACTGCGGGGCCACCAGCCATGTTGCCGAGCAATCCCGCCGCGCCGCCGCCCACTGCCATTGACATGGGGCTAGTCGGTGCGAACCTGCCAACACTACGCGCCACGTTGGACAGCGTATCACCGCGCGCCACCTTCTCGATTGCGCCCGTCACTTCGTCGTCAAAACTGTTGGTGCCACGAATGGTGGAGCGGTCGAGATTGCGGAACTGACCGCGCAAGGCGTTTTCTCGGCCCGACTGCGTAAGGCGAGGAGCGTCCGCATCTGCCAGCTTGATCGCCTTTTCGATCTGCTGCCCCTGAAGGTAGCGGCTTGCCGTTTCGCGCGGCACTTGGATACCGGGCAAGAGCGGATCAGCCCACTGGTCGAACTCGTCTAGCAGTTTGCCGGTGATGCGCTTCTGGGCCGCGTCTTGGCCCGTCAAGCCCTCTGACAGCACGTTGCGCACCGCCCCGGCTTGCGTTGGGGTCATGGGCTGGCCCGCATAGTCCTGTATCAGCGTCATGGCGCGATTGGTGGGCGTGTCCGTGTCAATCAGCCTGCCTTGGGGACTCATGCGCCCCTCGCGCGTCAGGATGTTGCTGGCGCGCTGCAAGAGGTCGGTGGTGGCGGCGGGGTCGGCAATCGCACCACTAGCCTCAACAGCCGAGTATTGCTGCGCCGCCTTGTCTTTCAACTGCGGAATTGTCGGCACGCTTTCGCGCGCCTGCGTCATCGCACCAGAAGCGAAGGTGTCCGGCAACGCCTTGCCGAGAAGCTGCCCGCCCTTCTGGCCAAGCGCGCCGCCGAGCGCCCCTACTGCGGCACCCTCTAGGCCACCCTGCGTGGCACCATATGTAGCGCCATAGCCGACTTCGGTTGTCATGGGGTTGGCAAGCAGTGCCGCAAGGCGCGGGCTTGCCCCAAGTGCCGCAGAACCGGCCTTTAGCCCTGCACCGCCGAGCATTGTGCCTGCGACACTACCCGCCATTTCACCCATAAATGCCGAGCCGGGGTTCATTTCCCGAATCCGGTTCATGTTGCCCTGCGCGCCCATGAGGCTGATGGGAATGCCAGCGGTCATGGCGTCAGCGAAGCCAGCAACGCCAGCGCCAACGGGGCTTTGCGCTGCGTCATTCAGGAACTGGCCTGCCATACCCATTTCCTGCTCAACAGGCGGGATAGGGTTCACGTTGGCCGGTGTGCCGCCGCGCGCCGCGAAGTCATTGAAGCGTTGCGCGTCCTCAAAATAGGAACCTTCAGGCACCGCGTAGCCATAACGCTCGTCGAACTGCGAGCGGAATGCCGCGTAATCCTGCGGATCAATACGGCCCCAATTCTGCTGGATATAGGCGGCAAGCCCGTCCTGATAATCCTGCGGGATGGGGACAGCTTCAGTCTTGGAGCCCGGAGGCGCGATGGGATCATTGGTGGCCTGCTGCTGTTCCAAGAAACCGCGCGGGAAAGCGGCTTCCAGCGGCTCACCAATGACAAGGTAGGGGTCGACCGCCTGACGCTGCGCCATAGTGCCATACTGCTGCCGAGCCTGCTCGTAAGGCGGCTTGAAGCGATTGACGACAAGGTTGCGCATTTCCTCGCGCAGACGCGCGCGGCCTTGATCTGAAAGCCTGCCAGCACCGTCAACGCCAAACTGACGCTTCACCTGCGTAAGTGTGCGGGTGAAGGCGTCCTCATTGTTGGCAGCAATCGCAAACTCGCCCTCACGCACAACGCTGTTCGGGTCGAGCATACGCGCGAAGTTGACGATTAGGGCTTGGTCGCCCTCGGCTGTGGGGCTGGTCGTCAGCGCGGAGTTATAGGTGCCAAGCGCAACGCCGTAGTCTTGCGCGGCCTTGCTGCCGAAGAACTCCTTACGAAGCGTTGTAGCTACATCAGCGCCACGGTCAGTGCGGTCATAGTTTTCTTCACGGTTGTTGCGCTCAAACTCCTCCCGCTCGCGACGGCGCTTCTCCTCCTCGGCGGGATTGGGGGGCAACACAACTCCGCGCGGGGGCTGCGCGTCCTGCCTGCCCACTTCGACAACGGTTCCGTCAGGCATCCGCTCAAGAATGCGGCCATCAGGTGTTACACGGCGTTCGCCCATCATCGACCTCCAAGCGCGCGGATATTCTTGCGCACGTAATCTTGTGTTTCCTGCGGCATATAGCGGAGCCAGTCATTGCCGCCCCGCTCTAGGGCAGCGTCAACACGCCCTGGGCCAGCATTATAAGCGGCCCACATCCGAGCCACGTCGCCATTGTAGCGTTGCTGCATCTTGGCGAGATATTCCTGACCAACGCGAATATCGTCTTGCTGCGAACCGTTGGATGGGCGGATGCCAAAACCCGGATCGCGGGCGGTAGCAGGCATAACCTGCATCAGGCCACGCGCACCTTTCGGGCTAACTGCGTTTGGATTGCCGCCGCTTTCAGATTGCACCGTTATTGCTGCGAGCCTATCAAAAGCTACCGCTGGCGTTCCCACCAGCGCCTCCCATCGGCTTGGCGTTGTCCCAATCGCTTTGCGGCACAACTGCGGGCTTCTGTGAGCCATACGTGCCTAGATAGTCGTCCATGTAGCCAGTGAACGTCCCGGTTCCACCGGGAATGGGCGCACCCGTCACAATGGGCGGTTGCCCCTGCGCTGTGCGCTGTGCGCGTTGCTGGGCCATCCGGTTATATTCCGGCGTTCCCTTCATAATGCCAGCACGGGCCATATCCTTATCGAACGCGTCCATTTCTTCCGGCTTCATCCGGTTAGCAATTACGCTGCCAACATTGTCACCAAGCAGGCGACCTTGCTCTGGAGTGATCCCCGCCGCGCGCAAATCGGCCTCACGCTGCTGCGCTTCCATAGCCGCCTTCTGCGCCGCCTTGGCCTGCTCGATCGCACGCCCGCGCCCACCAATCAGCATCCCGGTGGCACCGCCCGCGCTAGGGCCGTTTGCCCATGTCGAGAAGCCGTCACCGATAGCGGCAAGTCCTGCGGCCAACGCATCGCGCCCTGTGAACTTGTCGCCGCCCTGCCAGTAGGATTGCCGCTTCTTTTCCTCGTCCTCGGGCTGCTTGCGGGGTGCGCCTGCAACCATACCGAACATGCCACCGGGCATCATCATGGGATTGGGCATTATTGGAACTCCGTAACAAGCACGGTCATGAAGCCGTCGATCTCAGGGCCAAGCGCCTCGGGCTGCATGACCTGCACATCCTGCGCCATCGGGCCGATCACCCAATCATCCGCGTCGATGTATTTGAAGCGGTAGAGCGGCAAGCCGCCGTCCGTCTCGCCAATGCGGGTGATGTTGCGCTTCAGGCGTTCGTCGCAGATTGCGGCAGCACCAAGGTTCGCACCAGCCCCAAGGATGCTTTCGAGCAAGCCGCCCGATTGCGTCTGTGTGCCGGAGCCGCTGGCGTTGATCGTCTGCCCCGTGACGCTGTTCAGCACACCGTTCGGGTTCAGCAAGCCGCCCTGCATCTGCGCGATTTGGAACGGCAAGAGCTGGTTGTATTGGTCGATGCCGTAGAGGTTGTTGCCGATGTTTTGCTGCGCACCCGCTGCCGCGATTTCGTTCTGTGCGAGCGCGTTGGCATTGTTGCCCAACAGACCCGCCGCCTGAAGCTGACGGGCCAAGGCTTGATCCTGCTGCGAGGCGTTGAACTGCGCGTTCTGGTTGGCGAATTGCGCGTTCTGGCTGCCCGCCTGATTGGCGAAGCCGAGGTTCGCAAGGCCGGTCTGCTGTTGCAGGCCCGCATTGAACTGGCTCTGGTTGTTCGCCTGCCCCGCGTTGAACTGCGAGGTGTTCGTGCCAAGCTGGGCGTTCAGGGCGTTCGCTTGGTTCTGTGCCGCCGCGCCAAACTGTGCCGCGTTCTCATTCATGCCAGCCTGCGCCAAGCCATACTGACCCAGCAAGCCGGTGTTGAACTGGCTCATGTTGTTCGCAGCCGCTGCGTTCTGCATGGCGGTCTGCTGATCGAACTGACCCTGCTGCAAGGCGAATTGGTTGTTCGCGTTCGCGCCGAACTGTGCCGCCTGATTGTCGAACCCGGCTTGCGTGAGGCCATACTGCGCAGCAACGCCCTGATTGGCGAGACCGGCCTGCTGGTTAAGCTGGGCCTGCTGCATCCCGTATTGACCCAACAGACCGGCATTAAACTGGCTGTTCTGCGTCCCCATCTGCGCGTTTGCGAGGGCGACCTGATTGGCCATCTGCGCGTTCGAGAGGCTGGCCTGCGTGCTGTTGTTGGCGTTGGCGATGCTGGCCTGCGTGCCAAGCTGGGCATTGGTCTGCGATGCGCCTTGGTTGAACTGGCCTTGCGTAATGGCAAACTGGTTCACCGAGTTGGCGTTGTCGCGGCCCGCTGCCTGTTGCGCATCGGCGTTACGAATGCCCAACTGCTGCTGAAGCTGGCTGTTCAACCCGCTGATCTGCGTCTGGTTGGCGGCGTTCGAGATGTTCGTCTGCGTGCCAATCTGCGCGTTGAGGTTGTTGGCGTTCTGACGGTTCGTGGTGTCGTATTGCGACATCTGCGCCGCGTTGAGGAACGCTTGGTTCTGAAGCTGGGCCTGCTGGGTTGCCCGCGCACGCGCCAACTCTCCCTCGGTGATGGCTTCCTGCACACCGAACCGCGAACCGGAAAGCGAGCGATTGGCCGCGCCGCTCGCCGCCTGTTGCGCACGCACCCGCGCTGCGTTCTCGTCAAAGTCGGCAAGCGTGGTATCAACAAGCGCAGCCGTGGCGGGGTTCTGGTAATCGCTGAAGTTGGACAGCATGGACTCAGCACTGGTCTGCTGGGCCGCTGCCTGCGCTGCTTGGGCAGGCGTGCCACCCTGTGCGATCACCGCCTCATAGACTTGCGCAGGGGGCAACTTCGCCGCCTGCATCTTGGATGCCGACGCGCTACCCGCCGCCCCCTGCGAAGCCGTCGCTGTTTGCGCGGTCGCGGTCGGAGCCGAACCCAACTGCGCAGCCTGCACCGTAGGGGCGCTACCCACACGCGGGGCCTGATAGCCCTGAGCCTGACCCAGCGTTGTCCCCTGAGCCTGCGTCAGAAGCCCTTGGGGCGCGTTCCCGAGCGTCGGTGCAAGATACCCCTGCGCGGTCGCTTGCGTTGCCTGAGCGGTCTGTGCGGGGCCTGCATTGGCCGATGTGCCGAAGGTGGGGTTGTAAGCGGCCCATCCTGCCGTATTGGCACCTGCGCCAGCCACGTTTTGAGCAATGGCATTCGACTGCCCCAAGCCTTCACGGCCCGCGCCGAAGTTAGCCGCTGCTGCGCCAGCCTGAAGCTGCAAAGCATTTGCCGGGGCTTCGAAGTCCTGGGGATCGACGCCCATCAGCCCGCCAACGGTGTTGTAGTAGTTCTGCACCGGAGCTTGGGCATAGGCAGGCGTATTGGGGGTCGTTACCGCCGTCTCTTTCGAGGTCGTGGTTGTTTTTTTCTTGCCCATATTACAGCGCCTTAGTTAGAATGCTTTGCTCATGCGTCCATTCGCGCCACACCCGCTGCCAACCCGGCCGGCCGATGATGCGCAAATGCGTGGCAAACGGTGCAGCCCATTGGCTCACCGCTGGTTCGATCACGTTTGTCAGAGACTTCCTGCGGCCCGCCGCCGCCAAGCTATCGACCGTCACAGCGCCGCCGGGGTGCCGGACAATCTCGGTCACAAGTGCGGCGTGACCGTCGCACCAGAATTGCGCCTGCCCCTCGGCAAGCTTTCGGTCTATTTCCTCAATCGGCATAAAGGCGGGGTCGTTTGCCCCTGCCAACCTGTCCCGCCACGCGGCGTAGCTATCTGGCACCCGCCGTAACCACATCGAAGGCAGGCTTCCCGAGCCGCATACCGCCCGTCGCGCCCTCAAACCGCAAAGCAGCAATCCGGCCCGTGGCGCGGAAGTCTCGTTTCGCCGCCCCAACCGGCAAGGTGTAAGGCCCGCGCTCTCTCACCGTCCCTTGCGGATGCTGGCGCACCTTGACCGTCATGTTGATCGTGGAGCCCTGAAACTCGAAGTCAGGCCACACGCCGCGAATGAATAGGTTCTCTTGTGCAACCCCTAGGTATTGGTCGCTGCTTTCCACGAACCAATTCAGCGCCGAGCCGTTCGCGGTCGTCCCGGTTTCATGATACATCACCAAGCCAGTGCCTGCCTCGACCTTCAGGGGAGAACTGGCGACCCCTGCGTCAATCGCAGCCGTGCGCCCCATCTGTCCCCGGAACCATGTCCCGTCCAAGGTCGAGAGCGCGACATAACGGCTGTTCTCCTGCCCATCGCGTGCGTCAGGATAGTGCCACCAGACCTCACCATAAATGCTGACGGTCGTGGCAATGATCTTCTCACGCTGCGCGAATTGCAGGTTGTCCTTGAAGTCGTTCCTGATGGGGCAAGCGAGGATTTGCGGCGCTGCTCCCGGCGTCCACTGCCGGAACTGAAGGTCATTGCTGATCCAGAATGCGGTTTTGCCGACAATCGCCACGCTGTTCGGGCCGATAGCGCCGCAATTCTCAGCCACGCGGTCAAAGCGCCATGCCTGCCCGATTTGGCCTATGAACTGCCCTTGATAAAGGGCGTTATCCGTCCACACCATGACGTAAGGGCCAAGCAGTGCCGCAGCGACGATGCGCCCGCCGCCCTCTAGGATAACCTCACCAGCATTGTTGCCGGTGCCAGTCGCCCAAATAGTGATGTTTTCAATGTCACTAAAGCGGATGCAGAGCGGATTGTAATCCCCGCTAACCTCCTCGTTGCACCCAAGGGCCATGATTTGCCGTTGCGGCACTGTCAGCGCGAGAGTGCAACGCGCCGGAGCGTTGGTAAGCGGTTCCGCAACATCGCCAGTGTCGTTATTCCAGACGTTAATGGTTTCGCCGGATGCGCAGGCAATCAGGCTCTCGCCATAATTGGACAGTGACCAAGTGCGCGGGCCTGCCAGCGTGCGGGGCGTGCCGTAGGCTTCCTCGCCATAAGGCCCACCGCCGTAACCCGGCCCCGGCGCAGCATCAATCGAACCCGCCGTCAAACCGGAAGGCGTGATGTCGTAAAACGCCCCGCCGATATACACCTGCAAGGCGCTGTGCGTGCCGAACGCGATATTCAGCGTCCCGGCGTTGTTCGTCCATGCCAGCATGTTCCGGCATACGCCCGTCAGAGCGGTAGTGGCGAGCGATGACCAACCGCCGATAGCTTCAGCCTGCCCACGCCAAAAGCGCGTGTTATTGCCGTCTGCCCAACGCCCCGGCGTGATGAATGTGGTGTCGTCCGAGACGATACCTGGCGGGATGGCAAAGGCGGTGCGGGCCATTACGACCAATCGCTCGACGCATAAGCGGTCGGCCCACCGAGGCGCGTGATCCTCATGTAGGAGCCCGCCTTGACTATGGCTGCTGCCGCTGTGTTCAGTGCAATTTCAGGGACTAGCGTCCCGGCGCCCGTTACCTTGAAAACACCGTTCAGATACGCAACAAGTCCCGTTGATGTAGTCCCGACACCCGCCACGCCTGACAGAGACGCGCCAGTCATCACGCTCCAATTGGGGGAGCCCACAAAGCCGGTGCCGCTAGCGTCCAACCCAAAGGCCGTAGCGTAAACGCCCGAAACGGTAGCCGAACCACTTCCAAGCAAGGAAAGTGTAGCAGAACCGCTTGTGGCGCTCATATCCGTTATACGAAAAGCAAGCTCAAAGTGATAAATGCCGGTGGAAAGCGTTACTGTGTCCCCATCTGCGTCAGCATCGAAAAGGGACTGGGCATTCGTGGTGCTGCTAAGCGTGTTGTCCGCATTCAGATACATGTAGTTGCCACCCAGTTCAGCCGCGACAAACGCAGTCGTGGCAATCTGGGTAGTGTTAGTTCCGCTAGATGCGGTCGGGGCCGTGGGAGTGCCCGCAAGGGCAGGCGAGGTAGCGAATACCAGAGCGCCAGAACCCGTCTCGCCCGTCACCGCCAAGGCTAGGTTCGCAGATGTGGGAGACGCAAGGAATGTCGCCACACCCGAACCAAGGCCGCTGATCCCTGTGGAAACGGGCAAACCGGTGCAATTTGTCAGCGTACCGCTTGTGGGGGTTCCCAGCAAGGGGGTGACAAGCGTGGGCGAGGTCGCGAACACCAGAGCGCCAGTCCCGGTTTCATCCGTAACAGCGGTGCGAAGATTGGCGCTGGACGGGGCGCTCAGAAAGTCGCCAATGCCCGTCCCAAGCGAACCCACACCGTCGAACACTGCCGCCGAGATTTGGGTGTCGACATAGCTTTTGGTCGTCAGGTGCCCCGAAGCCGTGGGCGTGCCGGTCGTGGTCAGCAGGTCGCTGCCAAGGTCAAGCCGCGCCGTGCGGTAGATGTTCGTGCCGTCCGTGAACACCTGCTCAACATTGCCCGAAGGGATCGACACGCTGTTGGTGCCGTTACTCACCACGACTGCGCCGCTTGAACCGTTGCGGAAGATGTAGTTCTTCTGCACAGCCGGGATCGTCACGGTGCCACCAGTGCCGCCCGTGATATTCTGCACGCGCATACGGGCTTCGTCGGCTGCGTAGTTCACGCTCGTAAGGGTCTTGCTGCCAGACAGCGTGTAGCTTTCCACACCATCCGCCGCTGCGTCCAGCAGGTCTATTACGTCGTTGAGCTCCGCGCCCCAGACGTTAGCATTCTCGCCTGTAGCCTGCTTTTCAAGCCGGTTGCGAGTGGTTGCGGTTGAAGGCATAGCCTACCTCTCAATAATAACGATGGTCGCGCCAGAGGCAGCGGTAAGGGTCAACGTCCGGCCTGCGATGGTGTAATCACCAACCCGCAAGGCCCCGTTCTCGAACACCGTCACGCTGTCCACACCGATACCCGTGCGCGGCAACGTGATATCCTGCGAAGCGGCTGTTCCGGTCGCAGTCACGACAAAGCCGGGAGTGCGCGCCTCCCGCAAAGCTTGCTCAATTGACCGTGTGAAATCGTCTAGCCAAACCGGCCCATCAGCCGGAACCAGAAGCCTAGTCATAGTAGATGTTGAACCGATGGCCCGAGCGCCCGCCGTCATCAGGCATCCGCAACGGCGCAACCAATCGCTTGGCCGTGTCACTGCGCAGACGCTGCAACGCTTCAGCCGCCGCGCTGCCGTATAGCTGAACACCCTCAGGGTCGCGGAACACATCGCGCGCCAAGGTCATCTTTGCGCGGTTGCTAATCAGACTCTCGCAAGTGGTCGTCCACACGTTGCTATCTGCATCCGTGGCGGGCGCGACATTCGACAGGACGCCTGTGAACTCCAGGACGTAAACCTTGTCGGGAACGGGCCAGAACCTGATCTGGTCGTTATAATACGCGTAATAACGCGGCTGCGCGAACACGCCGTCTTGCAGCTTCTCCAATTCAGGAAGCGTCAACTCACGCAGTTCGACATAGACCTCCGGGAGCGTAATCTTGTCGATCCGCTTGATCTCGACCGGGATGTCCATTGTCACGGATGCAGCGGTGCAATTCGCGCGCATGACAATGGCGCTGAAATAGAAGCGCTCGTCGGTGAAAAACTCGATTGCCTCGCGAACGTGCTTATCCAGCGTGGCAGACAGTTCGTCGGTCAGGTCTTGCCTGTCCATTTCCAGCGCGATGCGCGCCTTCAACTCGCCAAGGGTCGCCATCAGGGGTCACGCCTCACGAAGCGCCCGCGCTCGTCACGGTCGGTGAGTTGCGACAGCTTGGTCAGCTTGGGGCTGACGTAAAGCCACATGGCACTAGCGCCCACAAGCGCGCCGCCGATGAAGCTGATTGTCTCGGTCATGGCAGTGCCTTTCGGTAGGAAGGGGGCCGAAGCCCCCAACCCAATTTTTAGGACGAGGCGATAATGCCCAGCGCCTTCAGGCGGGTATCGACCGCACGCACCCACGTAATGAGGGCATCGGCCTGCGCTTGGCTGTAGCCAAACGGGGTGGTCGAGGTTGCAGCGGTAGCCGCCGGAGCGGTGACAGTGGTCGGCTGAACCACCGGATCAGCATTGAAGAAACCGACCTTATCGGTAGCGGAGCGGCCCAGAACAACGCCATCGTCGTTGCCGGTGCCAAGATATTCAACAGCCATGTGGAAGTCCTTTCAAAGCGAAAGGGGCGAGCCCTTAAAGCCCGCCCCAAGCGATTAGTTCATGTGCAGACGGGTCGCCAACTGCGGACGAAGCGTCTTGTAACCGTACAGAACATCAAGACGGCAAGGGAACTTGTCGTTATTGATGTCATACGCACGGACAACACGCATCGAAATGCCGTCGAAGACTTCACGCGCGGCAAAGTCCACGCCCTTCGGCATCACAAGGTCAGCGGTCGCAAAGGTGAACGCATCCTTGTGATACAGCAGCGAAGTGCCGGTATCCGCCGAGGCAGTGCCTGCCACAGTCACGGTCTTGCCCGAGCCAGCACCCACAATCGTGATGTTCTGGCGCGGCCCCGAAGTGGTCGGGGTCGGGCTGACAGCAACCGAGGTCGTCCCCGCAGCCGTCGCGACGAACTGCTGAAGAACGCCGGTCGATTGCTTGGTCTCGGGGTGAACCGAGAACACGCCGTCGATGGTGAACACATCGCCCGCGTTGATCGTGCCAGAGCCGCCCGAGAGGGTGACGGTGGCAGTTCCCGAGGTGATGCCGGTCGAGGTGTTGCAGACGTAGGACGCCGCAGCACCGCGCGTGTGACCCGGCCACATGGTGTTTTCCATGAAGTCGAAGCCAGCGACCTTGCCCATGTAGCCTTCACGGTACTGCTTGCCGATGTCGGACTGGTGGTTGAACAGCGTCTTGGTGTCCTTCACCAGATCGGCCATGTCGAGCGAGTTGAGGTTCGCAGTCCGGTCGCCCATCGGGGCCAAGGCACGCTGCAACAGGGTGCGACCGTCAAGGATGTCGTTGTAGGTCAGCGCGTTGTTGCTGTCCCACACCGAGTTGTACACATCCTTGTACATGTTCATCGCATCGGCTTCGATGTTCGCCGCCAGAACCGACATAGCCGGGTCAAGCACGCGCTTGCTGAAGTCGTCCAGCGACAGGGTGAGGTCAACACTGGTGAAGTTCAGGTCAACGCCCTTCTGGGTGGCAACCTGAAGCGTGGTGCTGATTTCCGAAGTGTCCTGAACGTCCAGCGTCGGGCCGGTGCGAACCGAATATTCGTTCGGAAGGCGGATTTTCAGACTGTCGCCAATCTTTGCGCCCGACTTGGCAAACGAGTCATCATACTGACGGTTGATGCTGCCCACGAAGTTGAGCTTCTGGTGCAGAATTGCGAGAGCCGCACGCGTCACAGCGGTCGGCGTAAGAAGTGTATTCGCCATGATAAAAAGTCCATTTAAAGGAGGGCCGACGCTTCACAGCGTGGGTGATCCGGTGTTTATGCCTTGGCGCGTTTGGCGTTGAACTGCTTAATCCACTGGTCAGTGCTCATGCGATCATCGAGCTTGCCCGCCGAAGGAGTGCGCCCGCCTTTCACACTTGCCGCTGGCCGGATGGCCTGCTGTGCCTCTGCCTTTTTCGCCACACGGTTAGCCTGTTGCTTACCGATGCCTTCCATTGCGTAGTGCAATGCGATGACCATTCGCGGGTCGTCGATTGACGCAAGTTCGGCACGGCTGAAGCCAAGCTGCTTTTCGCCGAAGTTGAGGATGGCTGTTTTCTTGTCCTCGCCCCAGCCTGGAATCTTCTCAGCTAGTTCGGCCTGGCCCTTTTGCAGTCGCTCGAAGGCTTCCCTTTGCTCCTGCAATGTGCGCTGTTGCGTCATCTGCTGATAGGTTTGAACCGCGCCTTCGCGTTCGTCCTTCAACTGCTGATATTGCATCCATGCCTGATTTGCCGCAGTCGGATTTTGACGGCTCCACGCTTCCCAATCGACCTTCTTGAATTCGGCAACAGCTTCATCAATCGACTCGATCCGGGCGCGGGCCTTCAACTCGCTTTCAGTCTGTTGCTGCCATTGCTCTTGGGCGGCTGCGATAGCCTTCCGTTGCTCTGCCAGTTCCTGCGTCTTGCGGGTGTAATCCGCCTGCATCAGGAGCTCGTCCTTGAGCTCCTTCGGCACCGCATACTTCTTGCCGTTCCGCTCGACTTCGACCAGTTCATCGTCCGGTTCCTCAACAGGATTGCCGTCCTCGTCTAGTTCGGGTTGGTCGTCATTCTCGGTTTCGTAAGTGTCCAGCGCCTCATCATCAAGCGCGGCTTCGACTTCCGGGGTTTCCGGATTGGTCTCGTCCATCATTGTTTGCAGTCCTAGGGGTCAACGCTTCACAGCGTGGTTGGTAGCTGTCCCATCCCGAACGGATCGGTTGCAGCCATCTGCACCTTTGCCATGTCGGCATTGGCGCGGATTACGTCAGCCTGCGCCTTGGTCTGCGCGGCCTGTGCCTTGGGCATTTCGACGTTGAGCATCTTCGCCTGCTCAAACGCGTTGTTGGCCTTCAAGGCTTCGTTCTCTTGCGTCAGACGCTGCAATTCCTGCTGCATCTGCTGAACCTGTTGAATGACCTCAGGCGGGATTTGCGGCTGTTGCGGGGCCTGCTCTTGGCCTGCCGACTGTTCCAGCAAGTCCGCCGCCTTGTCAGCACCCGGCCAATCGCTGTTCCGCAGGTACATCGGGCCGAGGATCGTCGCCGCATCGGGATAGGCGCGAATAATCTCCACCAGTTCGGCACGGGTCTGTTCGCGCTGGGTGGTGAACGAAGGCCCAGCCTTGACGGTCAGGTCGTACTTGCCAGCGGTAATGTCAAAGATGCGCGCAATCGCCTGCCCCTTAGCCTGAATTTGCGCCATCATTTCCTGTTGCTGTTCAGGCGGTGCAATCGCCACGTTCTCCGGTGCCATGTCCTCGCCTAGCACCCGCACAATCCGCGCCGTGCTGTAAACCTTGGGGATGAGGTCAAGCAAAATGCGCCCTGCATAGCGGATCGAGCGCGAAAGGTTGTCGATGAAGTGGAAGGTGGAAACGTCACCCTCGCGCTGCCTAATCTCAATCGCGCGGCCACTGGTTTCGTTCGACCGCGCGCCCAGCGAGGCGTCATAAATGCCGATAATGGCCTTCATGTCGTCCTGCGCCTGCAACGCCTGCTGAATTGCGCCAGCGGGCGGGCCTGCGAAGGGTTGACGGGCCGGGGCTTCAGGGCCGTCATACTCAATGAACGGGTGCGAATAGTGGTTCGCAGTGCTCCACTTATCAATGTCGCTGTCAAACGCGCCCTTGGGGCCGATAAACGGTGCTTTGGGTGCCAGCGCGATCAATTCGGTGGTCGTGGTGCGCCAATAGTTCAACTCACGCTGTGCGTCCTTGGCGTTCGAGATAAGGCTATAGAGGTTGCGCTTGCCCTCGCACCACACCTCGTCGCCATAGACCGGCACAATCGGGATATACTTACCGGGCCACTCCACTGTTTCCAGCACTTCCGCGCCGGACATGACGTATTGCGTCACCTTGTGCGACTTGACCCGGCGAGGCTGGCCCACAGGCACAACGCCCATGTCAGCGAGCCCGGTGTCCTCGTATTCGTCCAGTGCAATCGTGGTGTCATTCGACAGCATCACGATCTCGCGCTCGACTTCCTCACGTTTCCAATACTCGGCAACCATGACCTGATCGCCGTCCATCCAAGGTGCGGGCAGGCCGGAATAGCCCAGCGCGTCCCAATCAACCGCATCCTTGCCCTTGTATTGCTTTTCGAAGTCGTCCTTCTGCATCATCTTCACGATGAAACAGCAATTCCAGTCGCTCCCGTCAGCCGCCGTGCTTTCGGGGTCGCCATACACGGTGAACGGATCGGCAATCCGCTCAATGATGATGTCCTGGTCGAACGTGTCGTCGCTGGTGTAGCTGGTGTTGATGCGGAAATAACCGAACCCGCCCGATACCGCGCTTTCAATCGCGGTGTCATAGGCGATG
>Ga0075157_10001222_pt1 | contig 16580 bp, 15 predicted proteins | sample JI81BgreenDNA_FD_70967 | JGI IMG/M metagenome (GOLD analysis project Ga0075157, IMG submission 70967) | Wastewater effluent complex algal communities from Wisconsin, to seasonally profile nutrient transformation and Carbon sequestration -... | ecosystem: Engineered > WWTP > Effluent > Algae...
CCAGCGCGCGCCCGTAGCTCAGCAGGATAGAGCATCAGATTCCTAATCTGGGGGCCACAGGTTCGAATCCTGTCGGGCGCACCAATTTTCCGTAGAAAATCAATATGTTTATGACTGATAGGTAACTGGCAGTTGGAGGGGGATTTTCGTTAGTTCTCATCCTAGGTATCGTATTCTGAGAATCTCACAATGGAGCCGTTTGCCTCCGCACAAGCGTATCGCATCTCCAATCTGGTCTTTGCCCACAGATGGCCACGCGAGATTCAACCGAATGGAACGGGCGCGATCGTCTGCAAACGCCATAGTTTGCTTCTCTAGCTCATGGTCGTTTCCACAATGGGCGACTATTGTTTGGCAGCCGACCATCACGATAAACTGATGCACTGAATGTGTCGCAATGAAGCCCCGGCGATCGAGCCGGACTAAGCTCCCTCAGCACCTAGGAGCCACAGGTGGTCGCTGCCGGCTTGAGGGACGAGTGGCATTCGGAATTATCAGCGTGAAAAGAATTAATCCAAGGCTGGACCTCAGCATGACAATCTGCTGTTGACCAACGTGCCCGGCCACCTGATTGGCGTCCTACCTCCCGCCCGGAGGCGGCTATATCGTATGCATCAGGCCAGCGAAAAAAGTTCCCCTGTGCGCTATGGACCGGCGCTGGTATCCGCCCACCATAAGGCGCGAGGATTTCGTTACCGACGTGCCATCTACTAAGAAGCTTGTCCATTACCGCGCCGCGCAATTCTCGGGGCCACGTCGCCTCAGACCTCCGGTGAGATCGCTGAATCGTTCCATCGAGGCGCGAGTAGAATACGAGCAGTCTCTAATCGATCAGCTGGTCAAAGATGCAGACACGCGGCGTGCTCTATTAGCCAGCCCCTTAGGCTCCGTGGACCCCTTGTCAGTATGGCACGATTTTGACCACCGGAGCCATGACTACACGGAACTTACACCCGAGCGCCTGCCGCGCTGGAAGGCCATTGGCGAATTCCTGAAATTCCATGCGCTATTCCAGGTAGCGCTCATCTATGGCGGCTATGCCTTTACGGTGAAGGTGAGGCCCGACCTCGAAGCGAAATGGATCATGGAAGGTAAGGACCCCATGGATCGCATAAGAAGGGAAACACGGAAAGCGCTGGAAGCTCAGGGTCTCAAAGATCTGGCATACTGCTATGTGGTCGAGAACAGAACTCGGCGTGGTAGCCGCACGAGACTGCATTTCCATGGCTTCATCTTGGCCGAGCACCCCATCGTCGCGACCAAGTTCAAGGTTGCCATGGAACGCGCGGTAGCGAAGCACCCTCTTGGTCGTGCTGCTGCTGGTGTCAGCCCCAGGGCCGGACCTGAAATCGATCTCGAGCTATGCTACGACGTGGACGACGGCAGCAAATATGGTCGCGGCCGGTGGGTCGGCTACATGGCCAAGAACGCTCTCAAAGGCGACGAGCGGCTTAAGCGCAAGACGTTCATGTCATTGGCGGGCATCCAGACTGCCCGAGAATTCTGGGCTTTGCTCCGCGAGGAGCCGCCAGAATGACCGACGGAGACAGCATACAGCGCGGGGACCATCTAGGCTGATCGTCAGGCTGCAAAACAGTGAGCGGCCACCGCATTTCCCACCCGCATGCCAAGCGGGACCATGTCACACCGAGTCATCAACAACGACGATGAGGTATACGACATGCGACTGTTCAAAGTGAAAAACGATACCACCGGCGAGGAGATGTGCGTCGCCGCCACTGACATGGACCACGCATCGGCGGTCTATGTGACCTTCTGGATCGCGAGGTCCGGCGAGGCGCCTGGCAGGTTCTCGATTGGCAAGGGAGCTCCCGCCGACTTCAAGGACAACTTCACCGTGAAGACCGTCGAGCGTGGCGATATTGCCGGTGTGATCGTGCAGCAGCTGGACGGGTCGATGCTCTTCGAACCGGCAACGGCATGAGCGTCGTCGGCTTTCCAGGTGGGAAGCGGGGTGACAGCTACCGCACCTACCGCATGACCAGCCGCGCGCACGGTCCGGTGATCGTCCTCGCCACCCAGCTCCCAGAAGCCATCGGCGTGCTGATGCGCTGGCGGGCCAAGCATGGAATTGGTGAGGTCGCTCTGTCGATCGAACCTGGCTGGGGCAAGTCCCTGACGAGCGTCGGACGCGCCCATGTCGAGGAAGTCCTCGCACGGTGCAAGGGACCGTGCGTGGCGCATCGCTAACCCCAGCGAACCCTGGGCTGATCGGCTGCTCTTCGAGTTGCGCAAGGACGTCATCACCTATCTTTCGATCATCGCGGTGTTCCTGATCGCGCGGCGGCTGGTGGCTGCTTCAGATACCGCACCGCCAGCCGATACCGAACCAGTGCTGCTCGAATTGCGCGATGGCAGCCGCACCGTGATGCTGCGGCCTGACGAGATCGACTGGGTGAGCGCCGCCGGCAACTATGTCGAGGTGCATGGCGGCTTCGGCACGATGCTGACCCGCCGAACAATGGCGGAGCTGGGGACGGAGCTCGGTCCGCATGGCTTTGTTCGCGTCCATCGCTCGCGACTGGTGCGGCGAGCAGCCATAGCCTCGACCGAAACGAGCCAGAGCGGAGACTTCGCGATGACCTTGCGCTCAGGCGTGGTCGTCCAGGGGAGCCGGCGGTTTAGACAAAACCTCAAGGGATCTTAGCACAACGCATCAATGTTGCGTTCAGAGCGCCGAGACCACATCGACACTTTTGTCGTGACTGCGGGCAAGATAGCGCAAGCTACTGATTTTTCAGCGTGACAATCCAGAACAGCTGATACATTCGGCAAATATACCGAAGTAAGAAGGACCCAAAATGAAGCTGTTTATTGTGTCGGCTGTTGCTCTTGCATTTGTTTTGCCGACGAGTGCGATGGCGGAGCCAGTCTGGGACAAGGTCGAGTTCGGCATGTCCCGCGCGCAGGTCGAGGCGCTGTATCCGAAAGGCCCAAAGATCGATTACCAGTCCAAGGCGATCGAGATCAGCGACATCCCGATCATGGGTAAGTGCGAAGCGGAAGTGAACATCATCTTCGGCGATGATGCGGTCGTGAGAGAAGTGAAAGTAGCGGGCGACCCCAGCATGGGTGGTCGCTGTTCCGAGGACGTAATGACGGCCTTGTCAGCCAAATACGGACAGCCCGCAAACTGGGATGGAAACGCTGGCAGCATCCTCACGCGGCAAGGCAAAGTCGCAGTCTGGCGACGCCCGGATGGCGTAGCGATGCGTTTCAAGAAGTTTGAGAACGGTGTCTTTGGTGGTGGTGGACTGGCCAAGGCATCGTGGGAACTGGTCTACACGAAGGTCGACGAAAGCTTCGCGCTCTGACGACGTCGGCAACGGTGCCGAGCACCCAATAATCGTCGAACTTTGCTTGTGCGCGGCGTGTGACCTCGTGAAGGACATCACCGCCGCGCCCAGAGCTCCTTCGTCGCTTCCACGGCCATGGCATCCGCCGGGAACGGCCGGTCGAACTGATACAGACCCTCGAGCGGCGCGGTGAGCCAAGTCTGCCACTGGTCGGGCGTCAGGATCACCGGCGACCGGTCGTGTATGTGCTCCAGTTCAGGCGCGTTCTCGGTCATGACGCCAGTAAAAACCTCCCCCCACTCGTCCGACGTCCGCCACAGGCCCGCCCAAGCGAAGATCGGCGTGCCCTTCACGGACAGCCAGGTCTCGGTCATCTTGCCCGGCGTGCCGACGGCCTCGGCATAGCGCGAAGCCGGTATCAGGCAGCGATGCTCGGGCTGCGACGCCCAGCCCTTCCAGAAGGCGCCCAGCTTGTCGAAGCGGGCATTATTCACCGGCTTGGGCTTGAGCGGCTGGCCCTTCTTGCCGCGCAGCACGACTGGGAAGCCCCAGGTCATCTGCTCGAGCACCATTTTGCCGTCCTGCTGCCGGACGACCCAGCCGGGCTCCTTCGGGTGCACCGTGACCGGCCCCTCGTTGAACGCGCGTAGCACCCTGGCCGAGAAATGATCTTCGATGCGTTGCCGTTCGCCGGGCTGGTAGCGGTTGCACATGCAGGGAAGCTGAGGCGTGCCGCTGTCCATGTCAATGTCGGGTGCATAGCGACGCGCCCATCTGGCCCGTTGCTGGAGCGAGGGCCGGGGCTGCCGAAGCGTCAGATACCAGGTGTCGAGCAGCCCCATGAGAATGGAGATGCGGTGATCATGCCCGCCTTGCTCCGAATAGGCCCAAGCGACGGGGTCGTCGATCGTCTGCCAGAAGCTGCTCGCCTGCCAGTCTGTGGCAACACCGCCACGCACCAGCCAGCTCAGCGCCAGTCGGTGGCCCCAGGTGCGATGCACGGCCCCGCATTGCGCCTGCGCGACAACGTCCTCGAGCGTGCGCATGGCGATGGCGGTGACGGGATCATGGGTGGGCATAGGTGAAGCAGAATCGCATAGCCCAATTAGAACAAATATGGAACGCTTCTGTCAATCGGGGCGCGCAATCCGTTGCCGTGACGACCGCGCCGAATGTTGGATAGCCGGCGGTGATTGCGTATTGGACGACGCCCATGGCTCGCCAGTCAAAGAAGTCCTAGGTTTTCCTGGGCACCCGCACCCGGGTGCAGGCAATCAGGCGAGATCCGGGAAGATGAGCCATCCACTGGCATTGTCGACATGAGGGGTAAATTCCAGGCAAATCGCCTCGAAAACGGCAACGCCGATCGAAAATGGCTTTTGAATTCACTTGCACGAGAAAGGGCTGCCCCGCAGGACAGCCCTAATTTGGTGCAGTTCTGACTACTTGCTAGCGATCAGACCGCGATCTCGTGAATTCGATTCTTGTATCTGAGCGTCGACTGGGCTGCAACAGCAGATCGACAACGCAGCAAATTCGCTTTGCTGTTTCGTAACTTTTCCAGCTAACTCGCAGTTAGCAAGCGCGGAGAGATTTGATGCCCTATCGTCTGGGAATCGACCTTGGCACCAATTCATTGGGCTGGTGCGCCGTGGAACTCGGCGCGGATGGTGCGCCGATGGGCGTTCGTGATGGCGGGGTGAGGATTTATTCGGATGGCCGTGAAGCCAAGACCGGTGCCTCGCTGGCCGTCGATCGTCGAAATGCCCGTGCCATGCGCCGCCGCCGGGACAGATACCTACGTCGTCGTGAGGTGCTTTTAGATGAATTGGTCTGCCTTGGTCTGTTACCGGCGGACGAAGCCGATCGCAAAGCGCTGGCTCAACTCGACCCCTACCATATCCGGGCCGTGGCGCTGGATGACAAGATCCCGCTCCATTTTCTGGGACGAGCGCTGTTCCACCTGAACCAGCGACGCGGCTTCAAATCCAATCGCAAGGCCGATCGCGCGGCCGATCCAGCCGAGCTCGGCGTCGTTGCCCCCGCGATCGACAATCTCGATGCTGCAATAGAAGCGGCAGGCGTGCGCACTTATGGCGAATTTCTGGCCATGCGTCATGCGCGCGACCCTGAAAAGCATGACGCTAGCGAGCGTCGAACGCGCATTCGTCGTGACGATGCGGAATCCGAATATGCCTTTTACCCCGCACGCCGCCATCTTGAGGCAGAGTTCGATGCACTGTGGCTGGCGCAGCAGCCGCACTATCCCACGGTTCTTAACGATGCGACGCGAGCGCGGATCGAGCGCGTCATCTTCTATCAGCGGCCGCTCAAGAGCCCAGCCGTGGGTCGATGCGCCTATACAACCGAGTTGCGTGTGGCAAAGGCACACCCGCTTTTTCAGCGCCTTCGCCTGGTCAAGTCCATCAATGAGCTGACCGTCGAGGAAATCGGCCAGGCACCGCGCCCCTTGACCCGCGAACAGCGCGACAATGTGTTGCGGGCCTGGCGCGCGCCTACCGAGACCAAGCGCAGCATGACCTGGGGCGCAATCAGAAAGGCAGCAGGGCTGCCGCGCAATAGCCGGTTCAAGGGCGAAGACCGACGCGGCAAGGGGCTGGTTGGTGACGAGGTTGAAGCCGAACTGGTGAAGCTCTATGGTCCGTCGTGGCGCGGCCTCTCGTTGGACGCACAATGGCGCATCATAGAACGGCTGAAGGAGGAGGAAGACGAAGCCCTCCTCCTTGCTTTCCTCACTGAGGAGATCGGCCTTGATGAGGATAAGGCCTGTGTTGTGGCCAAAGCGCGTCTACCGGAAGGTCATGGCCGCATTGGGGCAACGGCGGCCACGCGCATCCTGGCCGAGCTGGAAGCCGAGGTCATTCCTGAGAGCGAAGCTGTCGCACGGTCGGGCTGGCACCATAGCGACCATCGCACCGGCGAAGTCTGGGACAGGCTACCCTATTACGGCGAGATACTGGATCGCCAGATTCCGCCGGGCACGCAGGACCCCGATGACGCTCCAGAGGAATGCTATGGCCGGATAACCAATCCAACTGTCCATATCGGCCTTGGTCAACTGCGCCGCGTAATTAACGCAATCATTGACCGCCATGGACTACCGCACGACATCGTAGTCGAGCTGGCGCGCGACCTGAAGCTGTCCGAGGACGAGAAGGCCGAGATCAACCGCACGATCAAGCGCAATACTGACGCCGCAATCAGGCGCGGAAAGATGCTCGAGGACATTGGGATCGCGAACACGGGAGAAAATCGGGTCATCCTGAAGCTCTGGGAAGATCTGCATCCCGATCCCAAGGCGCGGGTGTGCATTTATACCGGTCGCCCTATCGGCGTCGAAATACTGTTTTCGGGTGAGACCGATATCGACCATATCCTGCCCATCCGCCTGACGCTGGACGATAGCGAGGCCAACAAGCTGGTTTGCGTCGCCGCAGCTAACCGGCGCAAGGGGAGGCGCTCGCCGTTTGACGCCTTTGGAACGACTGCGGAATGGGATGCGATACTATCGCGTGCGCAGCATCTGCCGCCTGGCAAACGCTGGCGCTTTGCCCCCGACGCACTATCCCGCTTTGGCGACGAAAGCGGCTTCCTCGCCCGGCAGCTCACCGACACGCAGTATCTTTCGCGCCTGGCGAAAGAATATCTGGGCGCGCTGTATCCCGAACGCGGAGATGGCAGCCAGCGCGTTAGGGTCATACCAGGCCGTTTGACCGAAATGCTGCGCCGCAATTGGGGCCTGAACAGCCTTCTGCCGGATCACAATTATGCGCAGACGGCAAAGCATAAGAACCGTCTGGACCATCGCCACCACTTGATCGATGCTTTCGTCGCTGCATTGACGGAACAGCGGCTGATGCAGAAAGTTGCAACCGCTGCCGGGCATAATGACGATCAAGGCTTGGCGCATATCTTCAAGGACATGCCCGAGCCATGGTCGGACTTCCGCGACGACTTGAAAGCACTGCTCGATCGAACTGTGGTCAGCCATAAGCCCGATCACGGGACGATTGCCAGCGCAGCCGACAAGGCGATAGGCAAGGATTGCACAGCCGGACGTCTCCACAATGACACGGCCTATGGCCTCACAGGCGAAACCGATGCCAAGGGCAACGCCATTGTCGTGCGTCGGGTGCCGCTGCTGTCGCTCGATAACGACCAGAAGGTCGCTGCAGTCCGCGACAGTTACCTGCGAACCGAACTGGAGCGTGCATTGCATGGAGCCGTAGGCAAGGCGCGCGAAGCCGCATTGCGCCGTTTTGCTAGCGAGCATCCCGTCTATCGCAACATCCGCCGCGTCCGTGTGATCGAACCGCTCAAGACAGTGCCGGTGCGTGATGCGACGGGGCGTGCCTACAAGGGCTACAAGGGCGATGCCAATTATCGTTACGATGTCTGGCAACTGCCTGACGGCAAATGGGTCGCCAATGTCGTCACGATGTTCGAGGCGCACCAAATTGCGGGCGACGGTCAGGAATGGCGTCCGCACCCTGCGGCAAAGCGGGTGCTGCGGCTGCATCAGAACGATATGGTTGGCCTAGACCACCCCCAGTATGGCGCGTGCATTTGCCGGGTGGTGAAATTCAGCGAAAAGGGACAGATTACTCTTGCCCGCCATAATGAGGCAGGTGCACTGAAGGCAAGGGACAGTGACCCGAACGACCCTTTCAAGTATTTTTCTCCCACAGCGGGTGGATTGAAGAAAGTTCGTATCCGCCAAGTGCGTATTGATGAGACTGGTCGTGTTTGGGACCCTGGACCGCGCGATTAATAGTGTTTTGACACTCATCTATTATAGGTTTCGACCGGGCAGTCAGTGCCCGGGAGGCGTAAATGTCGATCGAGCGTGTAGTCGATATTGCCGGAGAGGGGCGTCACCTGTCTTTGAAACGGGGCTTCCTTCTCGTCTCGCATGGTGGCCAGGAGCTCGGCCGCGTGCCGCTGGACGATATTGTAGCGGTCATAGTTCACGGCTTTGGTGCGAGCCTGAGCGCCAATGTCCTTGCCGCTCTGGCACAGCGCAACGTCTTTGTCGTGCTGTGTGATCAGACCCAGAACCCAACCGCATGTCTCTGGCCATTGTCGGGCCATCACGCACAAGGGGCGAGGATGCGCGCCCAGATCGCCGCAGGCCTGCCTCTGAAGAAGCGGCTTTGGCAGCAGATTGTGCGGGCGAAAATCGGGGCCCAAGCTGCTGCGATCGATACCATCGGCCTGCCGGTCATGCCGCTCTTGCGCATGCAGAAAAATGTCCGGTCGGGTGACCCGGACAATCTCGAGGCCCAAGCCGCGCGTCACTATTGGCCCCGATTGATGGGAGCCGATTTCAGGCGGGAACGGGCACAGGGTGGCGCGAATGCGATGCTCAACTACGGCTATGCTGTGTTGCGCGCGGCCACATCGCGGGCGATTGTTGCCAGCGGTCTCCATCCCACTATCGCGGTCCACCACAGTGCGGGCCAAAATGATATGGCTTTGGCAGACGACCTCATGGAGCCATTTCGTCCATTCGTGGATATGGCCGTGCGCAATCTGACTTTTGCAGGTGCGGTGGAGGTCTGCCACGAGGTCAAGGCAATTCTGGCTGGATTGCTGGATGCCGACGTGGAGATGGGGCACGGCATTTCCACCATTGGCGTCGCGATCAAGCGGACAGCACAATCACTGTCGCAGTGCTTCGTCCAGAGCGAGGCAGCGCTCGACCTGCCTACCCCGCCGCCTCCGGTGCAATGGGCGGCCTTGGGCCGTGCCTGAGGTTGATCGTGGCGGCGCCCATCCATTCCGGTTGTCGGGTTACCGTCTGATGTGGATCATGTGCATGTTTGATCTGCCGGTAGACACCAAGCTGAATCGCAAAGCGGCAACCGATTTCCGCAATTTCCTGCTCGACGAAGGCTTCGAGATGAGCCAGTTTTCGGTTTACGCTCGATTCTGCTCCGGCAAGGAGCAGTTCGAATCAATTGCTGACCGCATTGCAGGCAACCTTCCCCCCGAGGGTGATGTTCATCTTCTGGGCTTCACTGACAAGCAGTATGAGAATATCGTTCGATTCTCTGCGCAAAAGCAGCTTAGAAAGCGCAAAAATCCCAGCCAGCTGGCGCTATTTTAGTCCTACCCGAGCCAGTTTTGTGCGGGCAGAATCAGATTTTTTGGTTCTGCAACAGAGAGTTGTGGAACTTCTGTCATAGCATTCACGAGATCGCGGTCCAACCGCAGCCGCGCCAGCCGTCGAGCACGATCGGCCAGAGTCATAGCATTCACGAGATCGCGGTCCAACCGCAGCGCCGTTATCCCACCGTGGGACATAGGCAGCGTCATAGCATTCACGAGATCGCGGTCCAACCGCAGCGCCCGCACGCACAACGCCAGATCACCCGGGTCATAGCATTCACGAGATCGCGGTCCAACCGCAGCAGCCGGAATACATCGCTGAACAGCAGGCCAGTCATAGCATTCACGAGATCGCGGTCCAACCGCAGCTCAACGCGCACGGCATCGCCGCGCCTGCGAGTCATAGCATTCACGAGATCGCGGTCCAACCGCAGCTGCAAGAGCGCCTGAGTGCGCTGGCGACCGGTCATAGCATTCACGAGATCGCGGTCCAACCGCAGCAGCAGGCTTCCCATGGTCCAGTCGCGGCGGGTCATAGCATTCACGAGATCGCGGTCCAACCGCAGCAGCCATCGGGCGCGGTGATGAATGCCTCTTGTCATAGCATTCACGAGATCGCGGTCCAACCGCAGCTCGTTCGACCGATTGGACTTCGGCTGCGCCGTCATAGCATTCACGAGATCGCGGTCCAACCGCAGCAGTTGAATGGCCAGCTCGTTAGCGGGGCGCGTCATAGCATTCACGAGATCGCGGTCCAACCGCAGCGAGATCTACGAGCTGGCGGTGGAAGACTACGTCATAGCATTCACGAGATCGCAGTCCAACCGCAGCGGAGAGCCGCAAGGGACGCGGAGGCCGATGGTCATAGCATTCACGAGATCGCGGTCCAACCGCAGCCAAACGGCCATCAGCCCAGCCCAAACGCTCGGTCATAGCATTCACGAGATCGCGGTCCAACCGCAGCCCGATCAGGAACGGAACGTCAGACCAGGCCGTCATAGCATTCACGAGATCGCGGTCCAACCGCAGCGGCTCCCAGCTTGGAATGTCGCCAAGGTCGGTCATAGCATTCACGAGATCGCGGTCCAACCGCAGCATGGCAGAACAGACCCCCATCATCGTCACCGTCATAGCATTCACGAGATCGCGGTCCAACCGCAGCAGAACGGACACGATGGATGCGCCCATGTTCGTCATAGCGTTCACGAGATCGCGGTCCAACCGCAGCTAGCCTGTCGTCTGGCCATAGACGGCAAACGTCATAGCATTCACGAGATCGCGGTCCAACCGCAGCGCATCCCCTGGAACGCGCGCTGCGCAAGGGTCATAGCATTCACGAGATCGCGGTCCAACCGCAGCGAGATCAGCGCCGCGCGCGTCCTTGGACCAGTCATAGCATTCACGAGATCGCGGCCCAACCGCAGCATGCAGATTGAACAGATCGACAGGGATGCGGTCATAGCATTCACGAGATCTTGGTCCAACCGCAGCTGCGCGTAGGGCGGCGGCGCAGAGGGCAAGGTCATAGCATTCACGAGATCGTGGTCCAACCGCAGCGCCCCTATGGGCAAGCCCTACCGTGTAAGCGTCATAGCATTCACGAGATCGCGGTCCAACCGCAGCCCGTTGACATGCAATTGCGCCAACGCGAGCTTCAAAACTTGTAGCTTGTGAGACCTCCTCGAGAACACCGGCGCCGTGGCTCTCAAGATACCTTATTGCCTTTTTGATTCAGTCTCGATGATGTCGGGTATCTTTTGAGACATGAGCAGGGACCACGATGAGCCGCATCTCATAGCCACCCAGCAGGATGCCAGTCAGCGGGGCGCTTGGCCAGCCCCCTGCGTTATCCGCCCTGCCGCGCTTCCATCGCGTCAATCCGTGCTTCGAGGCGCTCGAGCACGGCTGCAATCGCCCCGTTGCGGCTCGCGCGCCGCGCGGTGGCGCGCAGGGCCTCGCTCAGAGGTCCCTTGAGTAGATACAGAGCCTCCTTCTCGTCAGAGCTGTAGCCCGCGCCATCGCTGCGCGGTCCCAGGAGCAACACGCCGACTGGCCCGACTAGATCGCCGAGATCGACCCGTAATGGAAAGTCCAGTTCGATCCTGTCGGTTCCGTCGCCACCGTTTTCATGCCCGTGCGCAAGAAACATTGCCACTTGCGCCGGTGAAACACTTTCAGCCGCGATAACAACATACCCCTGCCTTTCGGCCAGCGCGATCGCACCATACCGAGCCCCGATGCCTCTCACGGTCGCCTGGAGGGCCGCGCGGCCGATCTCTGCCGGGTCATGGTCGTGGGCCAGCGAGCGGATTTTTGCTGGCAGGCTGCGCATCCGCACCAGCGCGGGCTGGAATCTGCTTTCGGTCCAGTCGAGCACTCGTTTGCGGGCGGGCACAAACACGGCAGCGGCCAGCATTGCGCTGATTGCTGAAGCGCCTTCCGCCCCGCCAACTGAGGCGAGTGCAGCGGTCGTCCAGGTAGTCAGACTGCCCCACAGGGTCGTTATCAACGCCGTCACGACGCCATAGGCAGCCGTCCGGCTGATGAATGAGTCCGCATCGTTGAGCCGGTAGCGCAGCTGCGCTGCAATCACGCCGAGCACGATCAACAACGGCGCGATATCCGTCAGAACGCCTACGATATCCCCGATGACAGCGACGACTATGTCGTTCGTGCCAGTCTGCTGAAGCCAGGACCTTATGAACTTCCAGATATACTGGGCAGCCATTGCAACAAAGCCGGCAGTCAGGCCCAGTGTGATCAGTTTGACCTGTTGTCGCTCGGCTCCCATTGGTGTCCGCAGAAACTTCAACAGGGCCAGGGCAATAGCGGCAAGGAGCAGCAGTGGCTGTCCATCGCGGGTCGTCGGGCCAAGGATGTTCTGGATCGCCAAATAGGCACGAGAATTGCCTTTGACAAACTCCCATGGGATCATTGCCATGCCTGCATAAAGCAGTCCGGTGCCGATGACGAACAGCCCCGCCAGCATGATCCAGCGTGCTGCCACTGGGCGATAGCGACCGTCAGGCAACGCGGGCAACGTCAGAATGAACAGGCCAACGCCCAGAGACGACACAAGACCCAAAAGGGTGACCAAACCCAGACTCACTTCCTCGAAACGCGGTAGGCTGTCGACCCTGCCAGCGTAAATGGCGATCGCGCAGGCAACGGCCACGTTGACCAGCTCTCGGCGCTTCTTCCACCACAGGTAGATTGCCGACAGGAACAGCAATCCCGCAATTGTCCACTTGATTCCCTTGAGCACCCATCGCCGGGTGATCTCAGCAGGAATGCTCGGCAGATTGCGTGCGGCAGGGCTGCGCTTCAGCTCGACGAGACGCCAATATTGCTTGTCTTCGGTGTCGAGCCCCGCTGCTTCATCGGCCAGTTCCGCATTGCTTTCCTCCTGGTTCTGCACTGCGAAGGTGATCGGGTCTGTCCCAGCGTCACGGATCAGCCGTGCGACCTGCGGGGCAGTCATCGCGTAGATCGCAATGTCGTTGGTATAGACGCTGTAGTCATCTCCATTGACTGCGATGATCCAGTCACCGCGCCGGATACCAGCCTCTTGCGCCGCTTTGGTTGCGGGGGCCACGCCAAACAGCAGATCTTCATCAAGCAAAACAAGGCCGTAGTCAGCGAACAGAGGATCGAGATTTTCGATCTTGTCGCGCCAGCGCTGGATCTCGGCAAACTGTAGGATAAGAGACATCACGATGAGCGACCAGAACACTGCGCCTGCCAGCCAAACCGAATGCGGCCCCAAAGTGCCTAGCCGATCAGGAGGAAAGCGCCGTCGTTCCAAATCGTTCACATTCACCGCATCCTCGCGCGGTCTGATCACTGCCTCGTTCACAGTCCCCCCTAGGCCAGAGCCATAGGCAAAAGCCTAGTGTCGCAGCGAGTGTTCCGTCAACGGGAGGGTGGGCGTGCTCAGCGCGAAATCGTTATCACCTGGCCAGCCGAGAAAGACCCTCTCGCCATCATAGGCACAAACTGCGCCTGATGGCCGGCCTTTGCGGTGTCCAAAGCAGGCCCACTCGATGTCGCACTCTTGTTGCATGTAGCCCCCGGGAATGGACGGAAAGCCAGAGAAATTGGCGAAATAACGCGTCACTAAATCGAGATCGAATCGGCCGCGATGCTCTCGACGTTCAGGCCGTGGTCCGAAGGCTGCTGGATATGTGCGTCACGCTCGACGTCCACGGTCTCGGCTCGATCGGTCGGGAAGTCGGCGAACTCATCGTAGCTGTGCTGGCCCAAATCGCAGGCATTGAGCGCATGCGCATCAAGGAGCGATGCGATAGCGGACGAGCCGCTGCCAGAGCCGCCCTCGAAGCCACAGGACACACCCATAAGGGTAAAACCAGCCTTGGTGGCCACGAGTCCGCTGACGCTGCTGAGGTAGCGGCGTGGAGGCGCGAGCACGGCGCAACTATCGCCACAACCATGGCACATTCTGGCATTAGTAGGGCAGCCGTCGCTTGCTACTGCGCTAAATGATGTTCACGCGCGACAAGTCTGTCAGTAAGTTGATTGAAAGCAAACGAGGGTACTAAAGGCATGGCAGGAAACGCCATAATTTTTTCTTCTCAGCAATATAGAGTTTACCCTGCCGCGGTTGCGGCAGGGTAAAGGATTTGTCGTCAACTAATTCGTGAGATCGCTTCTCATATCCTTCCAGGTTGCGATCATGTCAGTGATGCGGTCGAAAAGGTTCGTGAGGCTGCAATTTTCATCCATTGGACGTCCACTACAGAGAACACTATACATCATGTCCTCAATATAATATTTCTCTTGATAGCTACCCAATGGGTTTGGAAACATCCTAATCAGGTCATAGCTCAACTCCTGATAGGCGGCATACTTGAGATCGGCTTCTGTGGGGATTCTGCTCTTTTTTGCGCGCGGCATATATTTTCCTGTTATAAAGATCGAAAGCTTAGTTGGGCTAAATCGTTAGCACGCACCTCCTGAACGGAGATCGCGCTCCTCAATCCGGTCGTCGATCCATTGAGCAATTTCGGAAACGCGCCAAGCGACAGCCCGCACGCCAATGCGGACAGGGCGTGGAAAGCGCCCTGCGCGCATGTCGCTATAGATCCTGCTCGTGCTACGATGCGTCAATGCTCGCACCTGCGGAAGACGAATAAGCATCTCGGTCATGTGATCCCTTTCTGTAATGATCGGGACGACACTGTGCCGTCCCTTGTGGACAGCCCAGGCATTTAGCGGGAACTTTCGGGATGTCTAAAGAATGCCGGTCCGAAAAATACGCGCCTATTCGTCGGACTGGGCTCTGCCGCGTGGCCGACGAAATCCTGACCGGACACGGTCAATAGCAGCTCGAACATCGGCATAATCTTGTAGGATGACAGAGCGTGTCACTGCGTGTCGGACTTGCAGTGTTACGATGGCAGCTTCCTGCTTATGACGTCGATTTTTTGCTTCCGTCAGATAATCATATACGTCCATGGCGCGTGCACTCACGCCAAGAGGGCCGTTCTTGAGAGCTTGGCGGCCTCTTCTGCCAGCTCGAATGGTCGCAGCCGGGCCAGGAGTGTCGTCAAATGCTGCTGCCAAACTTTTCATGAACGCCGATCGCAGGTTCTCATCGATGTCAGATTGTGTGGCAACTCGCAAAGCCTCAGCGATCATCGCGTCACCAAAATCCGCCGATGTTCCCAAATTGGTCGTCAGCATCCGCGTCAGCTTCTCTAGGCGAGTCAAGGGCGGAGTTCCTTGCCCACAAGTTCCGCCAAGCGGTTGGCCCATGCTGCCAACGCTGACCGCTTCTCGTCCAGCCACTGATAGCGCTGATACACCCCCGCAACGCCGCCCTTTGTGCCCGAAACATGGTTGACCAATGCCTCAATGACCTCGAACCGAACATGTGCCTTTTGCATTGCCGTCACGAACGTTCGTCGAACATCATGGAGACGCCAATTTGGAACCGGACTGTCTATCTCGCTAGCAACTGATTCACGCAATCTCGCCGCAAGCTTGCTGTAGCCGCTTGCGTGTCCGGTCCCTCCGCGCTGGGCTGGAAACAGTTTCGGACTATCGCCAATCTGGGGAACCGCAGAGACTATAGCTACCATTGGGTCAGACAGTGGAACTAAATGCTCGACACCATTCTTTGATCGAGACCCTGGAATTGTCCACAGTCGTTCTTCGAGGTCAAACTCTGCCCTATCGGCCGCAAATACCTCATCCCTGCGTGTTCCAGTCAACATCAACATCTTGACAGCTGCCCGCCATGGATATGGCTCGGCATCAGCAGCCAACCACAGCGCGCGCAATTCCATGTCGCTCAAGACTCGTTCTCTAGACACGGGAGCGCTAGGCTTCCCTGCATTTCGTGCCGGGTGCGTAAGGAGATTATCCAAGCGTTCCATTGCCCAAGTGTAGTAGGCACTGACGGCGCTGAAGGCAGCGCGCTTTGCGCTTTGGTTGGGGATTGCATCGATCATCCTGGAGATGTCGCCACGTGTGACCGTATCGGCAAGCCGGTCGCCTATCAGTGGCAGAATCAGCCGATTGAAAACACGTTCCGTTTCCTGCCAGCCGCGATTGCGCTTTTCGTCGCGCACGTGTGCAATATAGTCGGGCAGCATTTTTCGGATGGTCAGATTGGCCGCAGCAGAAATCTTCTGCTTCGGGCGCACAATACCTCTGGCATCGAGATCACTCAGCGCAGCTCTTGCCTGGCGTCGAGCGTCATTTACATTGAAGCGAACGGGATGCCATTTACCTATGGTCTGATTTATCGGCTTCCCGGCCACCCGCTTCCGGAGCATGAAAGTCTTGGTGCCTCCCGCGCCAACACGCACGCGCAATCCTGGAACGACCGAGTCTGCATATTCCGGCTGGCCCTTTTCTGGTATCGGAAGAGCCTGAATTTTGGCATCGGTGAGCTTCTCGGCCATTGATGGTCTCCGCTAGGTAACATCGCTGGTGATACCTAGGTATCGTCTCGTTGGAAAGAGGCGGGAATTCGCGACCAGTCGATATTACGATAAACCGTTGAAAATTAGATAATTGGGCTCTTTTGGGCCCTTCTGGAAATCGGTGACACAAGTTTCCTAATCTGGGGGCCACAGGTTCGAATCCTGTCGGGCGCACCATTTT
>Ga0075157_10001224_pt1 | contig 16564 bp, 15 predicted proteins | sample JI81BgreenDNA_FD_70967 | JGI IMG/M metagenome (GOLD analysis project Ga0075157, IMG submission 70967) | Wastewater effluent complex algal communities from Wisconsin, to seasonally profile nutrient transformation and Carbon sequestration -... | ecosystem: Engineered > WWTP > Effluent > Algae...
TCACAAAATCGCTTTCTCCCAAAGTGGCAGAATTGATATTCAAGCCATTCCATAAAACAGCTGTATGCCCTGCTCCAGTACCTCTAAGAGAAATAGAACCCAAGAGTCCATTACCATACTCTTTCATATATGCTCCTGTATAGCGTAAAAGCCATTCAGATAGTTGAGAGCTATTGTTTTGAGCTATGAGTATGGAATCTGCCTGCCATATTTTAGCCCCAATTGCATATTTTTTGTATGGATATGCCTTGACTTCTATGGCAGAAATAGAGTCCTGAGCGAATAATGTATTGGTTATAAACCAAAATAATAAAAAATACCTCATCTGAAAGACTTTAAAAAAGCCTTTGCAGGAGAAAGAATGAAATGTAAAAAATAAAAAGAATACACTTTCTTTTTTGCACCTCACTGCTTTTCACCCGAAAGCCATGAAACATTGATACTGCTTGGCAGGTCTCCTGACTCACCGAACTTTTGCTTGCCTTCCCACCTTTTGGGCAGTGGCTAGAGAATTAGCAAAAGCTTTTTTTCGGCTTACAGTTGCGGGGACAGCTATGGACTTTCACCATATTCCCTTTTAAAGTTTAAAACAAAATGCTTTAAACTACCAAAGCGTTGCAAAGCTAAGAAAATAAAAATGAAGTAAAAATAAAAATGATATTTTTGATAAATTGCAACAATACACCAAAATATAAAATTCATGAATATTCTTCATATCAACGATTATGAGGCAATTATAGCCAGAATAAATTCTCTCTCCGAAAATTCTCAAAAAATGTGGGGAAAAATGACTGTAAGTCAGATGATAGAACATTGTATACGCCCTTTTCAAGTGGCTTTAGGAGAACTAAAACTCAAAAAAACACTTGTAGGGATATTATTTGGTGGATTGGCTAAAAAAAGCTTTCTGAGTGGTAAGCCTATGGCGAAAAATTTACCCACAGATAAAAGTTTTATTGTAAAAAGCAACCCTACACTAGAAAATGCCAAACAACAACTTCTTGAATACATCAAGAAATTTATAGATATGGATAAAAATGAATTAGAGGCTCGTATTCATCCATTTTTTGGAAAAATGACTTCAGATGAATGGGGTAAGCTATTTGCTTTACACCTTGATCACCATCTAAAGCAATTTGGGGTTTAAGCAAAAATACGAATGAGAATAAAAGCAGTACTTGTACAAATAGAGGATATTTGGTTTAAAAGCATTGTGTTCTTAAAATTTGCCTGACTTTTATCTTTGAGAACCTTTAAAAACCAGCTTCCAAAGTACACTAAAATAGGAGAGAGGGCTATCTCAAAAATAAGAATACTTATTTTTGAGTGCAAAGCATAGAAATAACCAATAAAACCCAGATTAGCAATAAAAAAGGCAAAAGCCGTCAGGATAAAAGTGCCTCGTACACCAAGAAGCAAACTAAGTGTTTTATCGCCTCTTTGAGCATCTTCGTAATGCTGATATACTTGTGTCATAGGGTATGAACCCATCAGAAGTAGCATAGCTAAAATGGCAGGAACAACTATATGCATACCCCAAAGCTCTGAAAATGTGAGATCATTGATAGCTAAAATGCTCATAAGATATGTGAAAAATCCCTGAAAAATACCAATGGTAAACCAACTCAAAAACGGATATTTTTTGAGTCTGATACTAGGATGTGAATATGCTTTAGAAATAAGCCCATAGACTAAAAGAGCTAGAGCAAATAACCACGAAACAAAAAAACCTAAGACAATAGCAATAGCGTCAAAGCCTAAAGATACCCAATATAACTCTTTACTTACAGGTGGAGGATTTTCTAAGCCTCCAATACTTTCTTTGTCTTTATCGAAATAACTATTAAACCCATTACTGGCTGGATATAAAAACAAATGAATTGCCACAAAAGCAATAATTGTTTTTATCCAATTTATGGTAAGAGCCTGACTCAGTGCAAACAAAAAAACAGGCATTAAAAAAATAGAAAAAGGAATACGTAGATGTAATAGGGTAGATTTTTGCATGATAAATTATTTATCTCTTACAATGAGTCGGTATAAAACTAAAAAAATTAAAACTCCCAAAATGATATTTGCAATAATTTTAATACGATTATTAAACCCAACGGACTGAATTTTATTGTTAGCCCCTTTTTCTTCATTTAAAAAATCGCTACTTTCAATAGAAATATCTTCTATGGGCTGTCCGCTTACTTCAAGCACCAATCTTGATTGTAAAGTATCATATTTTTTCTTTTCCAAATTAAAATAAACAAATTTAAAATAATCTTTTAGAGGATACTTACCTGGTTTTTTTGCCAAAATAGTATATCTAAAAGATTTTGTACCCAATAATTGATTAGGAGTTTTTCGCAGAACTTGTTCGATGGTGGGTGTGTAAAATTCAAGGCTCATACTTGTTGGAGGAGATAAGGCATTGAGACTTGCAAAATTTCCACTTCCTAGAATATTGATTTGATAATCAACTGTTTTCCCTGTTTGAATTTTAAGATAAGTAATGGCTTCTTGCCATTGAAAACGCCCCACTGGTACTTTTATATCCTGATTGGGTAGAGGTTTTACCATAATTTCAATAGGATTAGACTTGAAAACTACAATTTTTTCTTTCTCTTTGTCTTCCATTTGCAATTCAAGTACAGGGATGGTGTATTTACCAGCTTCTGATGGAAAATAGGAAGCCTGATAAAATTTAAAGCGTTGGTATTTACGCTTCCCAATCACGATTTTCTCTTTTGAAACACTATCCAATTTATAGTCTTCTTCCCACGATTTAGGAATACGAATCTGTTTAATAATTTTAGATAATTGTTTATTGAGTTGGTATAAATCCAAAGAACGAGGAGCATCTTCTGCCAAATAAAAAGCAAAGGATACGTTGAGTTCTTCTCCTACAAAAAGTTCGTCTCTATTGACGGTAACGGCTGTAAAGGCTTCTTGGAGCTTTCCAATACCAATATTGGGGTCTTTCTGATTTTCTTCTAAAACTGTTAAGATATTTTCTTCTTCTTTCTTTTCTTCTGTATTTTCCTTATCTCCTAAAACTACTATTTCTTCTCCTTTAAAAGTATATTTTTTCCCATTTACTTTTATATCAAAGGTTGGAATACTAAAGTTTCCTCCTTTAAGGGCTTTATAGTTTTGTTCAATACCTTTTGTAATTTGCCCTTGAGCATTGGTATATTCCAATGATACTTGAAAAGTTTTATTAAAATTAGTAATTTCAGGAAACTCATCAATACTGCGTAAATCTTCGTTGCTACACAAAACCCTGATTTGCAGAAAATCGTTGATAGATATTTTTTTTCGAGCGACTTCTATGCGAATATCTTGAGCAATTACTATTACAGGAAATAGCATTACTATTAAAATTATAGACTTTTGCCAATTTTTTTTTATACTTTTTAAAGATTTCATTAGGTTGTTTTTAAAAAACGTTGTATATTAGCAACACTTTAGGACTAAATCAAGATGCCTATGAAAAAATCTTAACTCCAAATTTGTTGGGTTAAAACTATTTCAAATTATGTTAGACTATTTTAAATTAATTTTAGAAAAAGTAAGTTTTGATAAATTATTGTTTCAAAAGGAACTTCGTAAAGCACTAGCTTCCTTAAAACCTTCAGAAAAGGAAGATTTTCGCAAGTGGTGTTATCATAAATTTGAGCCACAATATAAAAGTGTCCTGAACAACGAATTCAAAATGATACTTTCTTAAAACACAGACATTTCATGATTCATCATCACTGGCTTGCAAGAAATTAATATTTCGTTGCAAGCCTTTTAGTTTAGTTCTTTTTACAGCCGAATTCTTAAAAATTTTATTGAAAGTTTCTTCTGTAATTTCTATCCAATCTTTTTTGGATATTTTTTCTAAATCTTCGTGGGGGGCAAATGCTTGGGTTTGGTGTGGACTTGCAAACCGATTCCAGGGGCATACATCCTGACAAATATCACAACCAAACATCCAATTGTCAAACTTTCCCTTCATTTCTTGAGGGATAGCATCCTTGAGTTCAATGGTAAAATATGAAATGCATTTACTCCCGTCTACCACATACGGATTTACAATAGCATCTGTGGGGCAGGCATCTATACAACGAGTACAAGTACCACAATAATCTTTGGTGGGAGCATCGTATTCAAGCTCTAAATCTACAATGAGTTCGCCAATGAAAAAGAAACTACCCATATTTCTGTTAATCAAGTTGCTATGCTTCCCAACCCAGCCCAAACCACTTTTTTCTGCCCAAACTTTATCCATGACAGGGGCAGAGTCCACAAAAGCTCTGCCACCAATTTCTCCGATTTCTGTGTGTATGAATTCGAGTAAGCTTTTAAGTTTATCTTTTAAAACAAAATGATAATCAGTGCCATAGGCATATTTAGAGATTTTAAAATTATCTTCTTGAGCTAAATCTTTTTGAGGAAAATAATTGAGTAAAACAGAAATCACAGATTTTGCATCATCTACAAGCAAACGAGGATCAAGACGTTTATCAAAATGATTATTCATATATGCCATTTCGCCATGCATATTTTGCTTGAGCCACTGCTCTAATCTTGGAGCCTGGTCTTCTAAAAAATCTGCTTTAGAAATCCCACAAAAATCGAAGCCCAATTCTTTAGCTTTTTGTTTGATAAGGAGGGTATATCTTAATTTTTCATGATTCATAAATTGCAAAGTAGGCATTTAATATCAAATACCATTCAACATTTAACATCCCATTGGTATATTAATAATGATTAATTTTGTTACCTTTTGTCCATTGTCCTTGCGTTTTCCGGTTATTCTTAGATAATAGCGACTAATGCCTATTTCAATTGGATATTCGGTTGTATTTCTTACTTTGTCTAAAATGCCTAACCAATGTTTGCCACATTTTTCTTTTACTTTATTCTTTAAATCTTGAATTGAAATTTTTGGAAATTTCTTATAATCGGTTTCAGTATATTGATTACCAATAAACTGCCCTGCTTTATTTGATGGCAATAATTTCCAATCTGAATTAAAATGCTTCCAGTCTGTCAAATCGCAATGTTTACCTTCATAAGAAATAGTTATACTTGTTTGATAACGTTGTTCTATTGTTAAATCAGTAAGCAGATTACTAGAAAGTGATATAAGTTGTTTCTCAATAGTTTCGCCTGCTTGAGCATAGATTTCAACAGTTTCTTTTTGGATTTTATCAATTTTCTTATCTTCATCATCAATAATGAAATCATTGATTGAAACAGAAAGCTCTTTAAATTTTATTGTTGTGATTGAATCATTTTTTTTCCCCTCTTTTAAAGATGAAATTCTTATAGAGTTGTTGAACTTATAATTTGTGGAGTTTTTGTATGAAAAAAAAGCTATAAAACTCAAGATCATAATTATATTTCTTGATATTATCATAATGTTTAGTGTTAATTTTTTTAATAATAATGCTATTTAAACTAAAAATTTCAACAATTTCTATTATCAAATAGTATTTTACAATTATTTTTTTATTTATTTTTACTTGATTTTTTATTTCAACAACAAACCCTATGAATACTATGTTTAAAGCAACTATACTCAGTATAAATCTGATTTTCTTTACCTTTATTTCTTTTGCTCAAAAAGAAGTAAAATTTGGAGAAATAGACAAAGCTACTGTAGAGAGCAAAGTCTATGATAAAGATAAAAATGCTTCTGCTGTTGTGCTTTATGATTATGGTAAAGTTCAAATCATACCATTTGCTTCAGGATGGAAACAAGTGTGTTACTATCATCAGCGAATTAAAATACTAAAAAAAGAAGGTTTAAAACATGCTGATTTTCAAAGGAGATACTTTAAAAATGGTGATGAAGTTGTAGCTCAAATAAAAGGATACACTTATAATATCGAAAATGGTCAAGTCAAAAAAACAAAATTAGAAAAAAATCAGATTTTTGATGTAAAAACTACTAAAGATTATGGAGATATTAAGGTTTCTATGCCAGATGTAAAGGAGGGTTCAGTAGTTGAACTTAGCTATCGTTTTGAATCTGAGGATATATTTATTTTAGAACCATGGTATTTTCAATCCGATATTCCCGTTGAATGGAGCGAACTGGAAATGCTGATACCTCAATATTTCAATTATGTAAATACATCAACAAAAAATAGACCTTTTTATGTTGATAGAACTTTTACAGAATCAACAAGTGATTATACGATTAATGGACATAAATGGGTAATGAAAGATTTACCTGCTATCAATCAAGAGGAAAGGTTTGTTGCAAATCCAACTGACTACATGAATAAAATTCGCTTTCAATTAAGTGCTACCATTGCCCAAGATGGCTCAGTGAAAAGTGTATTGCCTAATTGGGAGAAGTTCATAGAGAGATTGATGGAAATAGAAAGCTTTGGAGGATACTTGAAAAAAAATGCAGGCAAAGATGTAGTAATAGAGTTAATAAAAGATAAAAAAGATACAGAAAAATTACCTACTATTTTTGATTACATAAAAAATAATTTCAAACATGATGGAGGAATAACAGCATATACCAATCAAAGTGTTAAAGATGTATTAGAGAAGAAAACAGGAAATAGTGCTGAAATAAACCTTTTATTAGTAAATTTTTTGCGTTTTGCAGGCTTAGAGGCATATCCTGTAATTTTAGGAACTCGTTATAGTGGAAGAGTAGTTACAGAATATCCTATTGCAAACCAGTTTAACTATTGTGTTGTCTATGCAAAAGATAGTCAAGGGAAAGAATATTTATTAGATGCCACAAACTCTCAGCATACATTAGGCATGATAGCTGAAAGAGCTTTAACAAGAGAAGGCTTATTGATTTTACCTCAAAATAAACATGAATGGATTCCCCTCAATAATCCTCCCAAAACATCTACTGTTAAAACGGGATTCATAGAAGTAAATACAGATGGTACAACAAAAGGTAAAATAACCACACAATATCAAGGATATAAAGCATTAAAGTTGAGAAACCGAATTATGGGTATAAAAGACACTCTGATTGCTGAAACTATCAATTTGCAAGAGACGGAAATATCTAAAATCCAGTTCAAAAATGTACAAGATATCAATAAACCTATAGAATTTACATTAGATGTTGTGTCTCAGAAAGGTGTACAACAAAATGGTGATTTTATCTACATTACACCACTAATGAATGATAAAATGAAAGAAAATCCTTTTAAACAAGAAAAGAGAGATTTCCCAATTGATTTTACATATCCCACAGAAGAAACATATATCTATACATTTGTTGTTCCCGACAATTATACAGTAGAAGAGGTCCCTCAGTCTGTTAGATTACAATGGGCAGATGGGAAATCTATTAAATTTGACTATATCGTTAAAAAATCTGAAACCACTATTCAAGTTAATTGTAAATTTTTTATCAATAGAGTAATATTTGAGCCAGAAGAATATCAATATATCAAAGATATGTTTGCTAAAATCTTTGCAAAACAAGAAGAACAAATCGTATTAAAGAAAAAATAAACACTATGAAAAAATTAATATATTTATTTCTACTATTGCCTGCTGTTTTATGGGGGCAAAAAAATATTGACTATAGCTTTTTACTAATACCTGCAAATCTGACTGAAAATGCAAATGCTATTGTAAGGCTTGATGAAGGGGTTTTTACAATTCAAAACATTGGAAAAGCCACTTTCAAAAAAAAATATGTATGTACTATTCTCAATAAGGAAGGAGATGACAATGCAGAATTGAGGATATATTATTCTAGCCTAGAAAAGGTGTCAAATATATCAGGCAAGTTATATGATAGGATGGGAAAGGTAGTAGATAAACTAAAGAAAACTGAAATTACAGATATAAATACATCAAATTATACAGATATAGGTGATGCTAGAGTAAAAATAGCCAAATTTAATTACAATACATATCCTTATACAGTAGAATTTGAGTATGAGATGGATTTTGAAAGTTTACTTTTCTATCCAAGATTCATACCTTGTCAAAGGACATACGTTTCTATCGAAAAAGCTAGTTTACAGATTATAGCTTCAAAAAACCATCAAATTTATTATCAAGAACGAAATCTTCTAAATAAAGCTGAAATCAAAGAAGAAAAAGATAAAAAACTTTACACTTGGAGTGTGGAGAACTATCCAGCATTTAAAAGAGAATATTATTCTATGAACTGGCTAGAGCAAGTTCCTTGGGTGATAGTTTCTCCAAAAGAATTTGAGGTAAATAATAAATACAAAGGCAAAATGGATTCTTGGGAAGCTTTAGGTCTATTTTTCAAGGACTTGAATAAGGAGAGGCAAGAAATTCCTGAAGCTACAAAAAAGAAGCTTCAGGAAATGACAGCCAATACCAAAGATGAGTATGAAAAAATAAGAATTATCTATAATTACATGCAATCGAAAACTCGATATATCAGTATACAATTAGGGGTAGGAGGTTGGCAAACTATGCCTGCCAATTTAGTAGATACTAAAGGTTATGGAGATTGCAAAGCTCTTTCAAACTATACAAAATCTTTATTAGATGTTGTGGGCATTGAATCACATTATGCCTTAATTAATGCAGGTGATAGAGATGAGGTCTTTCCTGTTTCTGCGGGTTTTCCTTCACCTTTATTTAACCACGCTATACTTTGTGTACCTATACAAAAAGATACAGTTTGGCTCGAATGTACAAGTCAACAACAGCCAACAGGCTTTTTAGGTGATTTTACAGATGATCGTTATGCTTTATTAATTACAGAAAATGGTGGAAAATTAGTGAGAACTCCTAAATATACCATGCAAGATAATCAACTTATCAGAAAAGCTGAAATTATAGTGGGTGGAAATGGAGAAAGTAAAGCAACTATCAAGACAAAATATTCTAATTTAGAGTATGATGAGTTGATAGACAGTGGATATATAACTGGTTCACAGGAAGAACAAAGAAAATATCTTTATGAAGCAATGAACATTGCAAAGTTTGATATTATTTCACTTAATTTAAAAGAAGATAAATCCCGAAAACCATCGTTGGAAGAAAGTCTTGAAATTAAAATAGACCAAATAGGAGCTAAAAACGGAAAAAGAATATTTTTTACACCCAATTTATTTAACAAGTTTTCGATGCCGCTTCCAGACTATAAAGAAAGAAAAACAGATATCGTACTACCTTTCAGAGATTTTGAACACACTGATGAGATACGCTTTAATATTCCAGCTAATTTTCAGATGGAAGGTAATTTTGAGACTGTTAATCTTACATCAAGCTTTGGAGCTTACTCTATTTCACTTACCAAAGAAAACAACGTATTGGTGTATAAAAGAACACTTCAAGTAAAATCGGGGCGTTATCCTAAAGAAAAGTATCAGGAATTTTTAGATTTCTTTAGAAAAATAGATAAATACGACAAACTAAAAGCAGTTTTGGTAAGTCAATAAATAAAAAGAGAGATTTTCGATAACCGAAAATCTCTCTTTTGTTGTTTACTTTTTCTTTTCTTTATCTTTTTTTGTAGCATCGGCAAGTTGTACTTCATCGCCTTCTTTGAGACGTTTATCTATTGCTTGGAAAGGTCCGATTACAATTTTTTCACCTGCTTTCAAGCCTGTTACAATCTCTATATTTTCGAAATCGCTGATACCTGTTTTTACTTCTCTTAAAGAAACCTTTTTGGTAGCACTATCAAATACAAAAACGTATTCTTTCTTTTCTGTTTCTTCTTTACTTTTTTTATTGTTTTTAGAATCGTCTGTATTTTTAGAATTTTCATCTCCTCCTTTTTTGCCCTGCTTCTTGATTTCATCGGGGCTTTTTGCAACAACAGCAGCCAAAGGGACAGCTAGTACATTTGGCTTGGTTTCTGTAATCACTTCTACACTGGCACTCGTACCAGGGCGAAAAGGTGATAAACGACCACTTTTCGCTTTTAAATCTTTATACGAATCGCCTAAAATGCGTACTTTTACCTGAAATTCTGTAACAGATTCTGTAGTAAGAGCCTGATTGGCTGTATTGGCAATAGAAGTTACAATACCTTTGAATTTACGGTTTCTATAAGCTTCAACTTCTACATCAGCTGTATCGCCAAGAGCCACACGAACAATATCATTTTCATTAACATCTACTCTTACTTCCATATCGTTTAAGTTCGCAATACGTAAAAGCTCAGTACCAGCCATCTGGGCAGTTCCTACCACTCTTTCACCTTTTTCTACAGCAAGTTTCGAGATAACACCACTAATGGGAGCATATACAGATGTTCTGGTGAGATTCTGAATTGTTTCGTTTACTGTAGAACTTGCACTCTGAATGTTATATTGTGAAGCCACCACAGCTTGTTTAGCTGATTCTAAATCTTGTTGAGAAACTTTATATTCGGCAGTAGCTTGTTCAAATTCTAAAGCTGAAATAATTTTTTGTTCAAAAAGCCCTTTCTGGCGATTATAATTTGCCTGTGAACGCATAAACTGAGCTTCAGCTTGTAATTGTCTCGACTGCGACTGAGCTAAACTGGCTTTACTTGTGTTTAAAGATGCTTGCGAACGCTGAACAGCCAGTTCGTAATTATCAGGGCGAATACGTAATAAAAGTTGCCCTTTTACTACAGAATCACCTTCTTTTACATAGAGTTCTGTAATTTCTCCAGAAACATCAGGACTTAATTTAATCTCTGTTTCAGGTTGTACTTTACCAGAAGCACCTACTTTTTCAGTAATTACGACATTCTTGACATCTGTAACTTCTACAGTTTCTAAATTCTTTTTACCTTTACTCAATACTACTGAAACAATCACCAACAAAACAACTCCCCCGACCAAATACCAAATAAGACGATTTGATTTCTTCTTTTTACTCATAACTAATGGTTTAAATATAGAAATGTTAATTGTTATTAAATTATTGTTTAGGTTGAATAATAAAACTTCCGCTGCCACCTACATAAGTAGGAGTTTGTCCGTTCCATTTTTTTACTTTTTCGTATTCGATTAAGTTTGGAGATAACGACTCTGCAAGTTTTTTATTGTATTCTGCTTCAGCTTCTGCTTTGATACGCATAGATTCTGCAAAACCTTTTGCTTTTTCAATTTCCTTTTGAGCCTCAGCTTTTTCTTGAGCGACTTCCTGCTCTTTTTTGAGTGCAATTTGTCTTGCATTAATTTTAGCATTGATATTATCTACAACTCCCTGTGGCAAACGCAATTCATTTAAAAGTACAACCTGTTCTACAAGAAAACCTTCCCTTACCATAAAATTTTTGATTTCCACTTCTGATTCTGCTTGGAACGTTACTTTACTTTCATAAAGTTGTTCAGCTGTGTACTTCCCTGAAATTTTGTTGTAAGCATCACGCATATAATTACGCATAATAGTTTTATTCAAAACGTCTAAGGGTTTTCTGTATTTTTTAAAAATACTAGCTGCCTGATTTGGAGCTACACGATAATTCATCGAAACATCAAACGAAACCACCAAACCATCTTTGGTAGTGACTCTAAATTCTTCATTTTCAGGACTTCCTTCGTGTTTGTCCCTTGTAAAAACAATGTTTTGGACAAAGGTTGGAAATTCATAAATTTCTGTAGTAAAAGGGTTATACCAAACAAGTCCTGTTACTTCTGTAACGTCTTGTACTCCTTTTTCCGAACCATAGAGCTTTACTACAAGTCCCACATGTCCCGCATCAATGCGTTTACAAGCACTTGAAAGAGAAACAACTAAAATTACAAACACAATACCTGCTCCAATCAACTTGAAAAGACCAGAAATACCACCAGATTGGGTTGCCATAAGAATAAAAGTTTTATTTAAATAAAACGGTGAAAATCTTAAAATCTGTACGAATTTTAGTAAAAATTCCTTTCAAAGAAAAAGATTTTTTAGTTTCGCAACACTTTTCTTCTCAGAAATGTTTCTGATAATAGAAGCAAACCATTCAAATACATTTTTTTATGAACTCAACAGCTATTTTAGATATACAGGCTATTCGCAAACAATTTCCAATTTTACACCAACAAGTAAATGGAAAACCTTTGGTCTATCTGGATAATGCAGCTACTTCTCAGAAGCCCCAAAGTGTAATCAATGCTCTTACAGCTTACTATGAGGGTTATAATGCCAATATCCATAGAGGAGCACATTATTTGGCTGCCAAAGCTACAGATATTTATGAGCAAACTCGTCATAAAATTGCCCAATTCTTAAATGCTCCAAGTCCTGATGAAATTATTTTTACAAGAGGTACAACAGAGGGTATTAATTTGGTAGCTAGTACATTCGGGCGAAAAATGATACAAAAAGGAGATGAAATAATTATCTCTACGATGGAGCATCACTCCAATATCGTTCCTTGGCAGATGCTTTGTGAAGAAAAAGGAGCTGTTTTAAAAGTAATACCCATCACTGATAGTGGAGAGTTAATTTTGGAAGAATATGAAAAACTACTTTCAGAAAAGACTAAATTGGTTTCTATTGTACACATTTCTAATGCTTTAGGGACAATTAATCCTGTAAAAGAAATGATACAAAAAGCTCACCAATTTGGTGCAAAGGTTTTTGTAGATGGAGCTCAGGGAGCTGTGCATTTGGATATTGATGTACAAGATTTGGACTGCGATTTTTATGCATTTTCTGGGCATAAAGTGTATGCTCCCACAGGTATTGGGGCTTTGTATGGAAAAAGGGGAATTTTAGAAGCAATTCCACCCTATCATGGTGGAGGTGAGATGATTAAAGAAGTAACTTTTGAGAAAACTACTTACAACGATTTGCCTTTTAAATTTGAAGCAGGTACACCCAATATTGCTGATGTGATAGCTTTTGGCACAGCCTTAGATTTTGTGGCAGATTTGGGCAAAAACAACATTGCTGCTCACGAACAGCAACTTTTGGAATATGGTACTCAAAAAATACAGGAAATTGAGGGCTTAAGAATTATCGGTACAGCCAAACACAAAGCCAGTGTTATTTCTTTTGTTTTTGATGATATTCACCATTCGGATGTGGGTACATTGCTTGATAATCAGGGGATTGCTGTACGTACAGGACATCATTGTACTCAGCCACTCATGAAACGTCTTGGACTTTCAGGAACAACAAGAGCCTCTTTTGCTGTGTATAACACCTTTGAAGAAGTGGATGCTTTTATAGCTGGTTTGCAAAAAGTAGTGAAAATGATGAGATAAAGTAGTGATGAATTATAAATTATAAATTATGAAAAGAATATTAATCATACTTTGGAGTGTTCTCTCACTACTTTCTTGCGAAGAACCTTCTCAAAAAGAGGAAAAACAAGAAAAAGATACAATCACACAATCAAAAGTTTTTGAAAAGGATGCAATACAAAAAATAGATGAGCCAGAAGAATATAATTCAAAATGTTCTATTCTTTCTGAAATGCCAAAAGAATCTACAATATCTTCTTTGATAAGCAAAACTACTCGTGTGGAGGCAATTTCATTCGAATTAGGAAAATATAGAGATGAAAGGGAAGCTTATACTAAAATAAAAAATAATAAAGTAGTTTTAGATAAAATTACAAAACGAGTGAATCTAAATAAAAAACAGATTCAAAAATTGTTTGATGTTTTATTCAAATACAAAGGAAATCATACTCAAGGTGCAAAGTGTTATGAACCAAACGATGTATTAGTTTTTTATAATCAGGGACAAATAATAGCTTTTCTTGAAATATGCTTTAGCTGTAAAGGTACAAGAAGTTATGGTATTGTTTTCACAGATTTCTGTGATGAAAAATGGAAGAAATTAGGGGAGTTTTTTTAATAAACTTTAATAATAGACTACTATACAAGAATGGTGCAAAATCTAAAGTATTTTATAGAGAAAACATTAATAACATTTTTAAGTGTTATAACTTTATTTTCTTGTAGCAAAAAAAGTGATAACAAAGAACCAAATGCCATAACAGCACTACATGGTCGAGATGTTTTTCAACAAAATTGTTCGTTGTGTCATATGCGTAACTATGAAGGATATGATAATGCTCGAAGTCTTGTTAAACTTTCTAAAGAGACAAAAAGTAGTTTATTACAAAAAATAAGAAATATTGATGGAGATAGAAATCACAGAAATTTATTTGAATTAATAAATGAACATGAAGTAAAAAACTTAGTGGACTATATTACTAAATACAAACATATGGATGTTATTTACTGAGGAAATTTTTATGAAGAATATTTTATGTTTATTAATATTTTTGATAACATTTGAGTCTTTTGCTCAAAAAGTATGGATTTTAGCGGAAGAAATGTATGTAAATAAAATCATTTCATTAGATTCTTTGAAGAAAATTAAAACAGTTTATAACGAGGACGAGCGTGCACATAGTTCAGAAATATGGGCATATAGTCCGTTTTATACATCATTTAAAGCAAATGCCATAGATTATGATAAAAAATATGTAGAGGCTCTTCAAAAACTTATGCCTCAAATGCGATTTGAGGGGTATCAGCATAAAATTAAACAAAAAAATGCATGGACTCGAGTAGGAGAGGAAAAAACACTTTATTGTAATTTCTACAATTATGCTACTATCAATAATAAAAAATATGGTTATGTAGAAAGTGATAAATGTGTATTTGAAAGCAAAATAAATAATCCTTTTCTTATTAAAAACTACTATAACCTTGTTAATAGATACTTATCAGATCAAAATAGTCCTTTGAGGCTTATCCAAAAAATAACAGATAACCAAATAGAGCTTTTCTTGCTGGATTCGTTACAAGGACACTTTTTAGAAAAAAAGGGAGTTAATATAGGTTATATATACCCTGATTGGAAAAATATCTGGAATTATGAATATGTAGAAAATAAAATTAATTTATTTAAAAAATATGGTTTATTTAAGCATTTATCTAAAGAAGAGTTTGAAAAGGCAAAAGAAGAAGCACATTTGTTTTTGGTGAATAATGATGATGATATTTTATCTAAATTTCCTAATGCAATACTAGAAGTTTATACATACACAGAGTATTTTAATTTTGAAGAGACCAAACAAAAATATATAGATGTCTTAAATAATTTATCAAAAATTTCTAATGGTTATTTTGATATTGAGAATGTTAAGGTAAGTTTTGCTAAAAAATATGTAGAAAGTGATTTTTATAATGGTCTGAAGTTAAATTACAGTTTTGTATATAAAAATAAGCTTTATAAATCTTCTATTAAAACACATATAGCAACAGAAGATGTCTATTATAGTATGAGTTTTGTAAAATACTTAAACCAAATTTTAAAGGAAAATAGAGTAAATGGAAGATTTTATTTAATTCAATGGAAATGCTGGGATGGGTTTGATTTGGATTATTTACAACATGGTACTTTTATTTTCTTAGACAAAAAAACATATTTAGACCTCAAAAAAGATAAAATCTTTGATTTTCAGGAACTTTAAAACCCAAAAAAGCAGCTTTATTAAGCTGCTTTTTCTATTTGATTACTTTCTTTCTTAAAATCTCGATAATTTGCTCAACAGCTTTTTCTCGGATGGGTTTTTCTACCATTTCGGGGATGCCTTCTTGGGTTACAAGTGGTGTGATGCTTTCTTCGTACAAATCGTTAGCCACATCAGCCAAAGCTTCATCCAATTCTTTTCCTGTTTTGTCTTTTGTACGTGGGTCGGCTTGCATGCCCTCTACTTTTTGTAAAAGAGCTTTTACTTTTGAGCCAATATAAGCTGCCTGTACCACAGGACCCACAATCGGAAATCCTTTGAATACCTTGTAAATGGTTTCATTCATAATTTTAGTAAAGTTTGAAAGATGGTTAAATAAACAATTCAAATATATTGAAATAAATTTGAAAATCAAGCAGATAGTGGATTATCTTGTTAATAAGGGTTTTTATTTGCAATCTTATTTTTTAGATTTGTGTGTGGAGTAAACTTTAATATTTAAAATATGCTCAAAAAACGCAATTTCCTGCCTGAAAACTTCGTGGTACAAGAATGGGCTACCATCGAACCTTTTTACAAGAATTTATTAGAAAGAAATATTAATTCAGTTCATGATTTAAGAGCTTGGTTTAGAGACAGAAGTGAACTGGAAAGTATGCTTTCAGAAGATATGGCTTGGCGTTATATCAAGATGACCTGCAATACAGCAGATGAGGTTTTACAGAATAGCTTCAACGATTTTGTAAGCAATATTCAACCTTCAGCCATTCATTTCAATCATCAACTCAATGAAAAATGCTTGGCAAGCCCTTTTTTACAAGAATTAGAAAAAGAAAGCAATTTTAAAATTACGATTCGAGGTTTAAGAAAACAAGCTGAAATTTTCAGAGAGGAAAATATTCCTCTGCAAACAGAACTTCAAATCAAAGAACGTGAATATGGAGCAATTGCAGGGGCAATGATGATTCACTGGAAGGGCGAGGAGCTAACACTTCAACAAGCAGGCAATATTTTAGAAGACAAAGACAGAAAAAATAGAGAAGAAGCCTATTTTGCTATTCAAAATAGACGTTATCAGGACAAAGATAAATTAGATATTTTGCTCTCTGAACTCATTAAACTACGCCATCAGGTAGCTTTGAATGCAGGTTTTAAAAATTATAGAGATTATGCTTTTGCTGCTTTGGGCAG
>Ga0075157_10001226_pt1 | contig 16542 bp, 15 predicted proteins | sample JI81BgreenDNA_FD_70967 | JGI IMG/M metagenome (GOLD analysis project Ga0075157, IMG submission 70967) | Wastewater effluent complex algal communities from Wisconsin, to seasonally profile nutrient transformation and Carbon sequestration -... | ecosystem: Engineered > WWTP > Effluent > Algae...
GGGCTGATGGTGAGCGGCGGCGAAGCCATGAGCAAGGTGTAGCCGTCCGGGGTGGCACGGGTCACTTCGGCCGCACCCACGTTGCCGCCCGAGCCGGCACGGTTCTCCACCACCACCGGCTGGCCCAACTCCTGGGCCAGGATGGGGCTGATGAGGCGGGCCATGTTGTCGATCAGGCCGCCCACCGGGAACGGCACCACCAAGCGCACGGGGCGCGAGGGCCAATTCTGTGCAAAGGCGGCGAGCGGGGATAGGGCGGGCAGCGCAACCGCGGCGCTTCCCAGTAGCAGCGCCTGGCGGCGGGTGGTTCGGGTCATGGCAGTTCTCTTTCAGGGTTGATGCAGGGCCACCGCCCGGTGGGACACGGACTCGGTGGCTGTGTGAAAGTAGTATGGTTATCGTACAACTTTGGTGTAAGGTTCTGCTTCGGGGTTTTCCCTTTGGTGTTCCCGGGTGCTTCGGTACAGTCCCTGCCCATTCACGTTTCGATAAGTCCGTCCATGACCGCCATCCAGTCCGTACACACCACTGCCACCAACGCCACCGACACCGCCACCGAACCGACCCCGGACCTCGTGCAGGCGATGCGCCATTGGGGCCCGCTATGGCACCGGGACATCGTGGCAGGACGGGACGCCATGTACGCGGCCTTTGCGCCGCATCTGGCGCAGGCTGAGGCACAGGCCGCGGCAGAGGGCGTGGTGAATCTGGCCCGCGATACGCCCTATGGCGCACATGCCAGACAGGTGCTGGATGTGTACGCGCCAGCCCGGCCACAGCACGCCCAGGCTCCATGGCCGGTCATGTTGTTTGTGCACGGTGGCGCTTTCGTGCGCGGCGACAAGGAGCACCCCTGCGGCATCTACCGCAACGTAGCGCTGGACTTTGCGCGCCATGGCTGGCTCGCCCTCAACGTGGAGTACCGGCTGGCCCCCGAGGCCCCTTGGCCCGAGGGCGCGGTGGATGTGCGCGAAGCGGTGCTGTGGGCACAAACCCACGTGGCCCGGTTCGGTGGCGATGCGCAGCGTATTTTTCTCATGGCGCATTCCGCCGCCTGTGCCCACACGGCCACCGCCGTGTGGGACGAGCGTGTGCGGCCCACAGGCGGCCTGCCCATTGCGGGCATGGCGCTGGTGAGCCCCCGCTCCAGAGCCGATGTGCGTGCCGAGAACCCCAACGCTTTTGGCGTACGCGCTTACTACGGCGACGACGAAAGCCAGTACAACCAGCGCGCGCCGCTGGCCCATGTGCGGCCCGACGCGCCCCCCACGCTGGTGGCGCTGGCGCAGTACGAGAACCCCTTGCTGGAGTTCTATGCGCTGGAGCTGGCGCACGCGCTGGCGCAGGCCTGCGATACGCAAGGCGGTCCCATGCCGCGGGTGCTGCAATTGCCCGACCACAACCACACCAGCCTGATGGCAGGCTTCAACCTGCCGGGTAACCTGCTGGGCAGACAGATACGCGACTGGTGCGCGCGCGTGGAGCGCGGCGAGTTCAGGGCCCGAAACTGGGGTTCACCCGGTGGAGTGTGAGGTCTGGAAGTTGTATGATGACTAGACAACATCTTGTAGAACCTCGTTGTCCCGAGCTGGTCCCATGACGCCACCCACCGACACCCCGCTGCCGCCTACCGAACGCCTGAGTGACCGGCTGGCCGAGCGTTTGCGCGGGAACATCGATTCGGGTGAGTGGCCCCCGGGCCACCGCCTGCCCACCGAGCAGAAGCTGACCGAACAGTTCGGGGTGTCCCGCACGGTGGTTCGCGAGGCTGTAAGCCGCCTCAAATCCATGGGACTGCTCACCTCGCGCCAGGGAGCCGGGATGTTCGTATCCCCCCGCCACCAGGCCCGTGCGCTGGCGTTCGACCCCACGGTGCTGAACTCGCTGGAAGCGGTGCTGCACATGGTGGAAGTACGCCGCACGCTGGAGGGCGAGGTGGCCGGGCTGGCGGCCGAGCGCATTGACAAAGCCGGCGCGAAGGCCATTCAGCAGGCGCTGGTGGAACTCGATGCGGCGGTGGCCCGTGGCGAGGATGGCGTGGAGCAGGACCTGCTGTTCCACCGCACCATAGCCAAAGCCACGCGCAACCCCCACTTTGAACGCCTGCTCGATTTCCTGGAGCAGTATCAGCGCGATGCCATCAAGGTGACGCGCGCCAACGAGTCGATGAAGGCGGACTTCATGCGCCAGGTCCGGGCCGAGCACGACGCCATTGCCCAGGCCATTGTGAAAGGCCAGCCCGACAAGGCCCGCAAGGCCGCCACCCGCCACATGCTCAACGCGGCGAAGCGCATCGAGCTGGCCGACGCGCCCGTGCGCCAGGCACTGGATGCTGCCCTGTCGGGAAGCGCGAAAGCGCGGCCCGCCGCGGCTGCTGCTCCGGGAAGCGCGAAAGCCAAGACCACCCCCATTTCCAGAAAGACAAGAACCGCATGACCCACCACACCACATCCACCTCCCCCGCTTCGTCACCCACCCTGGGCGTGGTGGGCCTGGGCTCTATGGGCCTGGGCGCTGCCCTGTCGGCCGTGCGCCGGGGCGTGCCCACCTACGGCTGCGACCCGCGCGAATCGGCCCGCCAGACCTTTGCCGAAGCGGGTGGCCATGCCGTGGCCACGGCGGCGGACCTGGCCCCGCACTGCGATGTGGTGCTGGTGCTGGTATTGAACGCCGCGCAGACCGAGGACGTGCTGTTTGGCCCGCAGGGCCTGGCGGGCCGCATGAAAAAGGGTGGTGTGGTGGTGGCATCGGCCACGGTAGACCCTGGCTTGCCACCGCAGTGGGAAGCGCGCCTGGCCAAGCACGGCCTGCACCTGATCGATGGGCCGGTCTCGGGCGGTGCGGCCAAGGCGGCGCAGGGCCAGATGACGGTGATGGCCTCGGGCAAGCCCGAGGCGTTCGACGCGGCAGGCGCCTTGCTCGATGCGTTCGCGGGCAAGGTGTACCGCCTGGGTGACGCTGCGGGCGTGGGCTCCACCGTGAAGATGGTGAACCAGCATCTGGCGGGTGTGCACATTGCCGCTGCGTGCGAAGCCATGGCGCTGGGCATACGCGCCGGGGCCAACCCCGAACAGCTGTACGAAGTCATCTGCAACTCCGCCGGCATGAGCTGGATGTTCCAGAACCGCGTGCCGCACATCCTGCAGGGCGACTACACGCCCCTGTCGGCGGTGAACATCTTCGTGAAAGACCTGGGCATCGTGCTGGACGCCGCGCGGCGCCTGGGCTTTCCGCTGCCACTGGCGTCTTCGGCCCACCAGCTGTACCTGGCCACATCGGCCATGGGCCTGGGCGGTGAGGACGACTCGGCGGTGGTGAAGTACTACGCCGCACTGGCCGGACTGGAGCTGCCGCAGCCCGCCACGGCCGCTTCGGCTACCCTGAAAGCGCAGCCATGATCCTGGGCGTCATTGCCGACGATTTCACCGGCGCCACCGACGTGGCCAGCATGCTGGTGCGCGCCGGCATGCGCACCGTGCAGGTGATCGGGGTGCCGCAGGCCGACGGCGTGGGCGCGGCCAGCCTGAACGCCGATGCGGTGGTGGTGGCGCTGAAGTCGCGCACCACGCCAGCCGCCGAAGCGGTGGCCGAATCCCTGGCCGCGCTGCACTGGCTGCAGGCCGGTGGCGCGCGCCAGTTCTATTTCAAGTACTGCTCCACCTTCGACTCCACCGCCGAGGGCAACATCGGGCCGGTGGCCGAAGCGCTGCTGGCGGCACTGGGCAGCGACTTCACCATCGCCTGCCCCGCCTTCCCCGAGAACGGCCGCTCCGTCTACATGGGCCACCTGTTTGTGGGGGAGCAGTTGCTGAGCGATTCCGGCATGCGCCACCACCCGCTCACGCCCATGACCGATGCCAACCTGGTGCGCGTGCTGCAGGCCCAGTGCCAGGGCCGTGTGGGCCTGGCGCGGCACGACGTGGTGGCACAGGGTGCAGTGGCGCTGAAGGCGCGCTTCGCAGAATTGCGCGCCTCCGGTCACCGTTTTGCGGTGGCCGACGCGATCGATAACCAGAGCCTGCGCACGCTGGCCGAAGCCTGCGCGGACTTGCCCCTCATCACGGCCGGTTCCGGCGTGGCGCTGGGCTTGCCCGCCGTGTACGAGGCGCGCGGCTGGCTGCGCCCCGACGCTGAGGCTGCCACGCTGCCCGCGGTGGGTGGTCGCGCGGCGGTGTTGTCCGGTTCGTGTTCCAGCGCCACCAACGCACAGGTGCAGCACTGGCTGGCGCAGGGCCGCCCTGCGTTCCGGGTGGACGCGCGTGCGCTGGCCGCTGGCCAGGACCTGGCGCAGGCTGCGTTGCAGTGGGCGGCGCAGCCCGAACACGCCAGCGTGCCTGTGCTGGTGTATGCCACCGCCCAGCCCGATGAAGTGCGCGCCGTGCAGGAAGCACTCGGCGTGCAGCGTGCAGGTGCGCTGGTGGAACATTGTCTGGCTACCGTGGCCCAGGGCTTGCAGGCGCAGGGCGTGCGGCGCTTCGTGGTGGCGGGCGGTGAAACCTCGGGTGCGGTGGTGCAGGCGCTGGGTGTGCAGCGGCTGCGCATTGGTGCCCCCATCGACCCCGGCGTGCCCTGGACCCAGGCCGAAGGCCAGCCCCTGTTGCTGGCCCTGAAATCGGGCAACTTCGGGTCCACGGACTTCTTCAGCAAGGCGCTGGGGCTCACCGCATGAACCACGCGCAGCAAGCCGTGCGCGATGACATCTGCCGCGTGGGCCGTTCCCTGTTCGAACGCGGCTACGTACACGCCACGGCGGGCAACATCAGCGTGCGGCTCCGCGCAGAGCAGGGCGGCGGCACGCTCATCACCCCCACCGATGCCTGTCTGGGTTTTCTGCAGCCCGATGCACTGGCCTGGGTGTCCGACGACGGGCAGCAGCTCAGCGGTGAGCGCGCCAGCAAAACCCTGGCGCTGCACCGCCGCATCTACGCCGCCGAGCCCTCTGCAGCGTGCATCATCCACACCCACTCCACCCACCTGGTGGCACTCACGCTGAGCCCCGGTGCGGCGAGTGGAGCCGACGCCGGTGCCAATGCCGCCGCTGAGTCCCACACCGACGACCTGCTCCCCCCTATCACTCCTTACTTCGTGATGAAAGTGGGCCACGTCCCCCTCATTCCCTACCACCGTCCCGGCGATCCGGCGGTCGGCGATCTGGTGGCGGCCCGCATCCAAGAGGCCAAAGCTGCAGGGACTCCGTTGCGGGCCGTGATGCTGGAGCGCCTGGGGCCGAACGTGTGGCACCAGACCCCCGCGCAGGCCATGGCAGTGCTGGAGGAACTGGAAGAAACCGCACGCCTGTGGCTCATGGCCCAGACGGCCGGCCAACGCATCGAGCCTCTCAGCCCCGATCGGCTGGAAGAACTGCGCCAGCACTTTGGGGCCGCGTGGTGAAGCCGGTTACAGCGCCCCAGAAGCCATCTTCACCGCTCTCCTCCCCGCTTTTCACACCCCCATCCCGAGCCCCCGACACCATGCCCCGCTTCGCCGCCAACCTCACCATGATGTACACCGAGGTGCCCTTCCTGGACCGTTTCGAGGCCGCCGCGCGCGATGGCTTCGATGCGGTGGAGTACCTCTTTCCCTACGACCACCCGCCCGAAGTCATTGCCCAGCGCCTGCAAGCCCACGGTCTGACGCAGGCGCTGTTCAACCTGCCACCCGGTGACTGGGCCGCCGGCGACCGCGGCATGGCCTGCCTGCCCGGCCGGGAGGCCGAATTTGCCGCCAGCGTGGAGCGCGCGCTGCCTTACGCGCTGGCCACTGGCTGCCAGCGCCTGCACGCCATGGCCGGGCTGGTGCCCGCCCAGGCAGATTCGGCCGAAGCCCAGGCCGCCCGGCGCAGCACCTACGTGGCCAATCTGCGCTTGGCGGCACAGCGGCTGGCCCCGCATGGCATCACGCTCGTTATCGAACCCATCAACACCCGCGACATGCCGGGCTACTACCTCAACTACCAGCAGCAGGCGCACGACATACTGGCCGAAGTGGGCGAACCCAACACCGGCGTGCAGATGGACTTCTACCACTGCCAGATCATGGAGGGCGACCTGACGCGCCGCCTGGAGCGCCACTTTGCGGGGGTCGGCCACATCCAGATTGCCGGCGTACCCGACCGCCACGAACCCGACGCTGGCGAGGTGAACTACCCGGCCCTGTTCGACCGGCTGGATGCGCTGGGCTACAGCGGCTTTGTGGGTTGCGAGTACCGCCCTGCGGGCGCCACCTCGGCGGGGCTGCGCTGGCTGCACCACTACCGCGCCAGCCGTGGGCAGGCCGCGCCTGCTGCGCAGCGCTGAAGGTTCCGTAGGAGCGCCATCCATGCAGATCGTCATCACCGGTGGAGCCGGATTCCTGGGTGTGCGGCTGGCCCGCACGCTGCTGGCGCAGGGCACGCTGAGCCTGGCGGGCGCGCCCGCAGCGCCCATCACGGCACTGCGGCTGGTGGACCGCGCCGCACCGCCCCCTGACCTCGCGCAGCATCCCCTGGTGCAGGTGGTGGAGGGCGATCTGGTGGATCTGCTGGAGCAGCACCCCGAGCGCGTGGTGCCCACAGGCGCGGCCGCCGTGGTGCATCTGGCCTCGGCGGTGAGCGGGGAATGCGAGGCCGATTTCGATCTCGGCCTGCGCAGCAACCTGCGTGCGGGCATGCTGCTGCTGGAGCGTTGCCGTGCGGCGGGCGACCAGCAGCCGCCGGTGTTTGTGTTCTCCAGTTCGCTGGCCGTGTTTGGCCGCGACCCCGCAGCCCCGGCCCCAGCCCAGGACCCCGACAGCGCCATCACCGACACCACGCTGCCCACGCCGCAAGGCAGCTACGGCACGCAGAAATTTGTGCTGGAACAGCTGGTGGCCGACTACACCCGCAAGGGTTTTCTGCGCGGGCGCAGCGTGCGCCTCATGACCGTGAGCGTGCGCCCGGGCCGACCCAACGGCGCAGCCTCGGGTTTCATGAGCGGCCTGATCCGCGAGCCGCTCGCTGGCCAGCGCAGCACCTGCCCGGTCCCACCCGATACGCCTGTGGCCCTGGCCTCACCGGCCCGTAGCATGGAAGGGCTGCTGGCGGCCTTGCAGGCCAGCGAGGCCGCTTGGGGTTCGCGCACCGCCATGAACCTGCCGGCACTCACCACCACGCCCGCCGAGATGGTGGCGGCGCTGGAACGCGTCGCAGGCCCGGCGCCGGTGCGGCTCATCGACTGGGTGGTGGACCCGGCGGTGGCGCAGATTGTGCAAAGCTGGCCGGCGCGTTTCGAGTCCCGCCGTGCGCAGGCATTGGGCCTGCACCCCGATCCGGACTTCGACAGCATCGTGCGGGCGTATCTGCAGGAGCTGGGCTCCAATCAAGGCCGCATTCAGGGCTGAGCGCAGCGCTCCTGCCCCACCAGACTGCGCAGCTGTTCCGGGGTGGCTGGCCGCTCCAGCGGGCCCAACAAGATATCGCTTCCCGCAGCGCCACTCAGCTGCAGCGCCAGCCAGTTCTGCCCGGCATGGCGCTGGTTGCGCGCCTGCACCACGGTGCGCAAGGCGAAGCGGCTGCGGTCGCATTCCAGCACCCCGGCGCGCAGGCGGCTGTGCGCTTGCTCGAAAGTGAGCGGGGTGCGCGGTGCCAGTCCGTGATTGGGTGCCGGCTCGCGGACCTGCGCTAAGCCGAGCAAGGGCCACAGCAGTGCCAGCAGCAGTGCGGACCGCCTGGCGTTCCATCCCGCCAGCGTTGCCATCACAGCACCGGCACCGCGCGGCCGATGAACTGGATGGGCCCCGTAGGCCGCCCGGTGGGCGAGCCGGTGGCGGGCTCCAGCGTCAGTTCGAACAGCTGGTTGGGCTGCAGCGGGGGCAGGGCGTCCAGCGGTACCTGCAGGCGCTGGCCGGGCGCCACCAACCCCAGCGATACCGGGGCGGCCCAGTCGTCGGCCTTGGTCCAGAACTCCAGCGCCTTGTCGGGCGGCACCTCGAAGGTGCCCAGAGGAATCAGGTTCACCTGCCGCGTATCGCTGGCCTGGATCACCCAGCCCGGCGCACGGTCGTCCGGGGCCACCAGCACCACCATGAAACGCGGCGCGGGCAGTTCGGGCTCCTGCAGCGCCACGGCACCCAGCAGCGCTGCAGCCACCATGCCGGCGCCCGCCACGCTGCGCCAGAAGGCCAGACTCTGCCAGCCGCGCTGCCACCAGGGCAGTGGGGCTGGCGTGGGCTGCACCGCCTGCGCAGAGGGAAGATTCAATGTGCGTTCCAGCCTGGCCCACAAGCGCGGCGGTGGCGCCATGGGCTCGGCCAGTGCGGCCAGCGGCAGCAGCTGCTCTTCCCAGCGGCGCACTTCGGCGGCATAGGCGGGGTCCTGCGCCATGCGCGCTTCCACCGCCCGGCGTTCGTCGGCCGACAGCGTGCCCAGCACGTACTCGGCGGCCTGTGCGTTCCAGTCGGTGTTCATTGCAGGCACTCCCTCAGGGCGGTCAGGCTGCGCCGTATCCAGGCTTTCACGGTGCCCAGCGGCGTGCCCAGGCGCTGCGCAATCTCGGCGTGGGTCAGGCCGTCCACATAGGCATGCAGAATGCACACGCGGCGCTCGGGCTCCAGCTGTTCCAGGCAGCCCGCCATGCGGCCTGTGGAGGTCTGCCAGGCAAAGTCTTGCTCCGCCTCGCGCCAGCCCTGCACCGAGGCGTGCGCGTCCAGCACATCGAGCGTGTCTTCGTCCACCGCGGTTTCGCGGGCGGTTTCTTGCTGCCGGTTGCGCAGCGCGTTCAGGGTCAGGTGGCGCGTCACGGTGTACATCCAGCCGCGCCCAGAGCCTTTGGCCGGGTCGAAGCTGCCACTGCGCTGCCAGATCTGCACAAAGGCGTCGTGCAGCAAATCTTCGGCCCAGGGCAGGTTCCTCACCATGCGCTGCACCACGCCCAGCAGGCGTGCGCTTTCCTGCTGGTACAGGCGCTGCAAGGCCGCCGCATCGCCCCGGGCACAGGCCTGCAGGGCGGCTTCGTAGTTGAAGTCATCGGTGGGCGGCATGGGCCGGAGAATAGCAAACCCGCCCAGGCCCCGCGCGGTGGCGCCGCGGCCCTGGCCTGGGCAGGTTCCCCGCCTTACTGCGCGCGCCAGAAGATGTAGTCGGCCTGGTACTTCACCACCTGCTTGCTGCCCAGCTGGGGCTGGCCGCAAGGCGCTGCCGGGGCCACGCCGCCCTGGGTGGCCACGCGCTGGATGTAGCTCACCCCTTGCATGGCGCCCTGGCCCATGGCGGGGTTGGCTTTCACCAACTGCAGCGGGATGTTGCCGGCGCCGCCCGGTGCTACCGCCAGCTGGGTGGCCGTGAGCTTGGAGCCATCGGTGGCTTCCCAGGTGGCGGGCGGGCCGTAGTAGCGGCCCACCTGCTTGCCGGCGCGGTCCATGAGCTTGGCGTCGGGGCCGGCGAACACCCACTCGAACTGGTCGGTGGTGTCTTTCTTGGCGCGGCACTCGTAGGTGATCTCGCCCACGCCCACGGTTTCCAGCATCACCGCGTTGCCAGCGGGCACTTTCACGCCATCGGGCAGGCCGTCCTGCTTGAAGCCGTGGCCGTGGTGCATGGCGGCGGCGCTGCCCGCGGCGGCCAGCAGGGCCAGGGTCAGGGCGGCGGTGGAGAAGTGGGCACGGGTGTGGGCGCGGGTGTGGGTGCTTGCGTTCAGCATGGGAAGGCTCCTGGAAGTAGATGGAATTGCCGCGCTAGCTGCCCCTTGCACCTGCCAGTGCAAACCTTCAGCAACTACCGCCGACACTTCCACTACCCGCCAGAGCCCTGCCTGGATGCAGTGGACGCGAAAAAAATTTCAGGGCCGCAAATTACAGCCTTAGATCACGGCCGTACATAGGCCCAGCCCTGGTGCTGGCGCTGCATGATGTGCACCACGCCCGCCGGCACGTAGCTGATGTTGGGGTTCATCTCGTTCTTGTCGAGCTTCTGCGCGGTCATGGTGTTCTCGCAGGCCACGATCTTCACGCCGCTCTTGATGGCGTCGCTCACGCGGTTGGCGGTGGGCGCGTCGAACTTGAGCATGGCAATACCCGGGCCATAAGCCACGATTTCCACGTCCACGTTGTCCTTGCCCAGGTCGTTCTGCGCGTTGCGCGCGTTGTTCAGGGCCAGGTTCCACTTGGCGGGGTCGGGGTCGCTCACCTGCAGCACCACCTGCGTTTTCTGGCGGGCGGGGGTGAAGGCGCAGCCGGTGGTGAACAGCGTGGTGGCGGCCACAGTCAGTGCCAGGGCGGCCAGGGTGGTTCTGCGTTGCATGGGGGTGTCTCCTGTGGATGAGGGGTATGGGCTGGGGCTCCAACTCAAAAAATCAGTCTATGCTGATGCACCACCATTCTAGGTACTGCGCTACGGATGCCTGTGAGGGTGTACCCCTACCCGTATCAAGCAGTCAAGGCACCACTCAAAACCAGCTGAGTACCTGCTGCCAGCCCAGCACCAGCAGGTGCCACAGGGACAGCGCATAGCCCAGCCCCACGGCGCCCACTGCGGTGGCCAGCACCATGGCCAGGCCGTCGCGGAACAGCCAGCCCAGGCTGAGCAGCAGCAGGCTCAGGGCGGGCAGCAGGTTCACCAGCGGCAGCGGCAGCAGGATCATGACCACCATGCCCACCATCCACACCGCCCACCACAGGCGCAACTGGCGGTGCACCAGCAGGTGCCAGCGTGGGCGCAGCCACTGGCCGGCAGTGCTGTAGATCCACACCAGCGCCTTCAGGCAGCGCGGCGCCCAGCGCTGGTTCAGGCTGAAGCTGGCCAGACGCTTCGGCAGACTCACCACCTCGCGCTCCAGCAACACGGCCACTGCCAGTGCCAGCACCGCCAGGCACACCAGGTTGCCTATGCCCACCAGCGGCAGCCCGCTCAGGGTGGCCAGCATGAGCAGCATGCAGGGCCCCGATCCCGGACCCAGCAGGTTTTGCAGCTCAGACAGGGTCATGGACCGCGCGCGCGCCGGCTCCGGATGGTCCGGATCGAAGCGCTGCAGCGCATGGCGCAGGCGGAGTAGGGTGTCTTGGTGGTGCACGCTGACAGAGTGTGCGCCAAAGCGCATAGCCCGGCCTTTCCTTCAACTTCTGCCGGAGTTTGTCTGGCGCCCATGTGCTTCCCGACGTTGGGCTGTGCTACAACCAGAACTTTCCGATCGCACCGCTGGTCCCATGTTCAACCCATCCAGTCCTGCCTCTGTCGAGGCCCTGGCTCCTGTGCCTGCAGGACCCATGGGGCAGGTGGGGCACAGCGCCCGCCTGGAAGCGCTGCGCGCGCTCGATGTCCTGGACACCACCCGCGAGCCCGAATTCGACCGGTTGGCCGAGTTGGCCGCCAGCATCTGCCAGGTCCCCATGGCCGGTATCACGCTCATCGACGACAGGCGCCAGTGGTTCAAGTCCATCTTCGGCCTGGAGATGGTGGAACTCGATCTGACGCTGTCTTTCTGCACCTACACCATCGAACGTGGCGCTCCGCTGGTGGTGAGCGATGCGCGGGAGGACGCGCGTTTTGCCCGCAGCCCGCTGGTGCTGGGTGAGCCCCACATCCGCTTCTACGCGTGTGTGCCCCTCACGACAAGCGAAGGTTTCCGTGTGGGCACGCTGGTGGTGGTGGACCAGCAGCCCAGAGAACTCACTGCGCAGCAACTCTCCGCTCTGGAGACGCTGGCGGGGCAGGCCGTGCTGCTCATGGAGTTCCGCCGCCAGCGCCGCGAAATGAAGGCCCAGCAGGCCTTGCAGCAGGAGGCCCTGCGGGAGTCCGCTTTGCGTGGGCAGATTCTGGCCATTCAGCAGGAGATATCCACCGCGCAATTGCCCCTGGATGCCGTGTGCAGTCTCATGGCCGAGCGGGCCATGGCGGTGCTGCCCGCCACGGGTGTGGAGATAGAGTTGCTCGAGGGCAACGACCTCGTGAGCCACGGCTACTTCGGCGAAACCCACCGTGCCCTGGGAGCCCGCATGCCTGTGCGCAGCTCCATTGCGGGGCGCGTGGTCAGCACCGGTGAACCCCAGTACTGCGCCGATTCCGAAACCGACCCCCGCGTGAACCGCCGTATTTGCAGGGAAGTGGGCGTGCGTTCCATGTTGCTGGTGCCGCTGCGCAATTCGGGCCGTGTGGTGGGCATACTGCGTGCCACCGCCCGCGAGCCTCACGCCTTCTCGCACGACCAGACCACCTCCCTGCTGTTGCTGTCGGAGTCGCTCGGCGCAGTCATCGAGCGCATCCGGTTTTCCGAGGCGCTGCGCCAGTCGGAATTTCAGTACCGGTTGCTGTTCGAGCACAACCCGCACCCCATGTGGGTGTACGAACGCGCTTCGCTGCGCATCGTGGCGGCCAACCGGTCTGCGCAGATCCACTACGGCTATTCGGAAGAGGAGTTCCAGCAATTGGAGGTACCCGACCTGTGGCCGGCCGAGGCTGCGCGCAACGCCAAGGAGCAATTGCACGCGATCCCGGCAGATGCGCAGACCGTCGGCGCCCTGCGCCAGCACCTCAAGCGCAACGGAGAAATCATCGATGTGGAGGTCTCGGCCGGCCCCATCACTTTCAACGGCCGCCCGGCGCGCCTGGCCCTCATCAACGACGTGACCCAGCGCATGGCGGCCGAGCGCGAACTGGCCCGTGTGAGCCGCGCCCAGCGCATGTTGAGCGATTGCAACGAGCAGATGATCCGCGCCCAGGACGAAGGGGCTCTGCTGCGCGAGGTGTGCCGCATTGCCGTGGAGATTGGCGGGTACAAGCTGGCCTGGGTCAGCTTTGTGCAGCCCGGCCCGCACAAGCAACTGCAGATGGTGGCGCGCTATGGCAGCGGCGGGGAGTTCCTTGACCACACGGTCGTCTCCTACGACCCGGGCAGCCCGACCTCGCGCGGCATCATGGGCCGCACCGTCATGCACGGCGAGACCACCCTGGTGCCCGACATACGCAGCGACGAAGGCTTTGCCTACTGGCGCCGCGATCTGGATGGCAGTGGACTGCGCGCCGCCATTGGCTTGCCACTGCGGCACAAGAGCGAGACATTTGGCGCCATCTGCCTGTACGTCATCGACCCCATGGTGTTCAGCCGCGAAGAAATCACGCTGCTGGAGGAACTGGCCAACGATCTGGCCTTCGGGCTCATGCACCTGCGCTCCGAGGCCGAACGCAAGCAGGCCGATGCCCGTATCCGGCAGCAGGCTTCCCTGCTGGAGAAAGCGCAGGACGCCATCATCGTGCGCAACCTGCAGCACGAAATCCTGTTCTGGAACAGCGCCTGTGCACGCCTGTACGGCTGGACCGCCGAGGAGGCGCTGGGCAGTTCCGTCGCCGAGCTGCTCTACCAGGACCAGACCGACTTCCTGGACTGCACCCGCCAGACCATCGAGCGGGGAGAATGGACCGGCGAACTGGTGCAGTACCACCGCAATGGCAAACCGATCACGGTAGAGGGCCGCTGGACGCTGGTGCGCGACGAGCAGGGAGCACCCAGCGCCATCCTGGCCATCAACACCGACATCACCGCGCGCAAGCAGGCCGAGGCCGCCATTTACCGGCTGGCTTTCTTCGACCCGCTCACTGGCCTGCCGAACCGGCAGCGCTTCAGCCAGACCCTGGCCGACGCGCTGCAGCGCAGCGCGCGCAATGGGCAGTACTGCGCCTTGCTGCTCATCAACCTGGACAGCTTCAAGGCGCTGAACGAAACCATGGGCCACCTCGCTGGCGACGCGTTGCTGCGCCTGGTGGGCGCGCGGCTGAGTGCAGCCACCCAGCCGGCCGACGAGGTGGCGCGGCTGGGTGCCGACGAATTCATTGTGCTGCTGCAAAACCTGGGTACCAGGCCCGAGGTGGCGGGGGTGCGGGCACGTACCCTGGGACAGGTGTTGCTGGATGCACTGGCACAGCCTTTCGAGCTGGACGACTACAGCCACATGACCTCCGCGTGCATAGGGATTGCCACCGGCGTGGGCGCCGAAGTGACGGTGGCTGAGGCACTCAAGCAGGTGGATCTGGCGCTGACCAGCGCCAAACAGTCCGGGCGCAACACCATCAAGATGTTCGAGCAGCAGCTCAAGGAAGCTGTGGCCGCCCGGGTGGAACTGGAAGCCGATTTGCGCCGGGCCCTGCAGCAAGGCGAGTTGTTGCTGCATTACCAGCCGCAAGTGGACGCCAGCGGACGCGCCTGGGGTGCCGAGGCGCTGGTGCGGTGGAACCACCCGGCGCGCGGATTGGTGTCCCCAGCCACCTTCATACCGCTGGCCGAGGATACTGGCCTCATTCTCCCGCTGGGCCAGTGGGTGCTGCAGGCAGCCTGTAGCGTGTTGCAACGCTGGCAGGCCGATGCGGCGCTGGCGCACCTGGTGCTGGCGGTGAATGTGAGCGCGGTGCAGTTCCGCCACCCCGATTTTGTGGCGCAGGTGGAAGACGCGCTCAAGACCAGCGGTGTGAAGGCCTGCGGCCTGAAGCTGGAGTTGACCGAGAGCCTCCTGATTTACGACATGGACGCCATTCTGGAGAAGATGAACGCCCTCAAGGCGCTGGGTGTCGGCTTTTCGCTTGATGACTTCGGTACGGGGTATTCCTCGCTGTCGTATTTGCGCCGGTTACCACTGGACCAGCTCAAGATCGACCAGTCTTTCACACGCGGCATTCTCGATTCGGACAAGGACCGATCCATTGCCCGCACCATCATTGCCCTGGGGCAAAGCCTGCAACTGCAGGTGATTGCCGAGGGCGTGGAAACCACCGAGCAGCAACTGGTGTTGCAGGAGATGGGCTGCCACGCCTTTCAGGGCTATCTGTTCAGCCGGCCGCTACCGGTGCATGAGGCCGAGCAGGTGCTGCGCCGGCCAGCGCTGCATGCCTGACAACCACGGCCCACTGCCCATTTCCCTGGTGTTGGGAAGCGGCGGCGCGCGCGGGCTGGCCCACATTGGTGTGATCCGGGCGCTGGAGGAGGATGGCCGCTTTGCCATTCGCTCGGTCACGGGGGCCTCCATCGGCGCTGTGGTTGGCGGTCTCTATGCCGCGGGCAAGCTGGCGGTGTATACCGAATGGGTAAGCAGCCTGAGCCAGACCGATGTCTGGCGCTTGCTGGACTTCTCCTTCACACGGCGCGGCCTGATTGAGGGCCATGCGCTCATGAGAAAGCTCGAAGAACTGGTGGGCGATGTGCAGATGGAGGACCTGCCCATTCCGTTCACGGCCGTGGCGGCCGATATCGAGCGCAGGCGGGAAGTGTGGTTGCGCCAGGGCTCCCTGTTCGAGGCCATGCGCGCCTCCATGGCCATACCCGGTCTGTTCACACCAGCCCTGCACAGCGGGCGCTGGCTGGTCGATGGCGGTCTGCTGAGTCCCTTGCCGCTGGCGCCTGCCAAGGGCTTTCGCGCCGAGCAGACGGTGGCGGTGTCGTTGAATGGCGTGGCGCGGCGCGTGGAGGCCGAGGTGGATTTGGAGAGTGGCCGTGCTGGCCGCAACCCCGCGCCATCCGCCGCACCGAGCGGTATTCTGCAGTGGCTGGGGCACCTGCGCAGCCGCTGGAGCCCAGAGGCGGGCGAGGGCTCCAGCGCGGCTTCCGTCACCGCACCCGACAACGCGTTCGAGGTCATGGCCAAGTCGCTCGACGCGATGCAGGACCGCATTGCACGCTTCCAGGTGGCCGCCTATCCGCCCGACCTGCTGGTGGAAATCCCGGTGGATGCCTGTGGCGTGCTCGACTTCCACCGAGCCAAAGACATGATCGCGCTGGGCTACGCCACCACGCGGGATTTGCTCAAGGTGCGGTGATCACAGCGCATTGAGCGGAATCTTCGCGTAGGCAATGCCGTTTTCCTCCTTGGGCGGCATCTCCCCGGCGCGGATGTTGATCTGTACCGCCGGCAGGATGAGCACCGGCATCTCCAGGGTTGCATCGCGCGCGGTGCGCAGGGCCACGAACTCGTCCTCGGTCACGCCGTCGCGCACATGGATGTTGCTGGCACGTTCGGCAGCCACCGTGGTCTCGAAGACCACACTGCGCCCGGCAGGCGGGTAGTCGTGGCACATGAACAGGCGCGTCTCGGGCGGCAGGCTCAGTATCTTGCGGGCCGAGCGGTACAGCGTGCGCGCATCGCCGCCGGGAAAGTCGGCGCGGGCGGTACCCACATCGGGCATGAACAGCGTGTCGCCCACAAACACCGCATCGCCAAACTGGTAGGCCACGCAGGCCGGCGTGTGGCCGGGCACGTACAGCAGGCTGCCCTTCAGGTCGCCTAGCGGGATCTCGTCGCCTTCGGCAAACAGCTGGTCGAACTGCGAGCCGTCGAGGCGGAATTCGGGCTCCAGGTTGAAGATGCCCTTGAACACCTTCTGCACCTGGGTGATGTGGTCGCCAATGCCGATTTTTCCGCCCAGCTGCGCCTTCAGGTAGGGCGCGGCCGAGAGGTGGTCGGCGTGGGCGTGGGTTTCCAGTATCCACTCCACCTTCAGTTCGTGGGCGCGCACGTACTCGATCACGCGGTCGGCCGAGGTGTGGCGGGTACGGCCCGACTTGGGGTCGTAGTCGAGCACGGAGTCGATGATGGCGCAGGCGCTGCCGGGGC
>Ga0075157_10001227_pt1 | contig 16539 bp, 17 predicted proteins | sample JI81BgreenDNA_FD_70967 | JGI IMG/M metagenome (GOLD analysis project Ga0075157, IMG submission 70967) | Wastewater effluent complex algal communities from Wisconsin, to seasonally profile nutrient transformation and Carbon sequestration -... | ecosystem: Engineered > WWTP > Effluent > Algae...
GGCGTCGGCATTGCTGGCCGAGATGGAGGAGCTACAGGCACCTCCGTCAGCGTTGCGATGCGCAATCGGTCGCGGTCGCGGCCTACTGGCCGGCGATCCCGACGAGGCGGTGGCCCACCTGGTTGCGGCTCTCCGGCTCGCTCGTGAGTCGGGGCTGCGGTTGGAGGAGGCGCGAGCACTCACCGTGCTTGGCGAGGTGCTGGCAGCCCAGGGTTCCGCCGATGCCCGTCGCTCGATCCTGGCCGGAGCCGCTCTGTTCGACAGCCTGGGTGCGGTGCAATGGCGTGCGCGCGCGGGGCGTTTGTTACGCGAAACCGCGAGACCGGCCGCACCGCCGGTGAGCGGGCAGCAGGAGCGTACCGGTCTGGCCATCCTGACCCCTCAGGAGCTGAGTGTGGCCAGGGTGGTCGCCGACGGGCTGACCAACCAGCAGGCTGCGTCCGCGTTGTTCGTGAGTGTGCGAACCGTCGAGTTCCACCTGTCCAACGCGTACCGAAAGCTGCAGGTGATTCGACGTAGTCAGCTCGTCCGGTTGGTCACTGCGGCACGGGAGGGGGAAGCGTAGCGCTCAGAGCGCACCGTCGACGACGGTGCGATCGGCCAGGGGCCGCGCGAGCGTGACCTCCAGCACGAACGGAAACTCGATGGTTGCCTGCGGACCGTCGCACTTCGCGTCAGGTCGCGGGCCTGCCCAGAGCGTGATCGTTACCTGGCTGGCGGTCTCGCTGACGTCGGCTCGTCCGATCACATTGCAGGGCGGCCCGCCGATCAGCAGGCCTTCCACCCGCACGACGTTGCCGTCGCCCGCTTCGACCTTGGTGAAGGCCTGCTTTGTGGCGTCGCGGACGGCCTCGGGAGTCACCGTGTTCGGGCCCATCGGCGCACTGCTCGGAGGGGGAAGCGGCCCAGAACTGACCACGCCGGAGCTGTTGTTCGACGGCGTGCTGCCACCACCCGCGGCGCAGGCCGCGAGAGCCAGCAGCGCGAGCGGCACGAGTGCCAACAGCGGACCGCGGATCTTGCGGGTCGTAGCTGGACGGTAAGCGGCGCGGGCGTGGCGTGCGGTCATGGCGAGCTCCTGCTGGGGGTGTCGAGCGGGGGTGTGTCGAGCTGGGGGTGAATGCGGTTGGTGCGGACGGCGGGTGACACGGCTTGAGCGGCGCCGATCGGCTTCGAAGGCCGTTCGGCGCCGCCCGATGAGCGAGGTCAGCTTGTCTGGTTGCGGACCGCGTTGTACAGGCCTGCGACCTGGTTTCCGTAGTACGGGCTGTACATCCACGCCGGCGAGTTGGTGTAGATGAAGTCGTTGTGCCCGTTGACGTAGCCCCAACTGCCGTTGAAGCTGCGGAACCACGGTCCGCCGGAGGAGCCGCCGGTCAGGCCCGAGTACATGTAGATCGTGCCGTTGCCGGGGTTGTAGGTGCTGCCGTTGGCCTGCACGAGGTACGCGCCGTTGTACGGCGAAGCGGCCGGGTAGCCGAATGCGCTGGCGCTGTAGTTGGCGGTCTGGTTCCACATGATGCCCTGGGCGCCGAGGTAGTCGGCGATCCGGGATCCGAAGTTTCGGTTCATCGTCGCCGCGCCGACGTCATCGGCGAACGAACGGTTGTAGAACCAGTTGTAGGTGGTGGTCAGCGTGCGCGCGTACCAGGTGCCGTAGGGCCGGTAGCCGTTGGAGTACGACGGCACGAACGAGACGTTGTACGACCACACCTGGTTGTCTGCCAGGCAGTGGCCCGCGGTCCAGATCAGGCTCTTGCCCTCGCTGTTGACGATCGATGCCGAGCACACGTAGTTGAAGCCATTGCGGCTGAAGAAGACCTTGCCGTTGGTGCGTGCGGCCGGATGGTAGTAGGGCAGGTTGGGGTAGTACGCCTGGGGCGCCAGGCCTCTGGGCTTGGGCGCGGCCAGCGGCGCGTTCGTCTTGACCGCGGGTGCCACGCTGCCGGAGATGCCCTGGGGGCGCACGTTGAGTTTCTGCTGCGGCGCCGAGCCTGAGCGGGTGAGCGTGGATGCGCCGTCGATGGACTTGGCGGTTCTCATCCGGTCCGCGGTCCAGTAGGTCGCCAGTGCCTTCGCCTCGGCGTTGACGCCGTTGCCCTTCATCAGCTTCGTGACCGCGGTCGAGAGTGTGTTGGTGTGCGTGACGGTGGTCGGCGCGGACGGTTTGGCCGGCAGTTCCGCACGGGCCGAAACCGGTGTGGACAGCAGTGTTGCGGTGAGTGCTATGCCGGACAAACCGGCCAGCGCAAACCCACGCTGGAAAACTTTTCCTCGCATGGTGGTGCTCCTTACCAAGGATGTTGGGGTGGACATTCGACGGGCCCTGGTGTCGACGGGTTCACCCTAGAAACTCAGCGCTGCGCGCGAACCCGGGAAACCCACAGGATTCAGCGACAGATAACCTGTGGTCGCTGACCGGTATCAGAACGGCGAAATCAGCCTCTGTGCAATCACGGTCGAGTAGTCGAAACGCCCGGCTGATTGAGCGTGTCGAAGCCGTTCGGCTGGTTGAGCTTGTCGAAACCGATTCGGCTGGTTGAGCTTGTCGAAACCGATTCGGCTGGTTGAGCTTGTCGAAACCGGTCTCAGAAGAACCAACCCGCGCGCATCGGACCCGCGCTACCCACCTCGATGTAGTGCTCACGGCTGAACATGGCCGCGAATGCCACCTCGGGCATGCTCAGCATGCCCTGCACGTCGGTGACCTGGCTGACATGGCATTGCATCACCTCGCGGCGACGCAGCAGGTGTGCGCTGACATCGACCTGCAGGCTGATCTCGCCCTCGGGGGTGCCCAGCGGATTGCCGTCGTTCATCGGGGCGTCCGGGTTGAAGTCGTCCGCTCCCTCGACGCCGGCAGCCTGGGCGGCCTCGTAGTTGGCGCGAACCAGATCACGGTTCATCGTGGCTTCGAAGAGCTGCGGGCGCTCGGGCACCAACTCGGCCGCCCGCCGCACCACCTGATGAACGCGGACGTGATCGGGATGGCCGTAGTTGCCGTGCCAGTCGTAACCCACGAGCACGTCGGGCCGATCGTCTGCGATCAGCGCAGCCAGCCGCGTGGCGGCCTCGTCGAGGTCGGCTTGGACGAATGCGTCCGGGTCGTCGTTCTGTTGCCAGCCCGCCATGCCCGAATCGGCGTAGCCGAGCCAGTGCACACGGGCCACGCCGGCCACCTCGGCCGCTTTACCGGCCTCCCGCATGCGGCGCTGCGCGACCGTCTCACCAGGTGCCAGATCGTCGGGCACCTCTCCGTGCTCGCCGTGGGTGGCGAACACGACCGAGACGGTGTGGCCCTCTTCGGCCGCCTTGATCATCGACCCGGCGGTCAGGGTTCCCTCATCGTCTGGGTGCGCGTGGACGAACATGATCGTGGACATGCCGGTCAGTATGCCGCCCGCCTCTGACAGGTTCAGAAGAAGACCAGATCGCTGATCACGACCAGTCCGTCGGCGGCGAACACCTCGATCGAGCAGGTGTCGATCAGCACATCGACCTGCACACTCGCGGGGGCATCGGGAATCTGTGCCCACTGCCGGGTGGCGAAGGATTCGGGCAGGTCATCGGCGACGCCCCCCCGACGATCCAGGCTCAGCACCCCGTCGCGATAGTCGAGCGCGACCCCGCGCAGGCTCACCTGATCGCCGTCGGCGAGCGTGTAGCGCTGAAGGGCCTCGGCCGGCAGTTCACGAATCGGGCGCTGCCTCAGTCGGTGGCCGCGCAGCGACGGCACCAGGTCGAGTTCACGGGGCACGGTCATGATCCCGCGGCCGCCGGTGAGCGGCACGTGCGCCGCGTAGTCCCAGTTGTTCATCCAGCCCAACACCACGTGTCGGCCGTCCGGGGCATCGCCGAACGACACCACCGCGTAGCAGTCGCGGCCGAAGTCGACCCAGTCGTACGACCGCAGCAACGGGTCGTCCAAGCCCAACGCGGTGTCGAGCGAGGTGCCCTCGACGCGATCAGGGGTGAAGGTCGTACCGTCGAAATCGCCCACGAAGTACTGGCAGCCGCTGCCCCCGGCCACGCCACCGGGGTTGATGTTCACCAGCAGCACCCAGCGAGTTCGGTCTTCGTCGGCCACCGGCAGTTGGATCAGGTCGGGGCACTCCCAGGCTCCCGCCGCGGCGTGGGCGGGCCCGAAGGTGGAGCAGTGCGTCCAGTCGACGAGGTTCTGTGATCGGTAGATCACCACCTGGTGATCCTCGGCTTCGACCGCCACCATCACCCAGTCGTCGCCATGCCGAAACACCTTGGGGTCGCGAAAGTTGGCTGAGCCGCGGTCGAGTACCGGATTGCCCGGACCGGCCGTCCACGAGCTGCCCCCGTCCACGCTGTAGGCCAGGCACTGGGCCTGCGTTCCGTGCCGATGGCTGCTCGGCCGGTAGTGCGCGGTGTAGACGGCGACCAGCGGCGGACGCTCCGGCGTGCCGAGGCCCGAGGAGTTGGTGGCGTCGAAGACGCAGCTGCCGGAGTAGATCTCCTCGGTGTCGGTGTGCCACAGGGCCACCGGATGTTCCGTCCAGGTGAGCAGATCGGGGGACGAGGCGTGCCCCCACGACATGTCACCCCAGAGCGAGCCGGACGGATTCGACTGGTAGAACAGGTGCCAGTTGCCGCCGTGGTGGATCAATCCGTTCGGATCGTTCATCCACGTCTCTCGCGGGGAATAGTGCCAGCGCGGACGGGAATGGTGGCGTGACATGGTGCGCATGCTAGTGGTCGGGTCGTTTGGTTGGTTGAGCTCGTCGGTCCGTTGAGCTTGTCGACGGTTGGTTGAACCGGTCGGGTCATCGGTTGGTTGAGCTTGTCGAAACCGAGTGGGGGAGCGAGGGCGAGAGTAGTCTCGACAAGCTCGACCAGCGGGATGGGTCTCTCGACCGTCGGAATCGGTCTCGATCTGGGTGGAGGGTGGCCCTCGTTCTACTCGAGCGCCCGGACGATGCCGCCCGCCAGGGCGCGCGCGACTATGGAGCGCCAGGACGGCGAGCGTTGCAGGGCGAGGTCGCGTTGGTTGCGCATGTTGCCGAGCTCGAGCATCACCCCCGGCACCCGAATCAGGTTGAGGCCGGCGATGTCGCTGCGGGCGTGGATGGCCGTGCCGCCACCGATGTACGTGGAGTGGGGCATCGTCCGGGTGGCGTCCAGGGCGGCACGCAGGTCGCGGGCCAACGCGAGCGACCGACGCTCCACGGTGCTGCCTCCGACCATGGTCGAGCTCACGATCAGGTGGTAGCCGCGGGCACCGTTGGCCGGGTTGCCGTCGGCGTGCAGCGAGACCAGCAGGTCGGCGTCCGCGTCGTTGGTGATTCGGGCGCGCACGTTCACGCACGGTCCGCTGCCGTTGTCGTCGGGTCTGGTCAGCACCACCTCGGCGCCCAGCTTCTTCAGCCGCTCGACCAGTGCCTGACCCAGCGACCAGGTGAACGCGTGTTCAGACAGCGACCCGCCCGCGGTGCCCGAGGAGTTGCAGGGCTTGGTGCGCCCGTTGCCCGCCGGAACCTGACGGGCCAGGGCCCTGATCCAGACGCCGTTGTGCCCGGGGTCGACCACGATCCTGCGTCCGGCAAGCGGTTTCGCAACCCCCGACGGAGTCGCGGCTGCCGTCTTGGTCGGTGTGCGGGCCGATGTAGCAGTGGCGGCTGGGCTCGAGCGAGTGGGGCTCGGTGCGACGGACGGCGAGGTCACGACTGGGGTGGTCTCGACTGGCGTCGGCGCGCTGGCCGGCGAACAGCCCGTCAGCAGGGCTGCAATCAGCAGAACGATCGCTGCGCGGGCCATGACTGGATCCTACGGACGCGCCGGCCGGGCGGCAGCGCCCTCGTCGGAGAGTGAACCAGCTCACCCATTCGATCGCGAGGAACGACGAAGCGTCCCAGCGGCGGTCGGCGGGCCGGACGCCGTCAGGTGGCACTCGGCGGCGAGCCTGGAAGGCGATCCTCGATGGCTCCCGGACGGGTGGCCAGCACACCCGCCCACCACATCGGCGCGGTCAGCACGAGCAGCAGCACCAGCGGTACCGTCCAACCTCCGGTGAGGTCGTGCAGCACCCCGATCAGAAACGGTCCGAGGGCCGCGATGAGATAGCCCACCGACTGAGTGAACCCCGACAGGGCCGCGGTGCCGGCCGTCGTGCGGGCATGCAGCCCGATCAGGGTCAGGATCATCGGGAACGTGCTGGTTCCGATCCCGACCAGCAGTGCCCAGGCCAGCGCGCCCTGGGCCGGGGCGATCAGCAGGCCCAGGTAGCCGACGACATAGCAGCCGATCAACGCGGTCAGCATCGGCACCTGCAATCGCTGCTTGACCGACAGCGCCGGCACGATGAACGACAGCGGAATGCTGATTCCGGTGATCACGCCGAGCAGTAACCCGGCCTCGGCGGCGCTGAACCCCGCTGAGCGGTACAGGTTCGCGAACCACCCGAAGATCACGTAGGCATGCAACGACTGCAATCCGAAGAACAGCGCCATCACCCAGCCCAGACGAGTGCGGGCGACGGCGGACAGGCTGATCCGCTGTTCGGCCGATGCCGCCGCGTCGCGGCGATCGTGGGCGACCAGTGCGATCCACGGAAGGACGGCGATCGCCGCCGTCGCCGCCCACACAGCGAGCCCGTATCGCCAGCCGCCGAACTGCTCGGCGATCGGCACGGTGAGCACCGAGGCGACGGTCAGCCCGAGCGCCAACACGGTGGAGTACACCGCGGTCATCAGCCCGATCCGGTCGGGAAAGTGCCGCTTGACCAGGCTCGGCATCAACACGTTTGCCGTCGCCATACCCGAGAGCGCCACCAGGGTGAGGGTCAGGAACAGCCACGGATCGGGCGCGAGGCTACGGCCGAGCATGCCGGCCACAGCCGCGATCAGGGCGATCAGGGTGAGCCGATGCGAGCCGAGCGCCTGCGCCAGCTTCGGGGTCAGGGCGCCGAAACACGCGAACGCAACGACGGGCAGCGAGGTGAGAACACCCTGCTCGATGCCGCTCAACCGAAGGGCTGCCGAGATCTCGGCCAGTGCTGGCCCGACGGAGACTGCGGCCGGGCGCAGGTTGAACGCGAGCAGCACGACCCCGATCACGATCAGCACCTGGGCGCGCCGCGGGTTCTGGCCGAACTGCGGCTCGGGGCTGGTCACCCGCCGGAGTGTAAGGGAACAATCAGACAAGCAAGGTCGTTGATGAATCAGACAAAGGAGATTCCATGACCGAGTTGCTGCCGGACGCGACCCGCATGGGCCGGGTCAGCCTCGACGTGGCCGATCTGCCGGCCCAGACCGCGTTCTACCGCGACGTGCTGCTGCTCGACGTGCTGGCCGAGAACGGCCCCGAGGTGCAACTGGGGCGGGGCGGCGAAACCCTGGTCACCCTGCGGCACCGTCCGGATCTGCCGAAGGGTGAACGACGCAGCGCCGGTCTCTTTCACACCGCGATCCTGCACCCCGACGAGGCCTCCCTCGCCGCGACCCTCGCGTCCGTGGCCGTGAGCACTCCGACGCTGTACACGGGCTCCGGCGATCACCTGGTATCGAAGGCCTTCTATCTCGACGACCCCGAAGGCAACGGCATCGAGCTCTATTGGGACCGTCCGCGCAGTGAGTGGTCGTGGCAGAGCGGACGCGTCGTGATGGACGCTCTCTACATCGACCCACAGGCCTTCATCAACGACCATCTGAGCGATGCCGCTCGCAACCACCTGTCCACCGACCCCGATCGTCGAGGCGCCCTGAGCGGTATGAACGGCACGGTTGGACACGTGCACCTCAAGGTCGGCGATGCCGAACTCGCCAAGCGCTTCTACGTCGACCTGCTCGGCTTCGAGCTGACTGCGGAATGGCACGGAGCGGTCTTCGTTGCAGCCGGCGGCTACCACCATCACATGGCGATGAACACCTGGCGCAGTGCGGGCGCCGGCCTGCGTGCACCCGCCCTCGGCCTCGGCCGGGTCGACATCAAACTGCCGGGCGACACCGACGTGGCCCAGGTCGCCGCCCGGCTGCGATCGGTCGGCACACAACTGCGCGACAGCGGCGCTTCGGTCGAGGTGGACGACCCGTGGGGCAACGTGGTCCGGTTGTCAGCCGAGGCCTGATCTGCCCAACTCATCGCCCACGCCGTCCCAGAGTGCGGTGTAGAACGCACGCTTCGGCTCGTCCGGCTCGATGCCGTAGGCCGTCAGCAGAGTGTCTTCCCAGCCGGCTCCGTAGTTCCAGGCGAGGCTCTGCAGCGCCGGGGCGAGGTCGGCCCAGCGGTCGGCCACGCCGACGCTGCCCAGGTCGACGTAGCCGCTGAACGAGCCGTCCTCGGTGAGCAGAAAGTTCGGGTTGCAGGCGTCCCCGTGGCAGACCACGGGGTCGAGTTCCGGAATGTGCTCGAGAAACGTGGCGGCCAAGTCGTAGTGCCGCACCCGAGCCTCCACCGACCAGCTGAAGGGACAGTTCCGGGCAGGCACGGTGTCGTGAAATCGCCGGAGCGCGCGGCCGAGCACCGGCACCACCAGCTCGGGTCGGTCGCGCCAGGGCCGGTCCACAGCCGAGCGGCCCGGCAACCCAACCGTCAGCAGCCAACGCAGGTCGCCATGACGTCCGCGCTGCAGCAATGAAGGGGCCGGCACGAAGCGAGCGACCCAGGCCAGCCGCGTCGCCTCGGCGTCCGGGTTCCAGTCGATTCCCGGACGTTGCACCTTCAGGTACGCCATGCCGTCGCCGAACCGGAAAGTCACGCCGCCGTCCTCGTTGCGCCAGACCGGTGCGACGACCTGACCTCGCGCCAGCTCCGCCACCCAGGGCGGCACCCGCACGTCGTCCAGCTGCATCTGTGAGTCGAGCGGAGAGCTCACGGAAGCTGTCGCACCAGCCGCGCCGGCGCGGTGTTCCGGTAGGACTGTTCGACCAGGTCGGCGACCTCGGCCCAGTCCACCTCGTCGGCGCGGAAGTCGAGGCCGATCCAGCCGTAAGGGCCGTAGTAGCCGGGCACGAAGAACCGATCATCGCTCAGCGCGGCCTCGCGGCTGAGCAGGTCGGGCAGCACGAGCACGGACTGTGACCAGCGGGTGCTGCTGTGGTCGCCCTTCACCACACCGCCGAACACCGCGAAGACCTTCACCGTGAAGAAGTTCGAGTGCCCGTGGGACTCCTTCTCGGCTGCCTCCGGGAGCGCGAGGCAGATTTCACGCAGGCGAGTCAGGTACGGATCGCTCTGCTCGTAGCGGCGGGGATGGCTCATCTCACCTCACTCGTTGATCTTGAGACCCTTCACCATACGGCTGCGAATCTCGGCCCCGCGCTGCGAGCTCTGCTTCGGGCGGGAGGCATGGGCGGACGTCCGTGCAGCGGCCGGGTTCGGCGGAAAGTAGCCGACGGCTCCCGAGAAGTCGAGGATCACGTGAGCGGCGGCCACGTTCACCTTGACCCGAACGCACCAATAGTTGGCATACGGCGCCGGAGAGACGAAGCAGAGGTTGGCGATGCTCGTGGTGGCCGGATAGTTCAGGTTGGAGGCCGCCGGGGTGGCCGCGCCGGTCGGGTACACCGTGAGATTGCCGCGGGCAGGCGCACCGATCGCGGTGACGTTGAGGTAAACGGCGGAGAAGTCGAGGCCGGGCTCGGCTGCTGCCAGGGGGACGTCGATCCAGGCGCCGGCCTTGACCCGCTTCGAGGAGTCGAACCAACTCGAGGTGCTCGCCCGAATCACCATGGCGCGAAATCCAGCGCTCCGGGTGTCCATCACCCGAAAGGGCTCGAAGGCGACGGTGGTCGGCGGCAGGTCGAATCCGGTGGCCAGGTAGGTCAGTTCGGGGCCGTCGCCGTAGTCCACGACGACCTCAGGGCCGTCGGGCCGCGAGATCAGTTCTCCGGCGCTGAGCGTGCCGGGCGCGGCCGCAGCGGTCGGGGTCAGCTTGAGCGCCGCGCCGCTGCCATTGGTCAACTCGAGAGTGGGCGTGGAGCTGCTGTTCATCGTCAGCGTTGTCTTCGAGGTCGCGGCATTCGGCACGCCGGCGGAGATCGGGTCGCCGTCCGCGGCGTGAGCCTTCCCCGCGGAAAGTGCTTCGACGGCGACGGCTGCTCCGGCGGCGCCGAGCGCAATGGCACCACCTCGGATCAGGTTGCGACGGGCGAGGTTACCTTCGGGCTCAACGCTTTCGGACATGCTGGATCGGCTCCTTCAGTTCGGTGGGTGGCGGCCATATTGCCAGCGGCAGGGTGCAGCCGGCTGCCTCGTCGCCAAAGAACTACGGAAAGCGAACCGCCAACTGCCCTGGTGCCAGGCGGACGGTCGGGGTGCCGGCGATGAAGAGGTGGGCACGGTCCCATGGCCGGTCGTCGGCCAGAAACGGATTCTCGTACGACATCCATTCGTGCCAATAGGCGACACTCTGATCGCGGTCACCATTGGAGCCGTCCGCGACATCGCGCTCGATCCCACGGCGCTCCGCCTGAGCTGAGTCGGACTGCACCCAGACAGCCACGTCCACCAGATCGAACGCGGCTCGTTGAGCGGCCCCGACGCCCTCGATGAAAACGACTGCCGAGCCGCGTGGCACGGTCACGGCACCGTCGCGTCCTCGAGCGATCCACGCCGGCGGACGAAACTCGACCGGCTCGCTGGCGTGCAAGGGCCGCAGCACGCCCTCGCGGAGCAGCTGACCCCACTCGAAATACGGCTCGTGCCAGGCGAGATCGTCGGTGTGCACGATGGTCGCCCCCGGCGTTGCGTCCAGCAACCATCCGGCGAGGGTGGACTTGCCCGCGCCGCTGCGTCCGTCCACCGCCACGATGAGCGGACGATCCGGCGGACGTTGTGCGCAGAGCCATGAGACGACGTCGTCCAATGCCATCGCCGTCCAGGAGTGCGAGCTGGGTTCGCCGTCCGGCACGGTGAGGGTCACCGCTGAATGATGGCACGACGGTCGCTGCCTAGGCGCGAGGGCCTCGACATCTCAACTCATTGCCCTGGCAGGCCGACCCCTACCGTGGCCCCGACGGTGCCGGGGCCACGGTGTTCAGGAACTGTCCGCGGGCCGCGAAGGTCGGTGCCTGGCGAGCGGATGCGTGACACCGGAATGTGCAGTGCGAGTTTCGCGGCGGCGGCAGTCACCTGTTCAGCGGGTTGGCGCTGTGATTCCTTGGGTCGGTGGTGCTCCTTTCGCTGTGGCGGGGTGTGCTGCGTGCTTCGGGATGGTCGCGCAGTTCAGGGGTGATGATCGCGGCGAACTCCGCTGCGAGGAGTTCGGGGTCGTTGCAGACGATCGCGAGGAACGCATCGTTCCAGAACGGGTCGTCGTGGGCGAGTGCGGTGACCATGTCTCTGGCCTCCTCGTTCAGGCAGAGATGGCCTGGCGTTGGGCGCTGTCGACGGCGACCGAGATCTTGCGCGGCTTGGCCCGCTCGGCGACTGGGATTTCCAAGCGCAACACGCCGGCCTCGTAGTTGGCACGGATGTGCTCGGTGTCCAACGTTTCGCCCAGCATCAACTGCCTGCTGAACACGCCTCGCGGCTGCTCGGCCGCGATCAACTCGGCGTCGTTGGTGCGGCCCGGCCGTTCGGCCTTCACCGTCACCACGTTGCGCTCGACATCGAGTTCGATGGACTCCGGCGACACGCCGGGCAGGTCGAACTCCACATGAAAGGTGTCACCCGCACGCCAAGCGTCCATCGGCATCACCGACGGACGGGCCACGGTGCCGTTGGTCCCGAAGACCTGCTGAGTCAGTCGGTCCAGTTCCCGGAACGGGTCAGTGCGCATCAGCATCGTTCTCAGCCTCCTGTTCTATGGTTTGATGCGTCCCGGTCGTCCCGGGATCTATGGTGTGCGCTGTAGATTTTTTATAGCAGCCATGGGAAATCGAGGCAACCCGTCCAGGGAAATTTCGAGGAAGGGGTGGTGTGAGGCAAGCCCAACCAGACCGCGCCAAGGGTGTGTACGGCATCTCTGTCGCCGCCGACCTGATGAACACCGGCGCCCAGAATCTTCGCGCCTACGAGGCTCGTGGGCTGGTCACGCCCGCCCGCACGCCGAGGGGCACGCGACGCTACAGCGTTGAAGACCTCGATCGGCTACGACGCATCGGTGACCTGCTCAACGCGGGCCTCAACCTCGCCGGTATCGCCATGGTGATGAACCTCCAGGACGAGAACGAACGGCTGCGCGAACGGCAGCGGGCCCGGCCCTCGGGGGATCTGTAGCGATCGCGGACTGCTTCGATCGCGCACGACATGCGCCCGAACTCATCCATGCAGGCGCTGCCAAAAAAAGTCCGCACGAGGAGCGACGACTACCGTCGCCGCGCCCCGTGCGGACTCACCTAGTGGACACTGTCCGACCAGGGGTGTTACTCAGAGGTCGTAGTACATCTCGAACTCGTGCGGGTGCGGACGCAGGCGCAGGGCGTCCACGTCGGCACGCTTCATCTCGATCCAGGTCTCGATCAGGTCGGGGGTGAACACGTCGCCCGCAAGCAGGTAGTCGTGATCGGCCTCGAGCGCGTCGAGCACCTCGGACAGCGTGCCGGGCACCTGGCGGATGCTCTCGTGCTCCTCGGGGGGAAGCTCGTAGAGATCCTTGTCGACCGGAGCCGGCGGCTCGATCTTGTTCTGGATGCCGTCCAGGCCGGCCAGCAGGCAGGCCGCGAACGCCAGGTACGGGTTGGACGACGGGTCCGGGCAGCGGAACTCGATGCGCTTGGCCTTCGGGTTCGAACCGGTGATCGGGATGCGGATGCACGCCGAGCGGTTGCGGGCCGAGTAGACCAGGTTGACCGGAGCCTCGAAGCCGGGCACCAGGCGGTGGTAGCTGTTGGCGGTCGGGTTGGTGAAGGCGAGCAGCGACGGGGCGTGGTGCAGCAGGCCGCCGATGTAGTAGCGGGCCATGTCTGAGAGCTGGCCGTAGCCGTTCTCGTCGAAGAACAGCGGCACGCCGTCGGCCCACAGCGACTGGTGCACGTGCATGCCCGAGCCGTTGTCGCCGAAGATCGGCTTCGGCATGAAGGTGGCCGACTTGCCGGCCGCCCAGGCAGTGTTCTTGATGACGTATTTGAACTTCATCGTTTCGTCGGCCGCGGCCAGCATCGAGTTGAAGCGGTAGTTGATCTCTGCCTGGCCGGCGGTGCCCACTTCGTGGTGCGCGCGCTCGACGCTCAGCCCCACGTTCTCGAGGTTGCGCACCATGTCGTCGCGCAGGTCGGTGAAGTGGTCGACCGGTGCCACCGGGAAGTAGCCACCCTTGTACTTCACCTTGTAGCCACGGTTCGGACGACCGTCGCCGTCGGCTTCGGCGCCGCTGTTCCAGGCGCCGGCCTCGGAGTCGATGTAGTAGTAGCTGGCGTTCTGCCGGGTCTCGAACCGCACCGAGTCGAAAACGTAGAACTCGGCCTCGGGCGCGAAGAACGCGGTGTCGCCGATGCCGGTCGACTTCAGGTGGGCCTCGGCCTTGCGCGCGATGTTGCGCGGGTCGCGGCTGTAGGGCTCCTTGGTCAGCGGGTCGTGCACGAAGAAGCTGACCGCAAGGGTCTTCGACCGGCGGAACGGGTCGATGAACGCCGTGGTCGGATCGGGCAGGAGGGCCATGTCCGACTCGTGAATCTTCTGGAAGCCTCGGATGGACGAGCCGTCGAACGCCAGGCCGTCCTCGAACACCTCGGGGCCGAACGCGGTGGCGGGAACGGTGAAGTGCTGCATCACGCCGGGCAGGTCGCAGAAGCGCACGTCGATCGTCTCGACGTCCTCGTTCTTCACATAGGCCAACAGATCGTCAGCGCTTTGGAACATCTTTCCTCCGAGTGGGTAAGGGAATCAGAACGACGTAACCCTAGGGAGACCGGGTTTCCGCATGGTTGCGCGTTTGTTTCGGGCACGTTACGGGGACGACCGCCGGCGCGTCGGCCACCGGATAGATTGAACGGGTGAACGACACCGCCGAGCACTATCCCGGCGAGACCCTGGGCCTGCCTGAGACCGGACGCGGCTCGCTGGCCAGCTGGCGGGCCCGCGTGGCCGCGCTGATCCTCGACTGGGCGGCGTCGATGGCGCTCGCGGTGATTCTGTTCGGCACGGGGGTGCTGAACGAAGCCGGCTGGCGAAGCTGGATGATCCTCGGCGTCTTCTTCGTGGAGTCCTCCATCCTGACCGGACTGGCGGGCGGCAGTTTCGGTCAGATCATCGCCAGAATCGGAGTGGCGAGGCTCAACGGGCAACCGATCGGGCTCCTTCGTGCCATTGCTCGGCAGGCGATGATCTGTGTGGTGCTACCCACCATCGTGATCGGGGCCGAACGCAGGGGCCTGAACGACCTCGCCCTCGGATCGGTTGTGGTCAACCGCCGTTGACCTGCGCCCGGTCGGCGGCCTGATTTGCCCAGATGACCAGCGATGACGCTTCCGTAACGATCCGATAATCCTTCGCGCGGAGGATTGCAGCCCCACAAATCTGGGGTTAGCTTGGACGAAGCTCACCCATCGGACGAAGCTGCCTCGTTGGCACCCCACAGGGGCCCCGCAGCCTCGCCGACCTAGACCTGGAGGAACATTGGGCACCAAGAAGATACTCGTGGCGGGTGCGGGCCTCATCGCCGGCCTGCTCGCGCTGTCGGCGTGCACGCCGGCGCCGACCGCCTCGCAGGCGCCGATCAATACGGCCAAGGTGGCGACCGTCGCGTGGAACCAGCCGTTCTACTCGTACAACTCGGCCACCTCGTTCGGCAACGCCGTCGCGAACACGAACATCCTGTACATGTCGAACGACTCGTTCAACTACTACGACAAGGACTTGAAGCTCGTGCCCAACGCCAGCTTCGGTACCTACGAGAAGCTGTCCGATAGCCCCCTCACGGTCAAGCAGACGATCGCCCCCACCGCCACCTGGTCTGACGGGGTGGCCGTCACGCCCGCCGACCTTGTGCTGAACTACGCCGCCCAGAGCGGTCTCTTCAACACCTACACCGCCAAGACCGACGACGAGGGCAACGTCGGCTCGAAGAACACCGGCAACAACGTGTTCTTCAACGCGTCGTCCATCGCCTACGAGTTGATCAAGGAATTCCCGGTCATCGAGGGCAACACCATCACCTACAAGTACTCCAAGCCCTTCGTGGACTGGGAGATCAACGTGCTGCCCACCGGCGTTCCGGCCCACATCGTCGGCAAGCGCGCCCTTGGCATCGCCGACCCCGCGCAGGCCGCGCAGGCCGTGCAGGACGCCTTCAAGAACAACGACAAGGCCGCGCTGGCAAAGATCTCCAACATCTGGAACGGGGACTACAACTTCAAGACGATGCCCTCCGACAAGGAGCTCGTCGTCGGCAATGGTCCGTACACCATCTCGGACCTGAAGGAAGATCAGTACGTCACGCTGACCAAGAACGCCAACTACAAGGGCGATCACAAGCCGACGATCGATACGATCACGGTCCGGTTCATCGCAGAACCGCAGGCTTCGGTCCAGGCCCTGCAGAACGGTGAGGTGCTGGTCACCCAGCCGCAGGCCACCGCCGACATCCTCAAGACGATGCAGGCGCTGCCCGAGACCACCGTGCTGAACGAGGTCGGCGGCACCTACGAGCACGTCGACATGGCTCAGAACAACAACGGGCCGTTCGACCCGAAGGCCTACGGCGGCGACGCCGAGAAGGCGCGTCTGGTGCGTCAGGCGTTCCTGCAGACCATCCCGCGGCAGAAGATCATCGACACGATCATCAAGCCGCAGAACCCGTCGGCAGAGATCCGCAACTCCTACAACGTCGTTCCGGGCTCGCCCAGCTACGCCGACCTCGTTGCAAACAACGGCATGCAGTCGACCTTCGGTGCCGGCGACAACACCGACAAGGCCAAGGAGCTGCTTGCCCAGGCCGGCGTCAAGTCCCCGACCGTCCGCTTCATGTACGACAACACCAACACGCGTCGCGTGCAGGAGTTCCAACTGATCAAGGAGGCTGCCGACAAGGCTGGCTTCAAGGTCGTGGATGCGGGCAACAAGGACTGGGGTTCGCTGCTGCAGAAGACCAGCGTCTACGACGCGAGCCTGTTCGGTTGGCAGTCGACCAACACGGGCATCACCGGTGCTGACGCGAACTACCGCACGAAGGCCACGAACAACTTCTACGGGTACTCCAGCAAGACCGTGGACGACTTGCTCAACCAGCTCCTGGTCGAGCTCGACACCACCAAGCAGAACGAGATCATGCTGAAGCTCGAGCAGGAACTCGTGAAGGATGCCTTCAGCATCACCATCTTCCAGTTCCCGCAGCCGACGGCAGTGAGCAACAAGCTGACCGGTGTCAGCTCCATCTCGCTGGCCCCGACCTACTTCTGGAACTTCTGGGAGTGGAAGCTGGCCTGAGCCGCTCTGTGTAGCGGACGTGATCCGCTCACGGATCAGCCGCAACTGGGGCGTCAGGGTTTCCCTGGCGCCCCAGTTGCGTGAGGTACCGTCACGCCTAGGAGCCTGCTGAACAAGGGCCGTTCTGAGGGTGCGTTGTGTGTTGGTGGCGGGCGGGACGCCGCCATGGCCCGTCGAGCGGCGCGTTTGGGTCAGCACTTGAGAGGG
>Ga0075157_10001228_pt1 | contig 16539 bp, 13 predicted proteins | sample JI81BgreenDNA_FD_70967 | JGI IMG/M metagenome (GOLD analysis project Ga0075157, IMG submission 70967) | Wastewater effluent complex algal communities from Wisconsin, to seasonally profile nutrient transformation and Carbon sequestration -... | ecosystem: Engineered > WWTP > Effluent > Algae...
ACCCCGCATTTCATGCGCCCCAGCGGGGTGCCATGGTTGGTTGAACCCGCTGCGCTACACAGATGCCGCCCCCCTGGGGCTTTGGATTTCCTAACTCCCCATTTGTAGGAATAATCCAACTTTTCGGCGAATCACCTTTGTCCCGGAGGGACTAAATCTGTGTTGAACCCAAAATCACCCCGCATTTCATGCGCCCCAGCGGGGTGCCATGGTTGGTTGAACCCGCTGCGCTACACAGATGCCGCCCCCTGTGGCTGTGGTATTTCCTAACTCCCAATTTGTTGGAATAATCCACCATTTCGGCAAATCACCCCTGTCCCGGAGGGACTAAATCTGTGTTGAACCTAAATTTACCCCGCATTTCATGCACCCCAGCGGGGTGCAACCCGAAAATGCCTGAAATTCCCATCTTGCACCACTGCCATCCCCGCCCCTACCTCAACTGCTCCAAAATCTTCGGACTATCAGGCTGGGTGATGGGCAAAAAATAATCAACCAATTCACCCTGCTCATTCACCAGGTACTTCTGGAAATTCCACCAAATGCGGCTCGACTTCTTGCCATTCAACTTCTTTTCGGTGAGCCATTTAAATACCGGGTGCTTGTCGCTGCCCTTGGTGGTTGCCTTTTCGAGCATCAAAAAATCTACCCCGTAGTTGCGCTGGCAAAAGGCACCAATCTCTTCGCCCTCGCGAGGCTCCTGACTGGCAAAATCGTTGGTGGGAATGCCTACCACCACCAATTGATCGCCATATTGCCGGTGCAATTCCTGCAAACCTTCGAGCTGGGGGGTTAAACCACAAGCGGTGGCGGTATTCACCAGCAATACTTTTTTGCCTTTGAAAGTGGAAAAATCAACGGCTTTACCTTCGAGGGTGCGGGCTTGGAGACTGTAGAAATCGGGATGGGTAGACACGTTTTGCTTTTGATTTGGATCATCGGTGGTACATTGGCCGAGCAGCAACAACACCAAAAACCAGAAGACTGCATTAGCACTGCGCGACCACATACCTTTAAGCAAGTCGCAAAGCCCCTTAAAAGTTTGCATTCAACCGCTTTTTTTACTTTTGCTAACAAAACGACCTATTCCTTTTCTCCAGCCATGAAAGCCTTGTATACCATTGGACTGCTCATCCTCTCCAACATCTTCATGACCTTTGCCTGGTACGGCCACCTCAAATTCCACGAAATGAAGTGGTTCAGCAACCTGGGCCTGGTAGCCATTGTATTCATCAGCTGGGGCATTGCCCTGTTCGAGTACTTTTTCCAGGTACCTGCCAACCGCATCGGCTTCCGCGAAAACGGCGGTCCCTTTTCGCTGGTCGAACTCAAGGTGCTGCAAGAAGTCATTACCCTGGTGGTCTTTACCCTTTTCACCACCCTCCTCTTCAAAAACGAGGCGCTCAAATGGAACCACCTCGTCGGCTTCGGCTTTTTGGTGCTGGCGGTTTATTTTATTTTTAGGAAGTGACTCGCCAAAAAAGGATGGAGAAACTGGTAAAACTGCAAAGGTGGAGTGTGATGGGCTTGAAACTGCCTAACAACTTTTTTGCACATGAATCAGCAGATATGGCCGCACACAGGGCACACTACAGCAAGATTAGAATTTCTTCCCTGAGCGGCAACAAATACCGTTTTAAGATTGCCCACACAATGGAATTGTCAATACTGTCGTAGGCATGAACCAATCTATTCCTGAAATTGACAATTTCTTTGTCGTTTTCAATGCGGATAAGAGGTTCTAGCCTTCTAAAGTGATTCAGTGCCTCTCCAATGATCACCAATTGGCGTTCAACAGCACTTTGCGTTTTTCGATCATTTTCGTAATCTAAAAAGCTGTCGATACCTGTGGTAAATTCCTCGATTAATTCAATGGCTATTAAAATGTCAGAAAGATACTTTTTGCTCTTTTCCGTCATAAATCAATATTTTGGAGGCATTGATGCTTTCTCTGAGAACCGGGTTTTTGATGGATGCATTGGTCAATAGGTCTACTTTTCTTTTAAAAAAGAGCTCCATTTGTTCCCAAAGTTTCATGAGGTTTTCGCCGCGGGCAATAGGGTCTTGGGTTTGAAGCTCAACAAGTAAGTCAATGTCGCTTGTCGCTTCATTGAATGAGCCATCGGTGGCTGAGCCAAATGCATGCAACGATTTCACCTCATGATCTCTGCACAAGGAAATGAAATCGCTTCGGTTGTTTGATATGGCTTCTTTTAAATTCACCTTCTAAAGTTAAGAAGATTTCGGTTCTTCCAAATTTTCCGCAGAAAGACCTATGCCTGGCCATGCGGTGCCGGGTCACGGTGCAAAGCAAGTTTGAAACTGTAACATTTATTTTGGTGAGGCTTTCAGCCCTACGCGGCACAACGCAGCTAACCACGCCCAGCAAAGCAGCAACAGCACCAAACGCCTGGCCTAGCCATTTCCCCGGCCAAACACCCATGGCTGCCAGAAGCCCCACCCCGCCGGTGTTTACCCGTTGCACCCCCCTCCTCTTCAAAAACGAGGCACTCAAATGGAACCACCTCGTAGGCTTCGGCTTTTGGGTGCTGGCGGTTTGTTTTGTTTTTAGGAAGTGAGGGCTGCGAAGCCTAGTAAAACTAATAAATCAGCCACTTTATTGGCTTCAATTAATAAAATGCCCGCTTACAAATCGCACTAGCCTCTGTGAGTTTGCACAATTGCATGCTCATCTTATTTCATCACAGCGGATGGATGGAGAAGTAGAATAAATTTCGAACGACGGATAGGCTAGAAATTGCTATGCTTAAAAATTTAGCCGTTGGTTCTCCAGTACTCACTAAAAGAAAAAAAACTGAATAAGAAACATAAACGCAAAAAAGAACACTAGTGCAACCACTATGTTTTTGATATCACTCTTCATAACGGCATCGGGAGCACCTTCAGCAAAACCTTTAAAACTACCTCTGAAACCTGTGAAGCTCCACCGGATGAAGGCTCCAATATGGATCAAAATAAATGCTCCCATTCCGCTCATAAATCAAAACTCAATTGTCACTTGAGGAATACCATCGATTAAAGTTTGGCTCAACCAAACTCCTTTTTCTCGCAATTCGAAAAGGAAAGGTTTGATATTCGCTAGAAGACCTATAGCTTCCCAATTTTGAGCAGCGCAATAATCGGAGTAGTGTTTGAAACAAATTAAGCATTCTCGATGTCCTCGGCTAAATCTTCGGCATTCAAAAAGCTCACATTGTAATGCGCTAAAAGCCCTAAGAACTCAACTCGAGACATATTGAGCACCTTGGCTGCAAGGCCGGAGGACACTTTTCCGAGTTCGAACAACTTCACCAGGGCCGAAACTTTCACCTCTTTGCCAAAATCCTCTTTGTTCAGCCGCATCGAATGGGCCAAATAATCGGGGTATTCTATGGAAATGCGCTGTGTCATCACTTATCTCCTATTCACTTAAAGCTAAAAAATTTCAAATGTCATGTTTGTTTGTGCTGATTCGACTAGGCCTTCGTTTTACGTAGCACGGGCAATCTACTAGAAACTATTTGAAATGCAAAAGGATGTCTAATCGTAAGTCGTACCGATAAAAGGGAAACTTACACAAATACACGATGTCGACAGCAGTTTTTATCTGTATTCTGCCTTCTTAAAATGGAATTTAAGGATGTTAAAATAATCGGGGTTATCAATTTTTACAATAAAGTTATTTGGAGTCCAACCAAATTTGTGGCGATCAACTTTAATCTTAAGTTGAGAATTTAAATTGTCAATATCTATAGTAATATGATAGTCAATCCCAAATCTCTCACTGTATTCGCAATCATAAGATACTGAAACAAGAGTATAACTAGCATATCGCTCAGTGGCTTCAACAAATAGCGATACAATGTCAACAAAATCCTCAACTTCATTAGGGTCTGGTTTCTGGTATTCATGCTCTACTTGATTTCTAACCCTATTGATTTTGTTCAATACTCTTGGAGCGATGATGTCAACTTTTTTTATGTATTCAAGTTTAAGTGGAAATCCGATTGTTTTACCATTTTGCTTGACTCCTAATAATTTCATCAATCTATCAGCTTGTCCGTCTAAAGCTCTTTTGGCGTTTGCCAATGCATTTATATATTTTTGTTCAAGGCTACTCTCCAAATCGCTGTTTGCATAACGTATGTATTCTGCGGGTGATGTGGCTAAATGTGTGTCTACGTATTCCGTGCCCCATGCACTTCGAACTGTTTCCGGTTCTTCTAGAAATAATATAAGCTCTGTGCTATTCATGGATCTTCAAGAATGGCTGTTAACGGCAGTCTCTCGCACCCCCGTTTCATCACCTAATATATCATCTTTCCGCGGCTTGTAAGCAAACATCTAAAATAATGCACCTGCCTTAGGCACTTGACGCCCCAAGCAGCACATCACAGCTTACCACGCCCTGCATAGCGGATACAGCACCAAAAGCCTGGCCAAGCCTTTTCCCCGGCCAAACACCCATGGCTGCGCTAAGCACCACCCCGCTGGTGTTTACCCGCTGCACCCCATTCCTCTTCAAAAACGAGGCACGCCCATGGAACAAGCGCCCAGGCTTCGGCTTTTGGGTGCAGGCGGTTTGTTTTGTTTTTAGGAAGAGAGGGCTGGCAAACTTTTAAGCCCTATTAAAAACGGGGAGCATACAAGCGAACCTCAGCTATTTCAAATGTCGTGTTCCCTGGTGCTTGTCTTTTGTGATTTGTTGCCTCAGTGTTCTTGCGTAATGCATCACTAATGGAGCAACCGGTTGCAATCGGATGCCTGACCATATCAGTTCTTGATTCAGCTCACTGAGCTCGTATGAATTGATTATGTCGTTTTTTGGAATGTGATGATAACTAAATTGAAAGCCCAAAATCTCAATTATAGTTAAATCATTCTTGATGTAAATTTTAGAAAAATCTGACTTTTTGCTAATCAGGTTGGTAATTATATTCGAGAGATATGTCTTGAAGGAATACATATTTTTTAATACCTCATGCTCTTTGACTGTTTTTTCATCGTGAATTCTCCTTCTGCTAATCCAAGCATTTATTAAGTTCAAGGCAGACAAGGAATAGAATGTGTCGAACTCGTCAACAGGGATTATTTTCATTACACCCAAAGCTTCCATCAAGTCCGATTTGTCAATTTCGTAAACCTGTTTTGTGGGTGATTCAATTTCATTTAATAGTTCATCAAGATTGAATTTCCTGCTGATGTTCAAATGATTTTGAAGGAATTTAATTTGCGCTTCATACTTAATCCTCAATCGAGGTGAAAGAAAACTTGAAAATTCATAAAGCGACACCACATCCGTATTCGGATAGTTACATCTATAGTGTTTAGTGTAGGTTGGGTTGCAATAAACTACAATGATTCTTTCACATTGATTAGCGTTGAAGAAAGCAACACGGTGCGCCTTTTCTTCTGTGAAAGCATAGCAAATCCAAAGTTTTCTTTCATGCGAATAAAACGGGACAAAATCAATTTGCTTTCTTTTAAACGCGGGGTGTTCTGGAAGCAATCTTATACCCTCATTTAGATAACTAAAAGTTTGATAGTGCACGCCGTTTGGGAAGTTTTCTTCTGAAATATGAAGCAAAAGCGTTCTGAAGAGTAACTCTGAAATAGGAATAGATCTATTGCTTGAAATTTTTTCAAAATTTCCCTTCATAAATCTTGCAACAAAATCTTTCGAAGGATCTTCTTTTCTCGTAAATACCGTTATGAAGTCACCCTGAGGGGAGTAAACAATCTGGAAGGTTGTGGCCCAAGTCCGCTCTTTCCAAGACTGGGTTTTAGATCGTGGTTTTGTTGATAGACTAAATGTTGTTCGGTATCTACCATTGTCTTGTAAATCAACCCTGGTCAAAATGGCAAAATAGTCAACATGATTAAATTCAATCTTTTGCTCAATGTTCAATTGCTCTTCTGAAAAATCTATTCGCCTAAAAACATTGTATGGGTAAAGTTCTCGACACCACTTAGAATCGTGGTCTTCCGAATGATTATTGCACCATGTTTGAAAGTCAAGTCCTTTGAGCCTCATAACTCATGTCTTTGATTGTTGGTGAAGGCTTACTGAAAGTTTAATACGGTTAAAGGTGGAGAACTTGAACAGTAAGCAAGTTGGCCCAATCGGCATTTTACTTTTGCACTTTTACAACTGCCCACCAACGCCCTTGAACTTTTCTACAAACGATACAAGTTTTTGAAAAACACTCTGTTTTTTGGTCAAGTACTGAGGATTAAGTGGACTCATCTTCGGTAAAAGAGCATTTAATTCAGTGCCGTTTTCACTAGCGTATTCGCGCTTTATGGAAGCTAAAATGTACCGTTTAGCTTCTTCTTCTTTCAAGTTCTCCTGCGAAATCAACTCACGAGCTTCTTCTTTCATTTTGTTTTGAGCAAAAAGGAAAAACTTCTCAATAACAGCTGCTCTGTCTTCAATCTCTTCAAGGTTAGATTCTTTGATAAAGTCAACAATCAAGCTTTCTTTTCCTCTGTTCCCAATACTTGCACGAACTACGCGGCGGACTTCCCCAATGATGGTTTCTTTATCCTTGGCCTTCTGTTTGTGTTCAAAAATTAATTCAAGAATGTAGTCAAGATTTATCTCTTGTGATTTCAACAAATCAATCTCGAATACAACATCATCCCAGTCAATGGTTGATTGCTCTGCTTCCTTGCCCTTGATATCTCTTCTTAACCATTCGCGTATGTCATTGTAAGTAGAACGGTAATCTTGAGCGGTTCTCTCATTCAACACAATGATGTCTTGCATAGCCTGAATGTCATCATCAGAAAGAAAATTTTCACTTTTAAACGTCTCAACTTCAATGGGGCTACTCTTGTCTATTTGAGTAAACGCCTTGAGACAACTGAATTCATCATAATTCTGCAGTATGTTTTCTAATTTTAGGTATTCGCCAAAAAGCTTTGTAAACTCCTTCTTTTCACTCTCTGTTTCTATGTCTTCTGATCTAGGGAATTTCTCGAGCAATTCCTCCACTACTGCTATGTAGCCTTTTCGAACATCCCCTGTAACACTATCGCTAAATCCATCTAAGTATTCTTTATAACTCTTTTCGAGTACGACATTCATGGTGTTTTTATCGCCAAAAAGAGTGATTGCTTCAATGGTTGCACTTTCTAAGTCACGAAATGTCACAATGTTGCCAAAAGTCTTTGTCGCATCATAAATTCGATTGGTTCTTGAGAAGGCCTGAATCAAACCGTGGTAACGCAAATTCTTGTCAACGAAGAGCGTATTAAGCGTTGGGGCATCAAAACCAGTTAAAAACATGCCGACAACAATAATTAAGTCAATTTCTTTGTTTTTAACTCGTTTGGCAAGATCACGGTAATAATTCTGAAACTCGTTGCTATCAACTCCGTAACTCGTTTTGAACATCAAATTGTAATCGGAGATAGCTTTGGTTAAAAACTCTTTAGCACTAACATCCATTGCAGAAGGCTCAAATGACTCGTCTACAATTTCACCTATGGCATTTTGTTCTTCATTCGCTGCAAATGAAAAAATCGTTGCGATTTTCAAAGGCTTCTCACTTTGCTTTTGCAGTTTGATCAATTCCTCATAATAGCATTTTGCAGCTTCTACGCTGCTAACCGCAAACATGGCATTAAAGCCTTTTTCACTGCCTTGGGTTCTGTGAGTTTTTATCCTGAAATTCCTAATGATGTATTGAGAAATTTCCCTAATTCGTGCTGGATGAAGTAAGGCTGTTTTGTTTTCTGCTGCACTCAGCTTCCTTTCGTCTTGTTCGCTTTCCAGATTTTTGAATTGCGGTCGTACATTATTGTAATCGACCTTAAATTTCAGCACCTTTTCATCACGAATGGCATCAGTGATAACGTATGAATGCAGCTGACGGCCAAAAACACTTGCAGTGGTCTCAGCTCCCAAGGCGTTCTCCGGAAAGATTGGTGTACCGGTAAATCCGAATTGATAGAATTTTTTAAATTTCCGTTTCAGATTTTTTTGAGCTTCTCCAAATTGAGAACGATGTGCCTCATCAAAAATGAAAACAACATGCTTTTGGTATATAGCTAAGTCGTCTTCACTTTTCATGAGATTATTCAACTTTTGGATGGTAGTTACAATAATCTTATTATCGTCTTTTTCAATGTTTCGCTTTAGACCAGCTGTACTATCAGATCCGTTTACGCTATCTGGCGAAAAACGCTGGTATTCCTTCATCGTTTGAAAGTCTAAATCTTTACGATCAACTACAAAAAACACCTTGTCTATGAATTCCAATTGGGTTGCTAAACGGGCTGCTTTAAAACTGGTAAGTGTTTTTCCTGAACCCGTGGTGTGCCAAATGTAGCCACCACCATCAGGCGTTGACCATTTTCTGGACAGATAAGAACTTTCTATTTTCCATAATATTCTTTCGGTTGCAGCAATTTGATAAGGCCTCATTACGAGCAGTGTATCACTTGTGTCGAATACAGAATATTTCAGCAATACCTCTAAAAGCGTTTTCTTTTCAAAAAAAGTAGTAGTAAAGTCCTTAAGGTCCTTAATTAAGGAATTATCAGCCTTTGCCCAGTTCATGGTGAAATCAAAGCTGTTTTTATTTCTTTCAACAGTATTCGCGAAATACCTGGTATCAGTACCGTTTGAAATCACAAAAATCTGAATGTATTTAAAAAGAGAATTCTGACTATTAAAACTCTCCTTAGAGTATCTATGCACTTGATTGAACGCCTCACGTATAGCAACTCCGCGCTTTTTTAATTCCACATGAATTAATGGCAACCCATTCACCAATATAGTGACATCGTAACGGTTTGTTTGAATTCCCTTCTGCTCAAACTGAGAAATTACTTGCAATTTATTACGTGCAATATTCCTTTTGTCAACTATATAAATGTTCTGAATATGACCATCATCAAATACGAAGTCATGAATATGATTTTCATGGATTTTCTTCGTCCTTTCAACTAAACTGTCACTAGGCTTGTCAAGATACTCTTCCACAAACCTTTTCCATTCTCCATCTTTAAAATCCACATTATTCAACAACTGAATTTGAGCTCTTGCATTGGAAAGGATACTTTCATATGAGCTAACTTCAGAAGCATACTCATAGCCTTGACCTACAAGATCGCGTATAAATTCTTTCTCAAGTGCAGCCTCGGTTTGATAAACTACAGATGGCTCATTCACCTCAAAATACTTGGTGAATTTATCCAGTACGATGAAGCTATTTGATTCTGCAATGGTTTTATACTGTGACATTTTGAGCTTCTTTCCAATAGTTATAATTTGTAGTGAGGTGGTCTAATAAAAACTTAACCGTTGCTTTTTCAGGGTCTGTTGGTTCAGCTACGGTTTCATTTGATATTAAAGAATGACTTGTAAATTGAATTACACGGTTGTAATATGTTTGCTTATCATCTGGTAATAACTCGGCCCATCTTGGATAACCTAAGAAACTGGCAGTTTTCTCGTAAAGGTTTCTAAGAAGTGTAAAATGGTATTTTTTAACATTATTATTGTTAATGGCTTCTTGAATGGTTTGTTTTAGAAAAAGGTGATACGAAAAACTTAAGTTTGAATCTCCTCTTTTGGGAATCAGGTCGAATGTTCCATCTTCATTTTTACTTAAAATATTCCCTTCTTTAACTCCCAATTCACTGTAAAGTACATTGTAAAACAAGGGACTGTGTGTTGTAATTATGAACTTTAAGTCAGGTGATTGACTTGACTTTATCAATTCAGCAACATTAATGGCGAGTTCAATTAAATGGTTATCATCTAACGAACTAACTGGGTCATCAATAAAGACATATTTTAGATCATTAAATTGATCTGTTTCTCTTTCTTCTAACTCTAGTACATTTAGTACATTGATTGTTTGAGCTATCAAACTGTAAAAAATGCTCCATATAAAACTACTTTCTTCACCTTTTGAGATTTTAACGAACTCAGGAGCCTCATCGTTACCACGTTGAAATGAGAAACGAACTTCACTAAAGGCAGGAACTATAATATCATTGTTGTATTTATCTTTCGTTGTGTATTGTTCATTAAATTTTGGTGTTAATTTTTCGTTTGTGTATCGCTGGAAATGTCTTGTGATATTAGGTTCTTGACCTTGTTCAACCAGTACCCAATTTGTGTAATTATTTGGTTGAATTATCAATTTTCTATTGGTATCATAGTCTAAGTCGTTGTCCCAATAGAACAAATCTTCGGTAAATGCATTGTAGTACATTATCTTTATTTTGCTTTCTTCTTCAGCGTCGGGATCTTTAGGTGCTACTAACTCTTTGAAATCTCTGGATAGCCTTGTTTTACCCGAGCCGTTAAAAGCATATATTAACTGAACTTTTTTATTGCTCGCCTCTAGGGTTTGAGCTATTTGTTTTAATGTTTGACCCATATCATTACTCTACATTATGTTTTGGAAATGTTAACAATAAGTCACGGTAATATTCATACTGCTTTTTCCTTAACTCAATTTCTTTGGAAAGTCCTTCACTTATTGAAGTAGTGAGTATGTCGAATTTATCAAGGATGTTTACAATGCGTTCTTGCTCTTCTGGTGAAGGAACTGGAATTAAAACCTTTCCCAAACCTTTTGCATTAATGGCAGATATTTTACCTGATGAAATATGCTTTTTTATTTGGTCGTGGAATTGTTTGGTACGGGTAAAGTATGCTACATACTTTGGGTTTAATGGGCTTCTGAAAGAAAAACAAGCATCGTGAATTACAACGCCTTCATCGCCTAACCAAGCCGTACCTAATCCAATATCCTCAATGGTTTCTCCGGCGGCTACAATAACAAGATCACCATTTTCAGCGATTCTGAGATTTTTACGCTTAACCTGTTCTCCGCTAAGGAATGATTTACTTTCCTTTGCCCAAGTGCCATAATGGGTGTACATCTCGCCATAATGTATGCATGGCACACCTTCGGAAATCATATCATCTTTTACAAATCTTTTACCTCTTTGGAATTCGCCAATTACTCCTAATGGCTCTCTCTTAACTTCCGTTCCATAGCACTTAAAAAACTGTTCTTTGTAAAAAATATACTGTTTTTTTCGAGCTGTAAGCTCCGCCGTAAGCTCCGCTGTAAGCTCCGCTGTAAGCTCTGTGAATTTGTCTAGAATACGAACTATTTCTTTTTGAACAGAGATTGGAGGAATGGGAATTAGAAGATTTTCCCATTGTGTTTTTGTTAACCCGTATCTTGTTAATCCTTTAGCTTGCTTATTTATTTGGCTCTGCAAGGAATTTGACCGAAATAAATAATTGATGAACATTGATTGAGTTAGATTTGGCTCTTTTAATCGAAGTCTCATGATATGATAGCTATACACTACATTAGGCATATCTTCAACTGCCATCGCTGAAAAACCAATTTCATTCTTTACTTCTGAACTTGGTGTTATAAAAATATCACCTTTCAAGACATTACATTGTTCAAGTTTAGCATCATTTGCTGTAACCTGCATTGTTGGTATTTGAGCATTTATATATGGATTTCTATAAACATCCATATAATTGAGCAGAACTACAGGATTTTCCGTTTTGATCATTTTCTTATCAACCCCAGCTGCTGAAATTAAAGCAACTTCCATTAGAGGTTTCCACTCTACTAAAACACCTTCTAATATTTTTCTTAAAGAACTCATGCTTCAATCTCTTTTACAATTACGTCAATATCAACACGTAGTTTATTTATTTTCTCAACTGTTTTTGTAACCTCATTGTTTAACTCTGTAATATTGATTTTCTCTTGAGTATCTTTTGGAACTACATAAGAACTAACCGATAGGGTATAATCATTTTCTGCTATGATAGAATTATCGATCGACTTAGCCACATAATCAACATCTACTTTTCTATCGAAGATGTCCATAATCCTTTCAATGTGTTTTTCAGTTAGCACATTGTTGTTGGTTACTTTCTTAAAGAAATCTTCACCGCTTGCATCAATAAACTGTGTTTTGTTTTCGGATTTGTGCTTTGAGAGGACAAGAATTGTAACTGCTATTGGTGTTCCGTAAAACAAATTTGGAGCTAAGGAAATGATAGTTTCAACAAAATTATTATCCACTAAATATTTTCTGATTTTCTGTTCCGCACCTCCTCGGTAAAATATACCTGGGAAACAAACGATGGCTGCCCTTCCTTTACTAGACAAATAACTTAGACAATGAAGAACAAAGGCGAAGTCTGCTTTAGATTTTGGAGCCAACACACCCGCAGGCGCAAAACGGTCATCGTTAATCAACGTTGGGTCATCATCACCAATCCATTTAATGGAGTAAGGAGGATTAGAAACAATGGCATCAAATGGTTTATCATCTCCATAATGAGGATCAATGAGAGTATTTCCAAGTGCAATATTAAACTTGTCGTAGTTGATATTGTGCAAAAACATGTTCATACGAGCCAAGTTGTAAGTAGTGTGGTTTACTTCCTGCCCATAAAAACCCTCTTCAATGATGTGATTCTCGAAATGCTTTTTTGCTTGCAATAGCAAAGAACCTGAGCCAGCCGCAGGGTCGTAAATCTTGTTTACTTTTTCTTGCCTGTGCATGGCCAATTGTGCAATGAGTTTTGAAACGTGCTGTGGCGTAAAAAACTCACCTCCTGATTTCCCTGCATTGGCTGCATAGTTAGAAATCAAAAACTCGTAGGCATCGCCAAAAAGGTCAATTTGATTGTCTTCAAAATTTCCAAAGTCAAGTTCTTCAATTCCTTTTAAGACCTTCGCCAAAGTGCTGTTTTTGCTTTCAACGGTATTTCCCAATCGCGTACTTGTGGTGTCAAAGTCAGCAAATAAGCCTTTAATGTCAGGTTCTGATGGATAACCATTTGCAGAACTTTCAATAGCGTCAAAAATCGCTTTTAAGTCTGTGTTCAGATTTGGGTTTGTATTGGCTGTTTTGGCAACATTCACAAAAAGTTGACTAGGATAAATGAAGTAACCTTTGGTTTTTATCGCATCGTCTTTTATCTCGGGTGTGATTACATCATCAGAAAGTTTTGAATAATCAATGCTTTCATCTCCACCTTGAATGTAATTGGTGAAGTTTTCACTAATGAAGCGATAGAACAGCGTTCCTAAAACAAACTGTTTGAAGTCCCACCCATCCACAGACCCTCGAACCTCGTTGGCTATTTTCCAAATCTTATTCCTTAATTCCTGTTGCTGTGCGGTGATGGTCATATGTTCTCTCTTATTAAGTCTTGTGGTTTTACGCCTAGTATTTTTGCAATTTCAAAAAGCACTTCAAGTCTTGGCTGCTGTCGATTTTGTACATAGCCGTTGACCATGTTGTAACTCTTACCGAGTTGTTCAGCTAACCAAGTCTGCTTAATGCCCTTCTCATCAAGTACTTCTTTTATTCTGTTCATTTCCATAAAGAGTCAGACCGCTAAAGTAGGTTTAATTTCTGTATTATCTCGTTTTTCAATATAAATAGTATTTGAATTATTGTTGCTGGGTCCGTCCTTGTGGTAGTATTGCCTCAGGGTTTTAGACCGTGTCCGCCTTTGTGTTCAGCATAACCTAAAATCTATTGGTGCGGCGAGAATCATAAATAACACAGAAGAGGTGGCATTGAGAGTTGCTTAGATTGGTATCCGATTTCACGATCGTTCCTGAGCTTTTGGTCTCTTAGCGAAATGGTATACTTCTTTTGATTTTGTCACTCGATTGTTTTTTATGTCGCTAGTTTAATTCCATGCACCAAATGTAAAGGAACTTTGAGTTCAGGTGGATTTTGGAGCACAAGACTGCAAACATGCACTGAACTAGAATACTAGCACAAAGCTCTAAGCTTGCACGTCACCTCTACTGACGCAAAGACCGTGAAAGTGGCTTCGCTTTAGAAACTTGAATATGCTTTCAGTACATTTTGCCCTAATATTTTGGCAGTCATTAAGTATAATAGTTGTTTTGGCTGAGTAGTTAAAAATTCACTCATTAACCATTGTTCCTTGTCAGAGAAAAGCCGTTCAAACATATAGGGATGATAACGTGTAATCGAGCCTAAAAAAAACATAGTGTTGTAGATTATTATCTCTGGTGCATATCTATTCGTCGAGTGCTTCGATAAGTACATCGTGTAGCCATCATTCCCAATAAAATACCATACTCCTTTAGACCTCAGGTGTTGTGATAAAAGAAAATACGAATTTCTTGTAGTGCTGTAGCTCGTGGTAGTAATTTCCTCACTCCAATAGTAAATCCCTTCCTCTTCAATGATATTATAGCCTATAGCTCTCAAACTTAGCACATCTTCATGATTTGCTAAAACCTTAGCTTTAAAGCAATATTTTTTGGCCAATTTGTAAATTTTCCAGTCCTTAATTCTGTAAAAATATTCGTCAATATTATATATCTCACTATACGCTCTATGAACACCAACGCAATGTGCTAAGTGGTCTTTAATATTTATCGTGACGTCAGCGGTCAAGTTAATTCCGTCTAAAGATTCAAGAAGTTCACTACTTACATTTTTTAGATAAGTCTTTTTCTGAGAAATTGTAATTGTTGAACTGGAAAACCTACCGTGGTGGTTTTCTCCAAGCCCGTGCATGTACCTAGCTCTACCGTATTGTTTATCAAGGTTGATGGCAACTTTGGCCAAGTTTAAAAAGGAGTAATAATACAGCAATGGTCTTGACTTTATTGGGCTATTCTCCGCGGCAGTATAGAAGTTTTTTGATTGCTCCAATAACGAGTCCATAAACTCACGGTCGTATTTTGATTTTTTGATTACATAGTCCCAAAATGACCAGATGTCAGAAATGATTAATTTTTTGCTGTTCCCTAAATATACATTATTAGACTGTCGGGTAAAAAGGGGGAAACCATATTTTGGCTCTATTTCAGTCATACAGTTTGTCTGGTTTGATATGTTATATTGCCTTTCCAGTATCGTATTAGATCCGTAGCAAATCTTCGCATTAAGTTCAAATAAAGAGCCGCATGTGAAGGCGTATACGCTGCTGTAATTTAAAAAAGAAAACCCAAATCTCCATAACAACCTATATTATTTTTTAATTGACTTAGTTACTTAATGGCCCATGAAGTGAATAGAATAGGTCTTTCAGGTGGCTGAATGGCTAAAATGGAATCTTTTAGATGGGATTAACCTACCCTACGCATACACCCCCACCTCAAACCTCTCCAAACTGATGTTCAGGCGGCTGGCCAGCAGGCGGTAAAACCAGATGAATTCGTTGGCGCGGTTGTCGCCGGCGGCTGCGGCTTCTTGCCAGTTCACAAAGAGGCTGCCCGAGAGCTGGTAAAAGAGGTTTTGCATCTTCCACAGGTCGAGTTTGACGTCGAGTTCGCCCAATTGCTGCATGATTTGGTGCAGGTTGATGAAGGCAGCCAGGTCAACGGGATTTTTGGCGAAGTCGGCCAATAGCTCATACACCCGCTGCGAGGCCACAAAACTCACCACCTCGCTTTCGAGCGGTACCTGCCAGCGGCGTACTTCTTCTACCAAACGCATGAGCTGCGATGATTTGGGGGCCTCTTGCAAGAAAAAGCGGCGCAATTGGTTGTTGATCACCAGCTCGAGGTTGCGGCGGAAAACGGTGGGCAGGGGAATATTGGTTTGTCGCAATACCCCCATGAGGTTGTAATTGCGGTCGTACACCTGTTTGATGGCCCTTTCGGTTTCGTCAATCTCGCGCTCCACCAATACCTTGAGTACCTTTTTCTGCTGGTCTTTGAAGAGCTGCCAAAACGAGAACTTTTCGTCGCCAAAATACTGCTGAATCACGTGGATGACCTCGGCCAAATTGCTGCCCTCAAAAGGCGCGCGGATGGCCTGGTACATTTGCATGAAGGTGGGCTCGTCCATTTGGTCGTTGGCATTGCCAATCAAATGGTGCTGGCCGAGGTAAATCACCGCAAACGAAAAGCGCTTTTCGCTGTGGGTAATGCGGCTGATCACCGTGGTGCGGCCAATGGCCAGCTTGAACAAACCGGCTTCAAACTTCTCGAAAAACTCGTTTTCAAATTTGAAAACACCGGTGAACACATCGTCGGTTTTGTCTGAAAACAAGGCATTGGCCACATAGTGCATGCCCACCTTGGTGAGCGAAAGGCGCGAGGCCTTGGTAATGGTTTCGTAAATGTGCGCCCCGTTGTGCAAATGCGGCACATTGGAGGGGGCGTTGGCCAGGTATTGCTTAAAAGTGTCTTCGAGGCGGCGGTTCGATTCGGTTTCGGCCAGCTGTATGGCGCGGCAGGCATACTGCAGCACCTGCACCGTTTCTATGCCCGAAATTTCATCGAAAAACCAGGCGCAGCTGGTGAACATGAGCTGGCATTGCCGCATCATTTCCAACAGGCGCAATACCTTGGTGCGGCGCTCGCCTTGTACGTCAAAATACAGGTGGCGGGCCAAAAAGGCGTCTACATTCTCGTCAGCGCGGTTGTTGATCACCTCAATGTAATCGTTGCGCATGGCCCAGGGATCGGCGCAGAAGGTGGGCATCTGCCGCTCGAATTCTTCGGCCATTTGATCGCGCAGCCAGTT
>Ga0075157_10001234_pt1 | contig 16477 bp, 18 predicted proteins | sample JI81BgreenDNA_FD_70967 | JGI IMG/M metagenome (GOLD analysis project Ga0075157, IMG submission 70967) | Wastewater effluent complex algal communities from Wisconsin, to seasonally profile nutrient transformation and Carbon sequestration -... | ecosystem: Engineered > WWTP > Effluent > Algae...
AACCTTGAACTTTGAACTTTGAACTTTGAACCTTGAACCTTGAACCTTGAACCTTGAACCTTAAGCGTTAGGCCTCTGCCACCACCTCTTTCACCTCCGGCAGCATGCGCTTGAGCAGGTTCTCAATACCTGCCTTGAGGGTAATCATGCTTGAAGGACAGCCTGAGCAAGAACCGCGCAGGACCACAGTTACCAGGCCGGTGTTTTCGTCCCAAGCCTTGTAACTGATGGCACCTCCATCCTGCTCAACGGCAGGCTGAATATAATCCTTGAGGATTTGTTTGATGCGTTTCACCGTTTCGCGTTCGTCGGCTTCTTCGGCCACAGCATCCTGCTTGGGCTCGTACACGGGCAAGCCGCCTTCGAGGTAGCTCTGTATGAAATCTTTGAGGATGGGATTGATTTCGATCCACTCGTCACCCTGCTTGCGGGTAACGGTTACAAAATTCTGGCTGATAAATACCCCAGCTACAAAAGGAAATTCGAACAAACGGGCAGCAAGGGGCGAGTCTATTGCCTGCTCCGCGCTGGTATAATCGAGCGTTTGGTCGGGTAAAATGTAGCGGTTCGACACGAACTTCATGGTGTCGGGGTTCGGGGTCGATTCGGTATATATCGAAATCAAATTTTGCATGATGCGTAAAATTCAGGTTAGCGATGCAAAGTTAACAGCCCAATGGGCAAATGGTTCCCACAAACATGGGCCACGGCCATAAAAAAAGCCAACCCTTGCGGATTGGCTTGTAAGCATTGAGCCAGGCTCAATCTTCCATGCTCCAGTTGTTGAGGTACTGGGTGTTGAAATTGCCCGCAATAAAATTGGGGTCTTTCAACATCTTGAGATGGAAGGGAATGGTTGTCTTTACACCTTCAACCACAAACTCACTCAAAGCACGCTCCATGGTGGAAATGGCTTCTTCGCGGGTTTGGGCGGTGGCAATCACCTTGGCAATCATGGAATCGTAGAAAGGCGGAATGCTGTAGCCCGAATAAATGTGGGTATCAACACGTACACCGTGACCACCGGGAATGTGCAGGGTGGTGATTTTGCCCGGCGAAGGACGGAAATCGTTGTACACATCCTCGGCATTGATGCGGCACTCGATGGCGTGCATCTTGGGAATGTAATTTTTGCCGGAAATTGGGATACCAGCCGCTACCTTGATTTGTTCTTTGATCAAATCGTAGTCGATAACCTCTTCGGTAACCGGGTGTTCTACCTGGATACGGGTGTTCATTTCCATGAAGTAGAAGTTGCGGTGCTTGTCGACCAAAAATTCGATGGTACCGGCACCTTCGTAATTCACGGCCATGGCGCCACGAACCGCAGCCTCACCCATGCGCTCACGCAATTCGTCGGTCATGAAGGGCGATGGCGACTCTTCGATAAGCTTCTGGTGACGGCGCTGGATAGAACAGTCGCGCTCGCTCAGGTGACAAGCCTTCCCGTATTGGTCGCCAACCACCTGAATTTCGATGTGGCGTGGCTCTTCAATGAACTTCTCCATGTACATCCCGCCGTTGCCAAAAGCAGCTTCGGCTTCGCGCTGGGCAGATTCAAAAAGGGTGTCGAGATCGTCTTCTTTCCAAATGATGCGCATGCCGCGACCACCGCCACCGGCCGTGGCCTTGATGATTACCGGATAACCAATTTCACCGGCAGTTTTCTTGGCTTCTTCAATGCTCTCGAGCAAACCTTCAGAACCAGGTACCACCGGTACACCGGCGCGCTTCATGGTTTCTTTGGCCGTGGCTTTGTCGCCCATTGAGCGAATGGCCTCAGGCGCAGGCCCGATGAACTTGATGCCGTACTCGCGACAAATTTCAGAGAACTTGGCGTTTTCCGACAAAAAACCGTAGCCAGGGTGAATGGCATCGGCATTGGTAATTTCGGCAGCCGCCAGGATGTTGGGGATGTTCAGGTACGAATCAGCGCTTTTTGGCGGGCCAATACATACGGCCTCATCGGCAAAACGCACGTGCAGGCTATCGCGGTCGGCCGTAGAATATACAGCCACCGTTTTGATACCCATCTCGCGGCAGGTGCGGATGACCCGCAGGGCAATTTCTCCCCTGTTGGCAATGAGTATTTTTTTAAACACAGTAATGTCTTTGGGTGAAAAAGAGGTTAAGCAGGGTCAACCAAGAACAAAGGCTGGTCGTATTCAACCGGAGAGGCGTTTTCAACCAACACCTTGGTTACCACGCCCGAAACTTCCGATTCGATCTCGTTGAACAGCTTCATGGCTTCGATGATGCAAACCACCTGACCTTTTTCAACCCGGTCGCCAACTTTTACGAAAGGCTCCTTATCCGGTCCGCTTGAACGGTAAAATGTGCCAATCATGGGCGACTTGATGTTCACACCACCTTCGGCAGCAGGAGCAGCAGCAGGTGCCGAAGCAGCTGGCGCCAGCGCTGGAGCCGCGGCAGGTGCAGCAGCCACCGGAGCAGGCATTACGATTTGCTGAGGCACAACGGCATGGTACTCGGTAGTTGGGCGTTCGGCTTTGATCACAATTTTAAAGCCTTCGCGCTCTACTTCTACTTCAGTGACACCCGATTTAGAAACGAAGCGAATGAGGTCTTGTATTTCTTTCAAATCCATATCAATAGGTTTTAAGGTTTATTTAACGCGTTCTACATAATCTCCAGTGCGGGTATCGATGCGGATACGATCGCCCTGGTTCACAAACAAAGGTACGTTTACGGTAGGGCCGTTGTCAACCACCGCAGGCTTTAGTGCCGATCCAGACGCGGTATCTCCACGCAAACCAGGTTCGGTGTAAGTTACTTCCATTTCTACAGAGTTCGGCAATTCAACACCTAAAATGGTCTCGTCTTCGGTATTCACCAACGACAAACAAATGGCGCCCTCCTGCAAAAACTGTGGGGCATTGATTTTATGCTCTTCAATGGCGAATTGCTCAAAGCTATCGCTGTCCATGAAGTTGTAGCCCATATCGTCTTTATACAAGAACTGCAATTCGCGGGTTTCAACGCGAACCGGGTCAATTTTGGCACCTGCAGGGAAGGTGTTTTCCAGCACCTTGCCGTTGGTCATGCTCTTAAGTTTGGTGCGCACAAAAGCGGCACCTTTTCCTGGTTTTACGTGCAAAAATTCAACAACTTGGTAGATATCGTTGTTGAACCTCAGGCAAAGTCCGTTTCTGAATTCCGATGTACTGGCCATATCAAATGCAATTTAGTTCTTAAGGGATTTAGGGTCGCAAAATTAACCGCAATTATTTAGGGTCGTATGCCCATTTGAGATAAAGGGCACCCCAGGTAAAACCACCGCCAAAAGCTGCCCATATGATGTTGTCGCCCTTGTGCAATTGGCTTTCCCATTCGTGCAAACAAAGCGGAATGGTTCCGTTGGTGGTATTGCCATAGCGTTGAATGTTCACCATGGTCTTGTTTTCATCGAGGCCCATGCGTTCGCGGGTAGCATCGATGATGCGTTTATTGGCCTGGTGCGGCACCAACCATGCCACGTCATCGGCGGTGAGGTGGTTGCGTTCCATGATTTCGGCAGCTGTGTCGGCCATGTTGGTAACGGCAAATTTGAACACCGTTTTGCCTTCCTGATACACAAAGTGTTCTTTGTTCTGAACCGTTTCAACGGTCGCAGGCTTCAATGACCCCCCTGCCTTCTGATGCAGGAAATGACGGCCCGAGCCATCGCTGTGCATGATGCTGTCAATCACACCCAGTCCTTCGGTATTGGGTTCAAGCAACACAGCACCACCGCCATCACCAAAAATGATGGCCGTTGCACGGTCTTCTACATTCAAGATGCTGGTCATTTTGTCGGCACCTACGATCACCACTTTCTTGTACATACCGGCTTCAATAAACTTGGCACCGGTGGTTACCCCGAACAAAAAGCCCGAGCAAGCGGCAGAAATGTCGTAGCCGGCGGCATTAACTGCACCGATTTTGTCACAAATGATGTTGGCAGTGGCAGGAAATGCCATGTCGGGCGTAGCCGTACAGCAAATCAACAATTCGATTTCCTCGGGCTTGAGACCGGTTTTGGCCATCAGGCCCTCCATGGCTTTTACGCCAATGTCAGATGTTGCCTTGCCCTCTTCGTTGTACCAGCGACGCTCTTTGATACCAGTACGGGTGGTAATCCACTCATCATTGGTATCCATGTATTTCTCTAGATCAAAATTGGTCACCACATTATCTGGCGCCCAAGCGTGGATGCCGGTAATGGCAGCGGTAATTTTCGTCATGACAGCTTGTTATGTAAAAAGCCCGTTTCCATGGCACCTGCGTGCTGCAAACGGGCTGGCAAATTACAATTTTTTCTTAGTGCGCCGCGCTTAATTAAAGGCTTCGCGTATTCTTTCGGTAATGTCGTGCCTGGCTAACTCCGCGGCATGCAAAATCATGTTCATGATCGCTACATCGTTTGAAATGCCATGACCGATAACTACCGGCTTATTCAAACCCAAAATGGGGCTTCCACCGTAATTCTCGTAATTGAAACGATCGAAAAAAGCATCCTTGATTTGGCGATGCACGATGAGTTCGTACAGCGACTCCGCCAGCTTGATCATCACATTGCCGGTGAAACCATCGCAAACCACCACATCAGCCCGGTCGTTGAACAAATCGCGGCCTTCGAGGTTGCCAATGAAGTCGAACTGTCCGTTGTCTTTCATCAGTTTGTAGGCAGCTTGCGCCAACAGGTTGCCTTTTTCTTCCTCTTCACCAATGTTCATGAGGCCCACACGGGGTTGCTCAATGCCCAGAATGTGCTTGGCATACAAGTTTCCGAGGATGCCAAATTGCAGGAGGCTGTCGGGACGGCAATCGGCATTGGCACCTACATCGAGGATGATGCCCATGCCACCGGCCTGTTTCGGAACCAAAGATGCGATGCAAGGACGCACCACGCCGGGAATGGTCTTCACCGAGTACATCCCTCCCACCAACATGGCTCCTGTATTGCCGGCTCCTGCAAAAGCATGAATTTGGCCTTGGCGCAAATGCTGAAACCCGACCACAATGCTGGAGTCGGGGTATTTGGGAATGGCTTTGGTGGGGTGCTCGCCCATGGCAATCACCTGGGTAGTAGGTACCAAGTGAATGCGCTTGCCCAGCAACGGATGGTGGCCAAAAGCCTCCTCCAGTACCGACGCGTCACCGAAAAGACTCAAGTGAACGTCTTCGGGCAGCTTCTCAAGCGCTAATTGCACACCTCCTACCGCAGTAGCCGGTGCGTAATCGCCCCCCATGATGTCGACGCCTATCCGCATCGAGCTATTCCAATTAAGCAGTGGTGTCGATTACTACCTTGCCTTTGTAGTACATCTTGCCTTCGAACCAGTGGGCGCGGTGGTAAAGATGCGGCTGTCCGGTAGTAGGACAAGTAGCTACAGTAGGCGCTTCAGCCTTGTAGTGGGTTCTTCTTTTGTCCCTTCTGCTCCGCGAGTGGCGGTGTTTTGGATTTGGCATTTCAGTTTAACTTTAAATTCTTCAACTTTTCCCAACGGGGGTCGATGTCGCCATCTTCCTCCTCTTTTGCGGCAGAACCGTCGAATTGTTGCATGAGTGCTTCAAAATCTGACTGGCAGCTGTCGCTATCTTCCGGCCTGCACAATGCCCGCAAAGGCACCATCAGGCTGATGGTTTCATATAAAAATTGCCCCACATTGATTTCATACGCCGTAATGGGCAGAAACCAAAGGTTGTCGTTGCTTTCACCGGGATCGGCACTGAGCTTCACCACGAGTTCTGCTTCGCCTGTTACCGGCACCTGAATTTGTTTCAGACAACGGTCACAAGGCAGCTCCAACCATCCTGCGAGTTTGAATTGCAGCACCAGACCGCTCGTCTTGCGTTCCAGTTCCAAAGCCACTTTGAGGCCGGCATTTTGAATCAAACTTCCGTCAAACTGCTTGAAAAAGTCGCCCGCTATCTCATAATCGAAATAGTGGAAGCCGTTTTTCAAACCCGAGAAACGGATGGTATATGCCTTTAATGCCTCCATCGTAGCCCCGCAAATCAGGACGGCAAAGGTAACATCTTTTTCTGATTCAGAAAAGTATGCCTGCAAATTCTCAAGCGCGCAGCCTGAGTTGGCGTATTTGGCGTCGTACCCACTTGTTGAGTCGGTACACCACAATGCCAAACAGCACCGCAGTGCCAAAAGTAAAACTGCCGTAAATAACGGCTACCATGGCCATGGCGCTGGAGCCAATCATCACTTGTGCCACATAAATGGCCAGCGAGCTGTTTTGCAAACCTACTTCAATGGCAATGGTCATGCGGCTGGTTGGTCCCAACCGGAAAACAAGAGCAAACAAATAGCCCATGGCCATGCCAAATAAATTCAACTGCAAATTGGGCCAAATCAAGGCGCGGGCTTCATCTACCGAATGCTCCACACCACCCCGCTCAAACAAAATGATGCCGGCAAAGGCCAACAAAAGCAAGCCGGGCATGATGTAGCGCAAGGGTCGTTCCATGGCTTTGGCCCAAGTTGGCTTCTGATAACGGATGAAAACGCCAATCAAAGCAGGCAACAAAGTAAGCAAGCCAATGTCGACAATGGTCTTGGCAAAGGGCAGCACAATGCGCGCGCTTTGGTCGAGGTAGCGCTCCAAGGCCAAATTCACTACGAATGGCAAAGAGAAGAGGGTGAGCAGGCTGTTGACAGAAGTTAGCGAAACCGACAAGGCCACATTGCCACGCAACAGGTGGTTGATGAGGCCGGCAGAGGCTCCGCCCGGACAAGCGGCAATCAACACCAGTCCTACTTTGAATTCAGGCGCCATGTCGAGTCCATCGGCCACCCAAAAAGCAATCAAAGGCAACAGCACCATTTGTGCAGTCAAGCCCAGGATGATGGCCCGGGGGTAAACGATGATGTTCTTGAAACTTTGCAGGGTAAGCGACAAACCCACACCAATCATGATGACCACCAAAGTGGCCGGTAAAAAATAGCCCGAGAAGAAGTTTTCGGTCATGCCACAACCTCCTCCTTAGGCAACAGAAAAAACTGGTTGTAGCCTTGTCCGAGCTTGATGTCTAACAACTGCAGCTGCAACAGTTCGAGGATAGCCAAAAAAGTAAAAATGGCCTGCATGCGGTCCTTGAAGCTGTCGAAAAGCTTTTCAAAAGGCAATTTTCCGGCTTTTTTCACCTGCTCGCTCACATACTGCTTTTGTTCATCGATGGTGTATGGGTAACGCACTACCACGTGGGTAGGTTGGTTTTCGCGTTCTTCCAACCGCTGCATCACCTTGCTGAAGGTGCGCAGCAACTGGTACAAATCGAGCTGCTCCAATTCCTGCTCGGCACCGAGTTGCTGCTGCAACAGGCCCAATTCTTCGAGCACATTGCCGCGGCGCTCGCGACCCATTTGGTTTTCTTCCAAATCGGCCATCGCACCCAGCACCTCTTTGTAGCGCTTGTATTCGAGCAATCGATTCACGAGATCGGTACGCGGGTCGATTTCTTCGCCGGCTTCGTTGAGCTCCTTGCGGGGCAACAACATCTTGGCCTTGATGCGCATGAGCGTGGCAGCTACCAGGATGAATTCACTGGCCACTTCCATGTTCAGCTCCTGCAGCTGGTGCAGGTATTCCAGAAAATCGTTGGTGATGCGGCTGATGGGGATGTCGTAAATGTCGAGTTCATCCCGTTCAATGAAGAACAGGAGCAGGTCGAATGGACCTTCGAATTGCTGCAATTTGATCTCGAACGACATGCAAAAACTTAACTGCCGGCCCGTACCACTACCAGCGAATCGGGCGACAGATAGGTCTGCGCCAACTCGAGGAGCTTCTCAGAACCGATGCTTTGGACAGTGCCAATATACGCATCATAATAATCGTAACCGAGTCCGAAGAAGTGAATATCTCTGAAACGATCGGCCAGGGCAAAGGCTCCGTCGAAATTGCTGAGGTATACTCCCCGCAAATAACTGCGCACCGTGTCGAGTTCCTGGGCAGGAATGAGCTCAGTACGAAGCTTTTCTATTTCTTTTATGATTTGTTGGATGGCGTCATCCGACACCCCTGCGCCTACTTCGGTGGCAATGGTGAAAAAAGCACTGCGCTCGTAAGAGAGGATGGCCGAACCCACACCGTAGGTATACCCTTTGTCTTCACGCAGGTTCGACATGAGGCGCGAGCCAAAATATCCACCCAACACGGTATTGAGCACTTTCAGGCCAATGTAGTCGGGATGCAGCTTGCCTACCAGTGGCTTGCCTAAGCGCAAGGCATGTTGCAAGGCCCCTTCTTTGGGCACCTCCAAGCGGCCGGGTGTTGCTGTTTCAAAGGCATGTGCAATGGCTGTTTTTTCGGCGAAACTGGGCGTGAGCTCCAACAAAGCCTTGTTGAGCTGCTCCAGCGCCTTGTCGGCCTGCCAGCCTGCGGCAATAACCGTGAGGTTATCGGTGGTGTAGTTCTTTTTGTGGAAGCGCGCCAGCTGATCGGGCCGCAGGGCTGCCAAATCTGCCTCCTCGGGCTGGTAACCGTAGGGATTTTTGGCGCCGAAAATGGCCTGCATGAAAGCCCTGCGCGCCATGACCGATACCTTTTGACGGTCGACCGAAATTTGCTGCTGCTGGTTGCGCACCGTGGTTTCGAGCTCGGTGAGCGGAAAGCCGGGCATGAAAATGAGTTCGAGTACGGTGGGCAAAATCGTGGGCAAATGCTTGCTGAGGGTGTACAAACTCACACCCGAGCGGTCAACCCCTGCTTCGTATTGCAAATAAGCGCCATAAGCATCGAGGGTTTCTGCCAGCACGCGGCCCGACCGAAGCCTGCTTCCCTCCTGCAACATGCGGTTGGTGAGTCCCGCCGCCAGGGGCACCTCCTCCTCCCAACTGCCGCTTCCGAAAATAAAATCGAGGCGGATTACTTCCTGCGAACCCGCACTGATGCTGTAGGCCGGAATGCCGTGGACCAGGGCATGCTGCTGTGCTTTGAGGATCTTAAAAGGCACAAAATCGGGCAAAGCAGGGGCTTGGGTACGGTCAGGCTGTTGCATGGTATTCGAGGATAGAAGCATTTTGGGGAGAAAAAAGTTGTTGGGCCTGCGCTTGCAAATCGCGCACGGTAACCACGCGGTAACGCTCAATTTCGTGGTTGATGGCCGAAGTATCGCCCATGAGCGTGAAGTAGCAAAGGTTCATGGCTACATTGAGCCCCTGGGTTTCAGAGAATACCAGACTTGATTCAATCTGGTTGATGTTTTTCTGCAATTCCTGCTCGGCTACCAGCTCTTCTTTCAATCGGTTGAGCTCGCCCCAAACCGCCTTTTCGGCATCGGCCATCGAAACGCCCTTAACCAGCTGCCCATTGATGACAAACAAGCCCGGATCCTGATCGCCGGTGATGTAGGCCTGTAGTTGACTGAAAAGCCCTTGCTCCTTCACCAGGCGGCGGTACAAACGCGAAGATTTGCCGCGCGACAGCACATCACTCAGCAAATCGGTGGTATAAAAACCCGCCTTGCCTTTGCCGGGCATGTGGAAGGCCATGTACAAAGCATCGACGGGGACCTCTGCCTGCACTTGCAAACGGCGCTCGGCCAGCTGCTTCGGTTCGGCAGGTAGTTTGCGGGCCGGACGCCCCGAAGCAGGAATACCGCCAAACCACTTTTCGGCCAGGGCAAAAATATGCTCGGGCGCATAGGGACCGCTAACGGCCAAAACGGCGTTGTCGGGACGGTAATGTTTATAAAAGAAAGCCTCCACATCGGCCAGGGTGGCATTTTCAATGTGGCTGACCTCCTTACCAATGGTCACCCACTGGTAGGGATGTTTTTTATAGGCCAACGGGCGCAACTTCAACCACACATCGCCATATGGCTGGTTGAGGTAGCGCTGCTTGAATTCTTCGATTACTACCTGGCGCTGCACTTCGAGACTGCGCTCGCTGAAATCGAGTTGCAGCATGCGGTCGCTTTCTAACCAAAAAGCCGTTTCGAGCTGGTTGGCCGGAAAGGTGAGGTAATAGTTGGTGATGTCGTTGTTGGTAAAAGCGTTGTTTTCGGCCCCCATGCGTTGGGCCACGGCATCATAATCGGGGATATTGGCCGAACCGCCAAACATGAGGTGCTCAAACAAATGGGCAAAGCCGGTTTTGTCGGGCTGCTCATCGCGGGCACCTACATCGTACATGAGGTTAAAGGCTCCCAACTGCGAATGCTCGTTGGGGTGTGCAATTATGCGTAAGCCGTTGCTCAGGGTGTGTTGGTGGTATTCAATCATGGGTAGCGTTCAAACTTGGCAAAGATAGCCCTTTGAACGCCGCTACTGGGCGATTAGTTTCGAATGAGATAAGCTAACCCAAAGCGCATTGATAATCAATTCATTGCGTTTGAATAATTTTTACCAAGCCATGTGAAACAGCAACAAAAACAATCACATGCCTTTAAGCAAAGCCTTCAGGTGGTTAGGGCGGCCCTAAAAGCAATAACCCACTTTGCCTATAAATACAGGGGTCAACTGTCCCAAATTGAGCAATAATTCATCGGATCCGCTCAAATTCCTGCCGTGAAAAGTGCCAACCGGGCGCATGTCGCGGTAAACAATGCCATAAGCTGCTTCAATCACAATTTTACCTGCAAATCCTTGCGCTCCCGCCAGCAATTCACCGCCAAACCCACTGTACCTGTCCAATACTTCTGTATCACCATATCGCAGCACAGGAACCCCATCTTGTAGGCCGTTGAGCCACTGCTTTTGGGTGTACCAAATCGAAGTGCTCTTGTAAAAGCCTCCCAAATGCACAAACAACCGACTGCCAAAAGCCTTGTCGTAATAACGGCCGGCTATGCCCATCCCCAAATGGTTCGCCTCATTGAACCCGGCATCTGGCGATTCGTATGTTGCGAGCACTTGGCCGCCAAATACTTGTCCTAACAAACTGTAGCTACTTCCTTTCATCTGCCGCTCCAATTCCAAATTCACTTGTCCGACTACTAGTTGCGAAAAGTTCATTCCCAAACGGTATTCAGGCCTGGAGGGCAATTTTTCGACCTGCGCTTGTGCCACCCGACACAAACATTGCAAGCTTATCAAGAGCAAAATCAAATTTCTCATCGGATCGCGGTTCTGATTTTACTTAAAAATTCAAGTCGCACATCGGGGGTGAGCCTGTACTGCGACAAGCCATCGGTACCAATGACCATCGCTATGCTATCAATCACTACAAGGTCGTGTGCATCCATGGGTATGAAGTTTACTGGTGGCAAACTCAAAGTTGAGTCAACAGAAAACACCTTGATACCGCGGTCGCACACAAACAACAGATCGTTATAAACGGCGAGTCCTGCCGGCGATTCCATGTCTTTGGTTGTCAACAAGCGGGGAGAATAGGGCTGGCGAATGTCAATCACATCTAACCGGTCAACACCTCGCACCCGACCGTTTTGCGAAAAGCTACGTAAGGTTACGAAAGCCAGCTCGCCATTGCTCACCACCGGATCGCGGGCCACCACATGCAAAAATTTGGCGTATTGCCGGGGAAACTCGGGATTGCGGATATCAAACAAATACATGCCATCGGCGGCACCTACAAACAAAATGCTGTCGTGGCGGAACAAGGTTTCCAGACCGTTATCGAGTGGTAAAATGCGGATTTGGGTATTGCTGCCATCGCTGTTCACCTTGTAAACCTGCAATTCGCGGTTGGTGACTACGTACAAAACATCGTCAACGGCACAAAAGCGCGCCAGAGAACCTCCTTGTCCGTTACTGCCATTGGGCGAAGGGGTTGCAGCATCTTTGCCACAAGCCGCGAACAAAAGGAGTCCCAGCGACCATAAAATCAACTTTTTCATGAGCCGGCTCCTTTCTCCCAAGCCACAACAACGGTATTCGGCGGGCGATTGGCTTTCTGAAACGGAAAGGGCATGCGACCATTATCGGGTGGGGTGAGTTCGGGGAAAACCTCACGTTGGCGGTTTTTGACGATCACCGTACCGGGCTGCGAAGTCAAATCGAGCAGCACCAAATCAACGGCATTGTCAACCGCAAGCAATCCGTTCACCACCGCCATGTCAACACAACCATCCACCCGCACAAAACCAATGGCTTCGGGATTGGCCGGATCGCTGTTGTTGAAGATGTGTACGCCTTTGTATTGCTCGCTGATGAGCAAATACGGAGGCAGCCAATAAATTTTAGCCGGCACACCCAACGGACGCGGCGGCATCCAGCGGATGGCCGTTTCGAGCACCGAACGCTCCATCAAAACAGGGGTGTAGCTGGTTTCAGGCACTTCGGTGTAGCGCGGACAGCCCCACAAGCCCAAAACCGGCAGCACAAGTAAAAGACGTTTTAGCCAATTCATGCTGAAAAATACTTCAACAGCAATTAACAACAAATTAAATTTTGATTGTACTTGCCGATTAAGCACCGCTGCAGTTCTTCAAAGTTGATGGTTCGCAAGTTTTTCTTTTGGCAAAGGGTGCTGGGTTGCAATAGTTCGTTTTGCATTTCAGAACCTGTGGGTTCATGCTGGTGCTGAAGCCTGAATTCGACCCACACGCTATTGGAGGTTGTAAATGCTCACAAACGGTACCCGAGATTAATCCCGACAAATGGCATAAAAAAGTTCGTTTGCGTTATGAGCCCAAACCTGCTAGGAGGCAAAGTATGTGGTAAATGAAGTTCTGAACGCATTCTCCTGAGTACAAAACCCCAATTTGGTTCAAATACCACCCTCTTTAATTCCAAGCGATATCCGCCCATCACTTCTAATAAAAATCCGCTTCTTCGCTCGTCGTATCGCTGATGCACCATGTACGATGGAATGTAGCCCAATCCGCTCACCAGTACGGACCTGCTGTAATCCATGGTCAAATCTTTGAAGCCCGCAGAAAATTGTGTAAATAAACCCAGCCCATCTTGATTTTCATAAACGCGCATCCCCAACGAAAATCCAATATGACTAACTGAAAATAAGCTGTATGTTTCTTCAACACCATCGCTAACGAGCAGTTTATCGTAATTGCCGCCAAACAATTGTGCGGTAAAACCAACATGATTGTTGACTTTCCTGTTTTCGTAATTCAGTTGAAACTGACCAATGAAAGACTGAAGGGTGTTGGCACTAATGGTACGTATAATTGCCTTTTCTTGGGCTTTCGCAAAGGAAAACAGCAGTAAACAAAAAACGAGTGGGAGCAGTCTCATCATGTCTTTGGCAGAATTCACACACAATAAAACCAAATATAATCAATTGTTCTGCTTTGCCTTCACAGGGCTTTGCCAAATGTAATCAGGAATTATTGCCCGCCTAACCTGCGCTGCAATTCCTCCAATGTAATGGTCAGCAAGGTTTGCTGTCCATCGGGCGTGTAGTACGGATTTTCGCAGGCAAAAAGCTCGTCGATGAGCTGGCGCATTTCAGCCTCAGCCAGCGACCGGCCCCGGGCCACGGCGCCATGACGGGCCAGGCCGCGCGCCAATTGTTCGTGCAGGGCATCAAGTTCGTGTACCTGGTGCTCGGCATATTGCGCCAGGAGGTTGCGCACCACGCCACCCGCATCGGTACTGCCCAACTCGGCCGGCACCCCGCGGATGAGCCAGTGCAAGGCGTCTTCCTGTTCCAAACCAAAGCCGGCACGCTGCAATTCGTCGCGCAATTCCAGGATGAGTCCCGCTTCGGTTTTGTTGAGCACCAAGCTTTCGGGGAACAACAGCTGCTGACTGGCTCCCTTGCCCTGCTTCAGCTGCTGCAGGTACTTTTCGTACAAAATGCGTTGATGAGCTGCTTGCTGATCGACCACCAAAAGACCACTTTTGATCGACGACACCAGCATATTCCGCTGCAACTGAAAAATGGGCTTGCGTTCGGCGGATGGCTCGTCGGTTCCGGTAGGCTGCGATAAACTCAGCTGCTCTTGCCGCTCATTGCGCAGGGCTACCTCGTACAGCTGCTCCCAACCTGCTACCTGGCTTTTGCGCTGTGGAGCAGGCGATTTAGAAGCAGTCGGTGCTTTGCCGGCAGGATTGGTAAAGGGATTGTAATGCGGATTGAAGGCAATCTGCGGTTGTTTCACCTGTTCGGCCGGCTTGAGGCTCAAATCCAGTCCATCTAGACCGGTCTCCCGATCAAAATCGAGGCTGGGCGCCACGCTGTACTGGCTCAGCGCCCGCTTTACGGCAGCCTGCAGGATGGCATAAATGGCCTGCTCTTCCTCAAACTTCACCTCGGTTTTGGTGGGGTGCACATTCACGTCGACCTTCTTGGGGTCGAGCTCGAGGTATAAAAAGTAGGCCGGGTGGTAGCCTTCGGGCAGCAGGTTGTTGTAGGCGCTCATCACAGCATGGTGCAAATACCCATCGCGGATGTAGCGGTTGTTCATGAAGAAGTATTGTCCGCCGCGTGCCTTGCGGGCCGTATTGGGCTTGCCAATAAAACCTTTCACCCGCAGCATGGCCGTATTTTCTTCAACCGGCACCAGGCTGCTGTTGTAATTATCGCCCATCACTGCCACGATGCGCTGCCTGAGGTTGCCGGGCCGCAATTGGTACAGGGCAGAGCCGTTGTGCTCGAGTCGCAGGCTCAGTTCGGGCTGCGACAAGGCCAGCCGCAAAAACTCCTCACTGATGTTGCGGAATTCGGTTTCGTCCTTTTTCAGGAAGTTGCGCCTGGCAGGCACATTGTAAAACAGGTTTTTCACCAGCACCTGCGTGCCTACCGGGGCCTGCACCGGTTCCTGGCCGAGGTAATTGCCCCCTTCTATGCGAAGCAAGGTAGCCAGTTCGTCTTGTTCGCGGCGGGTGCGCAATTCCACCTGAGCCACAGCAGCAATTGAAGCCATGGCCTCGCCTCTGAAACCGTAGCTACGCAAGGCGAAGAGGTCGTCGATTTGACTGATTTTGGAGGTTGCATGCCGCTCAAAACACATGCGGGCGTCGGTAGGCGACATGCCCTTGCCGTTGTCGATGATTTGAATAAGGGTTTTGCCGGCATCTTTCACCAACAATTGGATGTCGGTGGTTCCGGCATCCACGGCATTTTCGAGCAACTCCTTGACTGCCGAAGCCGGGCGTTGCACCACCTCACCGGCGGCAATTTGGTTCGCCAGGGCATCGGGCAACAAACGAATCAGGTCGGCCATCAGCGCGCACCTCCGCGCAAACGCTCAAAAAAGCGCGTAAACACGCCCGAACGCCAGGCAATAAGGGCTGCCAAACACAAAATGGCCGTTTGGATGCTGATCATGGCGTTGAAAATGAGGAATACCAGCGACGCAATCAGGAAAATGAGGAAAATGATGTTGCGGTTCGACTTCTTACTGGCCTCCTGGTAACTGGGATGTTGCCGGCGAAAGCTGATTTTTCGGGGACCAAGAGTGGTACCATCAGCCTCACCACGCAATTTTTTCAGGCGTTCGGCACGTTCCTCCTCTTCGGGATTCCAATAGCGAGGTTCATAATTGAAGCGCTGGTGGCGGGGTGTTTTGAAAAACGAAAAAATCATCCCCGCAAAAATAGCATTTCGCACCGATTCGCGAAGGCAATACCCCCATTTGCAAAGCCAGAACAAATGCGCGAACAAAAAGTCCCCAATTGCACTTATAGCTGGTGTCAACAAGCCTCATGCACCCCCAAAAAAATTATCTTTGCAATCTATGAGTTCACAATTTAGTCCCGGTCGCTTTGAGTTCCTGCCCCTGGTGGTGAAAAACATCATCATCATCAATGGTCTGTTTTTCTTGGCCACTTTTGTGCTCGAAAACAGCTACGGTCTCAACCTGATTGATCTACTTGGCCTGCATTATCCCGGTGCCACAGAATTCAAAATCTGGCAACCGCTTACCCACTTGTTCATGCACGGCGGATTCAACCACTTGCTGTTCAATATGTTCTCTTTTTGGATGTTCGGCAGTGTGCTTGAAAACATTTGGGGACCGAAACGCTTTTTGAATTTCTACATCATTACAGGCCTGGGTGCAGCCATTTTGCACTACCTCATCGTTTACCTCATCGACATTCGTCCGGTATTGCAGCAATTAGATGTAGAGCTCATCACCGCCAATGCCACCACCGTTACGTTCCTCGAATCGCAGCGCGAGAGTTTCCTCAACATGCCCAACATCATTGGTGCAAGCGGTGCCGTGGCCGGCATTTGGATGGCCTTTGCCTACCTCTTCCCTAACAGCACCTTGTACCTGTTTTTCGCTTTTCCGGTCAAGGCCAAATACCTGGCAGCGGTTTATGTGATTGTGGAATTGTACCAGGCCCTGCAATTCAACCCACAAGACAATGTGGCGCATTTTGCCCACCTCGGAGGCATGCTTTTCGGCTTCCTGATTGTAAAATATTGGTACAACAGTGATCGTTTGAGGTTCTACTGATGCGCGGCAATTCCTTTATAAACGATTTAAGAAACAACTTCACCCGGCAGGCCGACAGCCTGAACCAGCTCATCATTGTAAATGTGCTGGTTTTTGTGTTGCTCAGCCTCATCGCGGTGGTGTTTGCGCT
>Ga0075157_10001238_pt1 | contig 16452 bp, 15 predicted proteins | sample JI81BgreenDNA_FD_70967 | JGI IMG/M metagenome (GOLD analysis project Ga0075157, IMG submission 70967) | Wastewater effluent complex algal communities from Wisconsin, to seasonally profile nutrient transformation and Carbon sequestration -... | ecosystem: Engineered > WWTP > Effluent > Algae...
ACCTATGGCAGCAGCGACACCCGCACGCGCCTGCTGGCCCGCTGGGATGCCGAGATCGGCTCGCGCCGCTGACCTTTCGGGGTGACCGGCCGATGCCGGGGGGACGCGCGTTGAAACGCGCGTGACGGGCCTTGCAAGGCCCGTGCCCCCCGCCGCGGCCGGTCGCCCGTTCTTGCTGCGTCGCGGGGCCTTGCTGCCATGACCACCCTTTTCCTGACCGACTCCGAGCGTTCCTCGCGCGCTGCGCGCGAGAGGCTGGCCTGGCTTGCCCTTCTGGCCCTGGCGCTGCTGGTGCTGCCCTGGCACAAGGCGCTGCCGCCCGGGGCCGGGCCGGTCTGGCCTTCGGCCCTGGGCCTGGCGCTGGACGGGCGGGGCTGGCTGTGGCCGCCGATCCTGGCGCTGGGGCTGCTGGCCGTGGCCAGTGCGCGCCATGCGGCGACCGCGGCCTTTCTGGGGGTGGCGCTGGGGGGCCTTGCGCTGCTGGTCGCGCAGGGCTTTGTCATCGGGCTGGGCGCCGGGGCGCCGGGCTGGCTGGTCGCGCTGTTTCCGGCCGCGGCCGGCGGGCAGACGGGCCTGGGCTGGGGCGGGTTCACCGCCGGCATCGCCTTTCTGGGCCTGATCGCCCATTCCATCGCGCTGCGCGGCTTCTGCCGGGGGGACCGCTTCGCGGCCTCGTCGGTGGTGTTCATCGTGGCGCTGCTGATCCTTTTCGTGTTCTTCCCCATCCTGAAGCTGGCCGCCGCCGCCTTTGTCGGCCCCGATGGCCAGTTGGCGCTGGGCACCTTCCTGTCGCGCTTTGTCGCGCCGGATCTGTGGCGGCTGGATTGCTTCTTCGGCGACCGGCGCTGCGGCGTGGTGATCAACTCGCTGGTGCTGGGCGTGCTCAGCGCCAGCATCGCCACCGCGCTGGGCCTCGCCCTTGCGCTGATCGTCGCCCGCACGGGGTTCCGCTTCAAGCAGACGCTGAGGGCGCTGTCGATCCTGCCGATCATCACGCCGCCCTTCGTGGTGGGGGTGGCGATCATCGTGCTGTTCGGGCGCACCGGGCTGTTCACCGTCTGGGGGGCCGAGCTGTTCGACGTGCGCCCGACGCGCTGGGTTTACGGCCTGACCGGCATCCTGATGGCGCAGGTGCTGGCCTTCACGCCGGTCACCTTCCTGGTGCTGCTGGCCACGGTCGAGGCGATCAACCCCACGCTCGAGGAAGCCAGCCAGACCCTGGGCGCGGGCCCGGTCAAGACCTTTGCCCGCATCACCTGGCCTTTGTTGCGGCCCGGAATTGCCGCGGCCTTCCTGCTGGCCTTCATCGAAAGCCTCGCCGATTTCGGCAATCCCATCGTGCTGGGCGGCGGGTATGAGGTGCTGTCGACCAAGATCTTCTTCGCCGTGGTCGGCGCGCGCTATGACCTGGGCAATGCGGCGACGTTGGCGATGATCCTTCTGGCGCTGACGCTGGTGGCCTTCTGGCTGCAGACGCGCTGGCTGGGCCGGAAATCCTATGTCACCGTCACCGGCAAGTCGGATGCCGGGCTGGCCGCGACGCTGCCCCATGGCCTGCAGGGCGTGGCCTGGGCGGTGGTGATCCCCTTCGTTCTGTTCACCATCGGGGTCTATGTGGTGGTGCTGGTCGGCGGCTTCGTGACCGATATCGGCCGCTGGGACCTGACCCCCACCTTCGCGCATCTGCGCACGGCCTTTGCCTTCGAGATCAACGCCGAGGGGCTGCAGCTTTTCGGCTCGGCCTGGAATTCGATGCAGACGACGCTGTGGGTCTCGGGCATCGCGGCGCCCCTGACCACGCTGATCGGCATCCTGACCGCCTGGCTGGTGGCGCGGCAGGATTTCTTCGGCAAGAACGCGTTCGAGTTCGGGACGATGCTGTCGTTTGCGATCCCCGGCACGGTGGTGGGGGTGAGTTACGTCGCCGCCTTCAACATCCCGCCGGTGGACATTACCGGCACGGCGATCATCCTGGTGATCTGCTTCGTGTTCCGCAACATGCCGGTGGGGATGCGGGCGGGGCTGGCGGCCTTCGCGCAGATCGACCGCAGCATGGAGGAGGCGAGTTCCACCATGGGCGCGGGCGGGGCGACGACGCTGCGCAAGGTGGTTCTGCCGCTGGTCAAGCCCGCCGTGTTCACCGCGCTGGTCTACAGCTTCGTCACCGCCATGACGGCTGTTTCCGCCGTGATCTTTCTGGTGTCGGCGCGGCACAACATGGCGACGGCCTATATCATGGGCCGGGTCGAGGCCGGGGAATACGCGCTGGCGATCACCTATTCCACCGTCCTGATGATCGTGATGATCCTGTGCATCGTGGCGATTCAAGGCATCGTCGGCGCCCGCAAGCTGGGCCGCCGGCGCGAGTTTCAGGGCCAGGCGCCCACGCCGGCCAAGTGAGGATTGATGACCGAAGACCCCGCCATCCAGTTCACCGACGTCACCAAGCGCTATGGCAGCGCCGTGGCGGTCGACGGCATCAGCATGAGCATCGCCAAGGGCGAGATGGTCACGTTCCTCGGCCCCTCGGGCTGCGGCAAGACGACGTCGCTCAGGCTGGTGGCGGGGCTGGAACTGCCCACATCGGGGATCGTGCGCATCGCCGGCAGGGATGTCAGCCAGCGCTCGGCCTCGGAACGCAATGTGGGCATGGTGTTCCAGTCCTACGCGCTGTTTCCGCACATGAACGTGCTCGAGAATGTGTCCTACGGTCCGATGATCCGGGGCGAATCCAAGGCCAGCGCCCGCGACCGTGCCATGGCGATCCTGGAGCAGATCGGGTTGAAGGGGCTGGGGGCGCGGCTGCCGTCGGAACTGTCGGGCGGCCAGCAGCAGCGGGTGGCGGTGGCGCGGGCCATCGTGCAGCAACCCGATGTGCTGCTGTTCGACGAGCCCCTGTCGAACGTCGATGCCAAGCTCAGACGCAAGGTGCGCGGCGAGATCCGCGATCTGCAGCGCAAGTTCGGCCTGACGGCGATCTACGTGACGCATGATCAGGAAGAGGCGCTGGCGGTGTCCGACCGCATCGTGGTCATGCAGGCGGGCAAGATCGCCCAGATCGGCACGCCGAGGGATCTGTATGAACGCCCGGCCTCGGCCTTTGTGGCGGATTTCATCGGCGATGCGAACATGATCAGCGGGCAGGTGGCGGGCGGGCGCTTCCGCGCCGCCGACCTGGACCTGCCGCTGTCGGGGCCGGACGGGGCGGCGCAGGTCTCGCTGCGGCCTGAGCGCATCGTGCTGACCCCGGACGAGGGGGCGCCCGCAGGCGTCGTGCGGTCCTGCACCTATCTGGGCAGCCGGTGGGAATACGAGGTTCAGACCGGCTTTGCCGACCTGCTGGTGTCGCGGCCCATGGCCGAGGCGCCGATTGCGCCGGGAACGGCGGTCAGGCTGACCATCCCCGACGGCGCCCCCATTCGCGTGACCTGAGAGCAGGGAGAAATGCGCGTTCGAACGCGCATTGCAAGGGCCTTCGAAGGCCCTTGCCCCCCGCCGAACCCTTTCGGAGAGACCATGACCGACCCCATCGCCGCCCGCCTGACCCTGGCCCAGACCGCCGCCCGCGCCGCCGGCGCGCATGCGCTGGCGCTGTTTGCCGACCGCGCGTCGCTGACCATCGAGACCAAGATCGACGCGCTCGACATGGTCAGCCGCGCCGACCGCGAGGCCGAGGACATCATCCGCGCCCATGTGCGCGCGGCCTTCCCCGACGACGGTTTCCTGGGCGAGGAGGGGGGCGCGCAACCCGGAACCTCGGGCTTCACCTGGATCATGGACCCGATCGACGGCACCGTGCCCTTTGTCTCGGGCCTGCCGCACTGGTGCGTGGCCATCGCCCTGGAAACCCCCACGCGGACCGAAGCCGGCGCCATCTTCCACCCCCTGCAGGACGAGATGTTCACCGCCCGCCACGGCCACGGCGCGTTCCTGAACGGCGAAAGGATGCAGATCAGCCCGGCAACGCGGATCACCAACAGCATGACCGGCATCGGCGCCAGCCACCGCACCAGCGCCGAGCATGTCGCCGCCGTCCTGCAGGCGCTGATGCGCAAGAGCGGCATGTTCTACCGCAGCGGCTCGGGCGCGCTGATGCTGTGCCATGTCGCGGCGGGGCGGCTGGGCGGCTATTACGAGCCGCACATGAATGTCTGGGATTGCCTGGCCGGCCTCTTGATGGTGCGCGAGGCCGGGGGGCGCACCCTGCCGATGCCGGCCGACGCGATCGCCAAGGGCGGCCCGGTTCTGGCCGCGGCGCCGGGCGTCTGGGATGACCTGCTCGAGGTCAGCGGGCGCTGACGAACGCGCAGGCCCCCTTGCGCCGGCGGCCGGCGCGGGCCACCTATGCGTCACAAATCGCAGGAGGCCGACCATGTCCGACCCCAAATCCCCCGCCTTCCAGAGCATCGCGCAATCCGTCCTCGACCATGGCGTCACCACCATGTTCGGGCTGATGGGCGACGCCAACCTGTTCATGGTGGACCATTACGTCAGGAAGGGCGGCGGCACCTTCGTGCCCGTCGCCTATGAAGGCAGCGCCGTGCTGATGGCGCTCGCCTGGAGCCATGTCTCAGGCAAGATCGGCTGCGCCACCGTCACCCACGGCCCAGCGCTGACCAACTGCCTGACCGCGCTGACGGAAGGGGCGCGGGGCCATCTTCCCATGGTGCTGCTGGCCGGCGCCACGCCCGTCATGCAGCCGCAGAACCTGCAGGCGCTCGATCAGCGCGAGGCGGTCAAGATCACCGGCGCGGGGTTCGAACAGATGCGCGCGCCTGAGACCGCGGCGCATGACATCGCGCATGCCTTCTACCGCGCACGGGTGGAAAAGCGGCCCATCGTCGTCAACATGCCCGCCGATTTCATGTGGGCCGAGGCCCCGCACAAGCCTGTCGTCTTCCCCGCCTTCGCCGCGCCGGCGATGGTGCCGGGGGGCGACGATCTGGATCAGGCCATCGGCATGATCGCCTCGGCGCGGCGCCCGATCATCCTGGCGGGGGGTGGGGCGGAAAAGGCTCGGGCCCAGATCCTGCGCCTCGCCGACCGGCTGGAGGCCCCGGTGGCCACCACGCTGAAAGGCAAGGGGCTGTTTGCGGGGCATCCGTTTGACCTCGACATCTTCGGCACGCTGAGCACCCCCGCCACCTATGACGCCATCGCCAAGGCCGATTGCATCGTCTGCTTCGGCACCAGCCTGCACCATTTCACCACCGACAAGGGCAAGCTGATGAAGGGCAAGCGGGTCGTGCAGATCAACGACTCGCTGACCGAGGTGGCCAAGAACTATCACCCCGACGCCGCCCTGATCGCCGACGCCGGGCTGACCGCCGACAACATCGTGCACTGGCTCGATGAGGCCGAGATTCCGCCGTCGGGCTTTACCCGCGAGCTGGACATGGCGGCCCTGCGCTATCACCCGCCGGGCGTGGTGCGCGACAAGCCGGGGTTCGTCAACTTCGTGCGCGCGCTGGAGCGGCTGGAACCCGCGCTGCCGCAAGACCGCATCCTGACCACCGACGGCGGCCGCTTCATGACCGAGGTCTGGTGCCGCATTTCCGCCCCCGGCCCGCGCCAATTCATCGCCACGACCAATTTCGGCTCGATCGGGCTGGGGTTGCAGGTGGCCATCGGCGCCGGCATCGCGGATGGCAAGCGGCCCGTGGTGCTGTTCACCGGCGACGGCGGCTTCATGATGGGCGGGGTGAACGAGTTCAACACGGCGGTCCGGATGGGCCTCGACCTGATCGTTGTCGTGGCCAACGACAGCGCCTACGGGGCCGAACACATCCAGTTCCTCGACCGCCGCATGGACCCGGGGCTGACGATGTTCGACTGGCCCTCCTTCGCCGAAGTGGCGACGGCGCTGGGCGGGCAGGGGATCGCGGTGCGCTCCGAGGCCGACCTCGACGCCGCCATCGCCGCCATCCCGGGACGGACAAAACCGCTGCTGATCGAACTCCTCCTCGACCCCGAGGACGTGCCGAGGATGCGGATCTGACACCACGGTGGGGTGAAACCCCACCCTGCCGTGATGCAACCTTTGCGGGCCGGGCGCCGGTAAGGTGGGGTTTCACCCCACCTTTTCCAACGCCGCCTCCAACCCCGGCACATCCGCCGCCACGCTCACCAACCCCCTCAGCGACGCATCGGCAAAGCCCTGCGCGATCACGTGGTCGATCAGCGCCAGCAGGGGTTGCCAGAACCCACCCGCATCCAGCAGCACCACGGGTTTGGCGTGCAGCCCGATCTGCGCCCAGGTCAGCACCTCGAAGAACTCGTCCAGCGTGCCCGCCCCGCCCGGCAGCACCACGGCGGCGTCGGAGTTGGCGAACATGACCTTCTTCCTCTCGTGCATCGTCTCGGTGATGACCAGCGTGTCCAGATCGCGCCGCGCGACCTCGCCCTTCATCAGATGCACCGGGATCACCCCGAAGGTGCGCCCGCCGGCGGCCTGGGTGGCGCGGGCGACCTCGCCCATCAGCCCCACATCGCCCGCGCCATAGACCAGCCGCCAGCCGCGCCGGGCCAGCATCGCGCCGGTCTCGCGCGCGGCCGTGATCATCGCCGGGTCACGCCCGGGGCGCGAGCCGCAGAAGACGCAGATCGAGGGCATGGGGAACTCCGCCGCAAGGGATGGGGGCAAGGAAAAGCTTTGCCCATAGATACGGGCGATGTAAGAAGGGAACAAGGGCAGACCCTGAGGGGGATTTCACGCCATGGCGCGCAATCAGGTGATGATACTGGGCGGGGTCACGCTGGTGGCCGGGGTGGCCGTGGCGATCTGGCTGGCCCTGTCATCGCGCGAGGCGCCGGTCGCCGGGCCGCAATCGCTGATCCCGCAGGCCTCGGCCCCCGGGGCCGCGCCCGCGCAGGCCCCCGTGGCCGCCAATCAGGCCGAGGCGCCGCAGGTCGTGCCGACCTTCGACGTGGTCCGCATCTCGGCCGAGGGCGAGGCGCTGGTGGCCGGCAACGCCCGGGCCGGCGCGGCGATCACGCTGCGCGTCGATGGGGCCCCCGTCGCCGAGGTCGCGGCCGATTCTGCCGGGCAATTCGTGGCGATGTTCGCGCTTGGCTTCAGCGATACCGCGCAGGAACTGTCGCTGACGATGCAGGAGGCCGAGGGCCGGGTGGTCGAGGCGCCCGACACGGTGCTTCTGACGCCCCGCCCCGCCCCGGTGGCGGTGGCCGAGGCGCCTGTGACCGAAGCGCCCGTTGCCGACGGGGCCGACAGCGCCGAGGCGACGGCAGAGGGCCCGACAACGCAGGGGGCCGGGGAAACCGCGCCGCAGGAGGTTGCGGCGGCCGAGGGGACGGCGCCACTGGCCGAGGCCGCGCCCGCGGACGTTGCCACTGCCGACGTTGCCACTGCCGAGACGACCCCCACCGAAGTTGCCTCCACCGAGGTTGCCACTGCCGAGGCCACCCCCACCGAAGTTGCCCCCACCGACGCCATCCCCGCCGAAGTCGCCCGGGCCGAAGCGGCCGAGGCGCCGCTGGCCGCCCCGGCCGCGACCGCGATCCTGATGCGCGGCGACGGGCAGATCGAGCTGCTCGACCGCGCTCCGCAGGTGATGGACAACGTGGTCATCGACGCGATCAGCTACTCCGACTCGGGCGATGTGCAGATTTCGGGCCGCGCGGCCTCGGCCGATCCGGCGGCGAACCTGCGGATCTATCTGGACAACCGCCCCGTCGCGCTGGCCGTGGCCGAAAGCGGCGACTGGACGCTGGACCTGCCGTCGGTCGATGCCGGGATCTATACCCTGCGCGTGGACCAGTTGAATGCGGAGGGGGGCGTGGTCTCGCGGTTCGAGACCCCCTTCCTGCGCGAATCGCCCGAGGCCCTGGCCCAGGCGCGCCGCGACAGCGGGCAGGCGCCGGAACCCACGCAGACCGCCAGCCTCGAATCCGCCGCGCCGCAGCCCGAACCCCCGCCGCCGCCGCGCGCCCAACTGATCACGGTGCAGCCCGGGCATACTCTGTGGGCCATCTCGCGCGACCGTTATGGGCTGGGCGAGCGCTACATGGTCATCTTCGATGCCAACCGCAGCCAGATCCGCGACCCCGACCTGATCTATCCCGGGCAGGTCTTCGCGCTGCCCGACGAATAGGCGCACAGGGTGCGTGCAAGCACGCACCCTACGGCGGCGCGCCTTGGCACTGGTCATTCCTTCACATGCGCACTAGGTCTGAAGTCGAACAGACCGCGAGGACCCGATGCGCTATCGCCCCAGCAAAGCTGCGCTGCCCGAGGACGGGCAGGACGAAGCCTCCGGCCGCTCGACCATCCGGCGGGTCCTGCCCTATCTGTGGCCACCCGGGCACGCGGGGATCAAGGCGCGGGTCATCGCGGCGCTGGTGATGCTGCTGGCGGCCAAGCTGATCGCCGTGGGCACGCCGCTGCTCTACAAGGCCGCGGTGGATTCTCTGGCCCCGGCGGCGGGCGCGGCGGATGCGGGCTGGCTGGTCGGCATCGGCGCGGTCGGGCTGACGGTGGCCTATGGCATGGCGCGGCTGATGACCAACGGGTTCCAGCAATTGCGCGATGCGGTCTTTGCCGTGGTGGGCCAGCGCGCGCTGCGGATGCTGGCGCTCGAGACCTTCACCCATATCCACCGCCTGAGCCTGAGCTATCACCTGACGCGCAAGACGGGGGGCCTGAGCCGGATCATCGAACGGGGCGTGAAGGGGGTCGATTTCCTGCTGCGCTTCCTTCTGTTCAACATCGGCCCCCTGCTGCTGGAACTGGTGCTGATCGGCGCGGTTCTGGTGGTGCTGTTCGATGCCTGGTATCTGGCGGCCATCGTGGTGACCATCGGGCTCTACTTCTGGTTCACCTTCGCGGTGACCGAATGGCGCATCCGCCTGCGCCGCGAGATGAACAAGCAGGACACCGACGCCAACCAGAAGGCCATCGATAGCCTGCTGAACTTTGAAACCGTCAAGTATTTCAACGCGGAAGAGCGTGAGGCGAAACGCTATGACGGCGCGATGGAGGGGTATGAGGCCGCCTCGCTGAAGACCGCCTATTCGCTGGCGATCCTGAACTTCGGCCAGTGGTTCCTGATCACCGGAGGGCTGGTGGTGGTCATGGTCATGGCCGCCGTGGGCGTGCAGAACGGGCATCTGACGGTGGGCGATTTCGTCATGGTCAACGCCTACATGATCCAGATCACCATGCCGCTGAACTTCCTGGGCTCGGTCTATCGCGAGATCCGGCAGGCGCTGGTCGACATGGGCGAGATGTTCGCCCTGCTGGGCCAGGCGCCGGATGTGGTGGAAAAGCCGGATGCGCAGCCCCTGCGTCTGTCGGGCGGGCATGTGCGGCTGGAGGGCGTTCACTTCGCCTATGACCCCGAACGCCCGATCCTGAAGGGGGTCACGCTGGAGGTGCGGGCCGGGCAGAAGGTGGCGCTGGTGGGGGCCTCGGGCTCAGGGAAAAGCACCATCGGGCGGCTCCTGTTCCGGTTCTATGACGTGACAGGCGGGCGGCTGACCATCGACGGGCAGGACGTGCGCGACGTGACCCTGACCAGCCTGCACGCCGCCATTGGCGTGGTGCCGCAGGATACGGTGCTGTTCAACGACACGATCCGCTACAACATCGCCTATGGCAAGGACGACCCGACCGAAGCCGAAGTGATCGCCGCCGCCCGCGCCGCGCGCATCCACGACTTCATCATGGGCCTGCCGCAGGGTTATGACACGCAGGTGGGCGAGCGCGGGTTGAAGCTGTCGGGCGGGGAAAAGCAGCGGGTGGGCATCGCGCGCACGCTGCTCAAGGACCCGGCGATCCTGCTTCTGGACGAGGCGACCTCGGCATTGGATACCCAGACCGAACGCGGGATTCAGGAGTCGCTGGCGCAGATGGGGCAGGGGCGCACGGTGATCACCATCGCGCACCGGCTGTCCACCGTGGTGGACGCCGACCGCATCGTGGTGCTGGAAGCGGGCGAGGTGGTCGAACAGGGCACCCATGCCGAGCTGCTGGCACGGGGCGGGCGCTATGCGGCGATGTGGGAGCGGCAGGCGCAGGGGGAAAGCGCGCCGGCCTGAGGCTCAGCCATCTTCAGGTGCGGGCAACCCCTCGCGCGAGAGCAGCACGGCCACCGGCCGCGCGGCGGGAATGTGCGAGCAGACGATCATCGTCGCCACCATGATCGGCACGGCCAGGAACATGCCGGGCACGCCCCAGACCATGCCCCAGAAGCTGAGCGACACGATGATGCCGAAGGACGAGACGCGCAGCGCCTTGCCCATCAGCATCGGGTCGATCACCGACCCCAGCGTGAATTGCGTCAGCGTTCCCAGCATGAACACGACCAGCGCGGTGGCGGGCTCGGGCACCTGAATCAGGGCGATCAGGCCCAGAAGGATCGTGGCGATGATCGACCCGACCGAGGGGATATAGTTCAGCACGAAGGTGAGGATGGCGATGGGCCCCGCGAAGTCCAGCCCGAAGGCGACCATGATCCCGTAGATCACCAGCGCCGTCGCGATGCTGACACCGGTCTTGACCAGCAGGTAGTGGTTCACCCGCCGCACGATGGAATGGATGATGCGGCTGACCCGCTGGGCGCGGGCCTTGTCGTTCATCAGGTTTTCCAGCTTGGTATCGAACCAGAGGCGTTCCGCGAAGAGGAACCCCACGAACAGGATCACCAGGGTCACGGCGGACAGAAGGTTCCCTGCCTGTCCGGCCAGCGAGCCGACATAGGCCGACACCTGGATCGACCGGATCGAGGCCTCGACCGCGGCCTCGGCCTCAGGAGAGAACAGCGCGGCCAGGCGGGCGATGGCGGCAATCGCCTGGTCGGTATAGGTGAGCGTGGTGGTGACCAGGCTGTTGATCTGGCCGATCAGCAGCGCCGACAGCGTCAGCAGAACGATGGCGATGGCCGCAAAGGCCGCGACCGAGGCCAGCCAGGTCGTGATCCGCCACGAGCCGATCCGCAGCCTCTGAAAGACCGAGATGGCGTCCGTGGTCAGCGAGAACAGGATGATCGCAAACACCAGCGAGGTCAGGATGAAGCGCGCCTGCACCATCAGGAACAGGACCATGGCAAAGGCGATGATGCCGATGAACCAGGTCTGCAGGCGATAGCGCTCGACCAGCGACTGGCGCTGCGCCGGGGCAAGGTCGGGGGCCGAATGGGCGATGTCTTCGGGGGTCATGGCGGGCCGCTGCGGGGATGGTGCTACACTAGGGCGCGACGACGGCCCTGACAACAGGCGAACCGCGCGGGGTGGCGGGTAGGGTGGGGTTCAACCCCACCCTACGGGGCCGCGACGGCGGTCAGCGCCGGGATCAGATCGCCATAGCCGGTCAGCCGCCGTTCATACCCCAGCCCCAGCCGCGCCGCGCAGTCCTGCGCGCGCTGGTCCAGTTCGGGGTTGTCGGTCTGCGCCAGATAGACCAGCGTGGTGTAATTCCCGAACATCATCGGGATCAGGCTGGGGTGGCGGTCGAACCCCATCGGCCGCCAGACGAAGGCGTCGAACTGCCGCACCAGAAAATCGGTCAGATAGAAGCAGGTGATCTCGGTCTCGGACCGGGCGATGAAATCGGCGGTGCCGGCGAAGAAGGCGTAGCAATGCGGCCCTTCGATCATCGGCACGCCCAGCGCCGCGCAGCGCGCCTGCAAGAGGCCCCCTGTGCCGCAATCGGCATAGACCACCAGGATCTGATCATACTGGCCGCGGAACCGGGTCACCGCGGCTTCGACCGCATCGGGGATGCGGTCCGGCCAGAGGTGCAGGTTCGCGGGCAGGCAGTGCAGGTCCAGATGGGTCCAGCCATTCGCCGCCCTGATCGCAAGGATCTCGTGCGCCAGCGCGCCGCAGGCCAGCGCCAGCACCCGGCCGCTGCCCTGCGCCGGCAGGCCGGCTTCGGTCAGGTCGCGGTCGTCGGGGGCGGTGGTCATTCCTCGGCCGCGCGGGCCATGGCCGGGCGCAGGCGGGTCTCCAGGATTTCCTCGGTGATGGGGCCGGCGTGGCGCAGGATCACGTTGCCGCGCCCGTCCAGAACGAAGGTCTCGGGCAGGCCCACGACCCCCCAGTCCAGCCCCATCCGCGCCCTCGGATCCGCGCCGATCGCGGCATAGGGATCGCCGAGTTCCTCGAGGAAATCCATCGCGCGCTCGGGCGTGTCGCGGTAATTCACGCCGTAGACCCGCACACCCTCTTCGGCCAGGGCGTTGAGCAGCGGGTGTTCGGCCCGGCAGGGCGGGCACCACGAGGCCCAGAAGTTCACCAGCGTCACCTCGCCCGCGCGCAGCATCTCATCCGTCAGCAGCGTGCGGTCGGCCAGCGGTTCCAGTTGCACCGCCGGCGCCGGGTGGCCGGCGCGGGCCGAAGGCAGGTCCTCGCGCCCCTCGCGGAAGTTGCCCACCGCGACAAAGGCGACAAACCCCGCCAGCAGCGCCGGCGGCATCAGAAGAAGCGGGTTAATCCTGGCCATTCGGGCTCCGGTTCAGACGGGATTCCAGTCGGGCAAGCTCGGCCTTGATGCGGCGGCCGCGCAGCCAGACCCACAGCACCAGCGCCGCCATCAGGCCCAGCGACACCGCATAGGCCAGCAGAACTTCGGTGGCGTATGGCCCCAGATCCGGCATCATGCGCGCGCCCTTTCGCGGGTCAGCAGGGCGCGGGCGCGGCGGGCGCGGATCTCGCTCCGCGTGCCGGCCAGCACCAGCGCCAGAAACAGCAGGCCGAAGCCTGTCATGCAGACATACAGCGGCAGTTTATAGGTCATGTCCATCCGCGTGCCCGGCGCCACGCTCAGCGAGGCGCCCTGATGCAGCCCCTGGTTCCAGAACAGCGCGGCATAGCGCGACAGCACGGCAAAAACGCTGCCCACAAGGCACAGGACCGAGGTCAGGTCCGCGGCGGTATCCGGGTCCTCGATCGCCGACCACAGCGCGATATAGCCGATGTAGAACAGGAACAGGATCAGGAACGAGGTCAGCCGCGGGTCCCAGGCCCACCAGGTGCCCCACATCGGCTGGCCCCAGATCGCCCCGGTCATCAGCGCGATCAGCGTCATCGTCGCACCCACCGGCCCCGCGGCCCGCGCGGCCAGCGCCGACACATGATGGCGCCGGATCAGCCAGATCAGGCTGGCCACCAGCATCATCACCCAGGCATTGATCGCCATCAGCGCCGAGGGCACATGCAGGAAGATGATCTTGACCGTGGACCCCTGCCGGTAATCGTCGGGCGTGAAGAAGAAGCCCCAGATCAGCCCGGTTGCGATCAGCCCGGCGGCCAGCAGCGCGGTGACCGGCAGAAGCCAGCCCGACAGCCGCATGAACTTGACCGGATTTGCGTATTCCCAGAGCGATGCCATGGCGGTTACCTAATCGTTTCGCGGGCGGGTCTCAACCCACGCCGCCGTGATCTCAGCGCAGATTGACCCTCAGCGCATGGGCTGCGGCAAAGGGAAGCAGGGCCACCGACCCCGCCGTGATCCCGGCCAGCAACAGAAGCGGCGTGCCGGTGGCCAACCCCCCGGCGGCCCGCGTCACCGCCTGCGCGCCAAACACCAGCGTGGGCACGTAAAGCGGCAGCACCAGCAGCGACAGCAGCAGGCCACCCCGCTTGAGGCCCACCGTCAGCGCCGCGCCAAAGGCGCCGATCATGCTCAGCGCGGGCGTGCCCAGCGCCAGCGACAGCACCAGCACGCCGTAAGCCCCGGCCGGCAGGTTCAGAAGGATCGCCAGCCCGGGCGCCGCCAGCGCCAGCGGCAGGCCCGTCGTCAGCCAATGCGCCAGCGCCTTGATCGCCACCACCCCCTCCATCGGAATGGGCGAGGTGGCCAGCAGATCCATCGATCCGTCCTCGTGATCCAGCGCGAAGAGCCGGTCCAGCGACAGAAGGCAGGCCAGGAGCGCGCCCACCCACAGGATGCCGGGCGCGATCAGGCCCAGAACCTGCGGGTCCGGGCCCACGCCCAGCGGGATCAGCACCGCCAGGATCAGATAGAACCCCAGCCCCAGGCCGAACCCGCCGCCCGCGCGGATCGCCAGCTTCAGGTCGCGGGTCAGGAGGGCGATCACAGGAAGGCCTCGTCAAAGCCGTCGCCCAGCGCCGGCAGCCTTGCCCGGTAGGGGGCAAGGTCCAGCACCCGCGCCTCGGGCAGGCCCAGGTCGATATGCGTGGCCATCAGCGCCGCCCCGCCGCCCGCCAAATGCGCGCGCACCACGCCGGCGAACAAGGCGACCGAGGCCCCATCCAGCGACACCGTCGGCTCATCCAGCACCCAGAGCCACCGCCCCGTCACCAGAAGCCGCGCCAGCCCCAGCCGTCGCTTCTGCCCCGCCGACAGGTTCTGCGCCTGCCGGTCCGCCAGATCGGTCAGGTTCATCGCCACCAGGGCGCCGTCGATGTCGGCCCGGCCATGGATGCGCGCCCAGAACCCCAGGTTCTCGGCCACCGTCAGCGTCGATTTCAACCCGTCGGCATGGGCGCCGTAAGCCATCGCCTCGGGCGGGACCGAGATCGTCCCGGCCAGCGCCGGCTGCAACCCCGCCAGCGTGCGCAACACGGTGGTCTTGCCGCAGCCATTCGGCCCGCGCAGGATCAGGGCTTCGCCCGCGGCCAGCGAAAAGCCCAGCCCCTCGATCAGGGGCAGGCCACCGCGCGCACAGGCAAGGTCGGTCACATCCAGTCTCATGCCGCCCGCATAGCGCCTGACCGCGCCCCCTGTAAAGCCGCGCCAGGCCCCGGCTTCATCTGTCCTCAAATATCCACGGGGTTTCCAAAGGGGGGCGTGCCCCCCTTTGGCGGGGTGCGGGGCTGGCCCCGCGCGGTGCGCGAGGGGGCCTCGATGGCCCCCGAGCGCCCGCCCCCCCGGCTCTCACACGTTCATCAGCAGATGTTCCCGCTCCCAGGGGCTGATCACCTGCTGGAACTCCTTGTATTCATGCCGCTTCACCGCCGCATAGAGGCTCACGAACTCGGGCCCCAGCACCTCGACCATGGCGGAGTCCTCCTCCAGCAGGTCGATGGCATCCGACAGGTTCAGCGGCAATTCGTCGTCGCCCATGTAGGCGTTGGTGCGACATTCGGGTCGCGGATCGCGGCCCTCCTTCAGGCCCAGGTAGCCGCAGGCCAGCGAGGCCGCAAGTCCCAGGTAGGGGTTGCAATCCATCCCCGCCAGCCGGTTCTCCACCCGCCGCGCCTCGGGGCCCGAAATCGGGATGCGCAACCCCGTGGTGCGGTTGTCGCGGCCCCATTCCAGGTTGATCGGCGCCGAGAAGTCGGGAACATAGCGGCGGTAGCTGTTCACATAGGGCGCGAGCAGCGCCACGGCGGCGGGCAGGTGGTTCTGCATGCCGGCGATGAAATGCAGGAACTGCGGGGTCTCGGACCCGCTGGCCGACGAGAAGATGTTGCGCCCGGTGCGGATGTCCACGACCGAATGGTGGATGTGCATGGCCGAGCCGGGTTCGCCCTCGATGGGCTTGGCCATGAAGGTCGCATAGCAATTGGCGCGCAGCGCCGCTTCGCGGATCATGCGCTTGAAGTAGAAGATGTGATCGGCCAGTTCCACGGGGTCGCCATGGGCAAGGTTGATCTCGACCTGCCCCGAGCCGCCTTCCTGCAGGATGCCGTCGATTTCCAGCCCCATGGCCTCGGCGAAGTCGTAGATGTCGTCGATGACCTTGCCGTATTCGTCCACGGCCTGCATCGAATAGGCCTGCTTGGCCGCCGCCTTGCGCCCCGAACGCCCGATGGGCGGGGTGATCGGCATGTTCGGGTCGATGTTGCGTTCGACGAAGTAGAACTCCATCTCGGGCGCCACGACCGGCTTCCAGCCTTCCGCCGCATAGAGGTTCAGCACCCGTTTCAGCACGTTGCGCGGCGCGGTGGGGACCGGCTCGCCCTTCTGGTTCAGCGCGTCATGGATGATCTGCAGCGTCGCATCCTCGGCCCAGGGGGCGGCGGTGGCGGTGCTGAAATCGGGAACCAGCGTCATGTCCGGTTCCTTGTATTCCTCGTCGGCATTGGGCGGATCGGCCCATTCGCCGGTGATCGTCTGCAGGAAGATCGAGGTCGGCAGGTAGAAATGGCTCTGCTTGTCGAACTTGAAGGCCGGCATGGCCTTGCCGCGCGCCACGCCGGCGATGTCGGGGACGATGCATTCGATCTCGTCCAGGCGCCGGCCGGCCAGGAAATCGCGTGCGGCCTCGGGGATCTTGGATGTCCAGTTGCTCATGTTGACCCTGTGGGAAATGGGTTAGCCGGCCGCCGCAGGGGCGGCAGCGCGGAAGAAGTCGGCGATGCGGTCGGCCAGTAGGGCGCTGTCGTTGGGCTGACCCAGCCGGGCGCGCGCCTGCTCCAGCAGCGGTTCGGGAACCACGCCCTTGCCGCGGTGCTCGATCAGCCCGGCGATGAAGGCATCGCCGTATTCGGGATGGGCCTGCACCGACAGGCCGGTCCTGCCATAGG
>Ga0075157_10001241_pt1 | contig 16408 bp, 13 predicted proteins | sample JI81BgreenDNA_FD_70967 | JGI IMG/M metagenome (GOLD analysis project Ga0075157, IMG submission 70967) | Wastewater effluent complex algal communities from Wisconsin, to seasonally profile nutrient transformation and Carbon sequestration -... | ecosystem: Engineered > WWTP > Effluent > Algae...
TGGATCAGGCTCGCGGCGACATCGCCGGCGACCGTGACCTCCTGACCGTAGTGGCCGAGCGCGTGGGGCAGACCGACGAGGCGGAGGTCCGTAGCCTGCTGGCCAAGTTCGGCCTCGGCGCCGAACACATCGGGCGCTCGTGCGACAGCCTGTCGCTGGGCGAGCGCACCCGCGCGGCGCTGGCGGTGCTGCAGGGCCGGGCGGTCAATGTGGTGGTGCTGGATGAACCGACCAACCACCTCGATGCCGCCGCGATCGAGCAGTTGCAGGACGCACTGACCGCCTTCACCGGCACGTTGTTCATCGTCAGCCACGATCGTGCACTGTTGGACGCCCTGGCTCCGGTCGTGCGGTGGCAGTTCGCCCGGACGGGCGACCATGCCACGGTCACGATCAGCTGAGCCCGAATGGGGCGGAAAGGGTGGGCCCCGGCCGACTCGCGAGACAGCGTGTTGGTTTCGACACCGTAGTCGGTGGTGAACCCAACTCGTTACGCACGAGTCGGCGGCTCAGGCGGTGACCACCTCGAGCGTGACCTCCACATTGCCGCGGGTGGCGTTCGAGTACGGGCAGACCTGGTGGGCCTGGCCGGTCAGTTGTTCGGCCAGCTGCTGCTCGATGCCGCCCAACTCGACCACCAGGGTGACCGCCAGCTGGAAGCCGGTCGCCGAGGCGTTTGGCCCCAGGCCGACCTCCGCGGTGACCGCGGCGTCGGTGACCGGCGCCTTCGCCTCCCGAGCCACGCGCTTCAGCGCGCTCAGAAAGCACGCCGAGTACCCGGCTGCGAACAACTGCTCGGGGTTCGTGCTGCCTCCTGGGCCGCCCAACTCCCGAGGGGTGGCGAGCTCAGCGTCGATCAGCCCGTCCGAACTGCGGACGTGACCGTTGCGGCCTTCGCCGGTGGCGGTGGCCACTGCGGTGTACAGAATCTTCACGGGGTTCCTCCATCGGCAGCGTGAACCAGAAGCACAGCCTAGGCACGTGCCACGGTGGGTGGACCGCAGCTGCGTACCGGTGGTGCAAGCGCGCCGTGCGGCCGCCGATACAATCGCCCGGTGACCACGCCGAACGATGAATCGAACCTGCCCGAGCAGCTTCAGGTTCGCCGCGACAAGCGTGCCCGGCTGCTCGCAGCGGGCACCGATCCGTACGCGATCACCGTTGCCCGCACCCACTCGGCGGCCGAGGTGCACGCTCAGTGGGCCCACCTCGAAGCGGGTGACGAGACCAACGACGTGGTGGGTGTCGGCGGCCGGGTGGTGTTCATACGCAACACCGGCAAGCTCTGCTTCGCCACCCTGCAGGACGGCTTCACCCGCGACGATTCCGGCACCCGGCTGCAGGTGATGATCTCGTTGGCCGAGGTGGGCGAGCAGCGCCTGGCCGACTGGAAGGCGGACGTCGATCTCGGCGACTTCGTCTTCGTCCAGGGTCGGGTGATCAGCTCCAAGCGCGGCGAGCTGTCGGTGCTGGCGAGCGAATGGCGGCTGGCGTCCAAGGCGCTGCGTCCGCTGCCCACGCTGCACAAGGAGCTGGGCGAAGAAACCAGGGTGCGGCAGCGCTACGCCGATCTGGTGGCCAGACCCGAGGCCCGTGACATGGTGCGCACCCGCGCCACGATCGTCCGGTCGATCCGCGAGACGCTGTTCCAGCAGGGCTATCTCGAGGTGGAGACGCCGATCCTGCAGCTGGTGCACGGCGGCGCGGCGGCGCGTCCGTTTAACAGCCACCTGAACGCGTTCGACATTCCGATGACGCTGCGCATCGCGATCGAGCTCTACCTGAAGCGGGCCATGGTCGGCGGCGTCGACCGCGTCTACGAAATGGGCCGGATCTTTCGCAACGAGGGAATCGACTCCTCGCACTCGGCCGAGTTCACCATGCTGGAGGCCTACCAGGCCTGGGGCGACCAGTTCAGCATCGCTTCAATGACGCGTGACCTGATCGTCAACGCGGCGCACGCGCTGGGCGTCGAGTCCGTGCAGACCCCGGCGGGCGAGGTGCACCTGACCGGCGAGTGGCAATGGATTTCGGTGTATCCGGCGTTGTCGGACGCACTCGGCGACGAGATCACCCTTGATACCAGCGTGCAGCGACTGCGCGAGGTCGCGCAAGCGCGCGGTGTCGAGTACGACCCGGCGTGGGGTGACGGCAAGCTGGTGATGGAACTCTTCGGTGCGCTGGTCGAGCCCGGGCTGGTGCAGCCCACCTTCGTCAACGGCTACCCGGCGGTCGCCCAGCCGTTGGCCCGCAACAATCCGGACGATCCGCGCTTGGTGGAGGCCTGGGACCTGATCATCGGCGGGGTCGAGCGCGGCACCGGATTCTCGGAACTGATCGACCCGGTCATTCAGCGCGACGTGTTGGTCGCCCAGTCACTCAAGGCGGCAGCGGGTGATCCCGAGGCGATGCAGCTGGACGAGGACTTTCTGCGCGCCCTCGAGTTCGGCGCCCCGCCGATGGGCGGCATGGGCCTCGGCATCGACCGCACCATCATGCTGTTCACCGGGGCGGGCATTCGCGAGACGATCCTCTTTCCGCTGCTCAAGCCCCAGGGCTGACCGCCGGTCGTTCAGACCGCGGCCGGTGTGGGCAACAGGGCCTCGCGCCGGGTCAGCAGGGCGACGCCCCAGACCAGTGCCGCGGCGAGCACCGGCAGCGCCATAACCAGTAGCCGACCGTCCAGGCGCCAGGCCGCAGCGACGGCCAGCAGCGCAACGCCCGACAGCACGCCGAGCGACACCAGCAACGTCTGGCGGCCGGCCGACAGCGCAGGCACCTGCAGCACCAGCCAGCCGAGCGCCGGCACCAGCAGCACGGCCGCCTCGACCAGCCACGGCACCCCGATCCACCACTGCAGCAGGCTGAGCGCCACCACCACGAGGGTGCCGCCCGCCAGCCAGAGCAATCCGGTCAGCTGCGAACCGGCGGACGCCCGCTGCGCCACCAGGTCGTCGGACGGGGTCGCCCACGCGTCGACGGCCCTCCACCAACTGCCGGCAGTGCCCAGCTGCGCACGACCGGACGCCGTCGCCAGCCGAGCGCCCAGCGTGAACACCACATCGATGACGACCACCAGCAACGGCGCGACCACCATGGCTGGGGAAGCGTTGCCCAGCCAGGCGTAGTAGGCCAAAGCCAGGGCGAGGCCGGCGAGTACGGGCCCGAGCGCCCGGTCGATCAGGCCGGCCGGTGGGGCGAAGATCAGCAGCGGCACGGTGACCGCGGCCACCAGCAGGGCGAGCGTGCGCAGTCCTGGGTTCGGCAGTCCGAGGGCGACCAGCAACAGATAGCCCGTGCCGAACAGTCCGAGCGCTGCCGGCACCCGGGGTGCGGACGAGAGTTGTGCCGCACCCACGGCGAACACGATCACGTTGAAGGCGAGCAAGCCGACCACAGTGGCCATCGCTGCGCCGGAGGCGAACAGGTCACCCCGGCGCCATTCGTAGGCCATCGTGCCCAGGATCACCACGCCCTGCACGATCAGTCGCCAGAACCAGTGCACCGATCGGGCGGTCAACACGGCCTCGGCCAGGCCCAGCAGCAGCGCCGGCACGAGCACGATCAAGATCAGGTTGGTGCCGCCGCCCAACGCCCACAGTGCCAGCGCTCCGGCGGCGGTGCCGAGCAGCACCGCCAGTCCGGAGGCGGCGCCGGCCCGGCCGCCCGCCCGACCGCGGCTCCAGATCAGCACCCCGGTGGTGACCGCGAGGGCCAGTACGCAGGCGACGAGAACTGCCATGGAGCTCACCTCAACTGACCTTGATGCCGAAGATCTTCTGGTCGTACGAGGCGACCACGATCATGTTGTCGAAGACCGAGACCGACGCCTCGACGTTCGCCCCGAGCGAGATCGTCGTGTAGTCCTTGCCGGTGTTCGGGTCGAACAGGTGCAGCAACCCGGCGGAGTCGCCGAAGACGCCGTACTCGTGCCCGTCGGCGCCGTGGATCAGCACCGGTGAGCTCCACGAGTAGTGCTCGAGGTTGCGGGACCAGGCCACCTGGCCGGTGCGCTGGTCGAGCGCCACCATCGTGCCCTCGGACGGGGCGGTGGTCTTGCCCACGTTGAAGAACACCAGATCGCTGACCTCGCCCCGACCGAGCAGTGGCGTCGAGAGCAGCCCGCCCTTGACGTGAAAGTCGTAGTAGGCGGGCAGGTCGTACTGCCAGACCACGTCGCCGGTCAGGCCGTCGATCTTGCGCAGGTTGGCCACCTGGTCGCGCCGTTCCGCGCCGCGCCAGCCGACCGAGTTACCGGTGAAGAGAAACGGACGGCCGGTCGAGTCGTCGAGCACCGGGGTCGAATCGGAGTTGTCGCCCAAGGCCCGGGCCCAGACGATCTCGAGCGTGCGGGCGTCCCAGCAGATCATGTTGCCGTCGTTGTCGGTGGCCCACATCAGGTTCTTCCAGGCGGCGGCCGAGCTCTCGATGCCGTACTGGCGGCTGACCGGGGTGCGATAGGTCATCTTGGTCAGCTCAGGCTTCACCGACACCTTGCCGGCCTTCGCGTCGAAGGTGGCGTTCAGCTTGGCCTTGTAGACGATGCCGTTCTCACCCGGCTCGATCAGCGTGTCGGAGCGCCGGTCGATCAGGGCCGAGGAATCGAAGGCCCCCCAGCCGACGGGGTCCTGCCGGTGCGACACGTCGTCCGTGCCGCTGATCTTGGCGACCTGCTTGTTCTGGATGAGGTCGAAGACGTGGTACTGCCAGGGCCCCTTCTCGTTGCCGTTCTCGTTCAGGCCCTGCCCCGCGTACAGCAGCGGGTAACCGCGCGGGTCGATCGATCCGGTGCCCTTGAAGCCCCACTTGCCTTCGATCTTCGGACGGGTGACCGACCCGTCGGCGAGGCTCAGCCGGTAGACGCTGCCGTCGAAGACCGGGTAGACCACCTCGACGAAGGCGGGGTCGGCGACCTGGGCCGCGGTCAGCTTCATCGCCTTCTTGGTGTCGGCCGGCCACTTGACCAGCAGCGGCTGACCGGTCCAGCCGGCGCCGGGAAAGTACGAGCCGTCGGCGCTGACGGCACCGATGTCGTGGGTCCACGCGATGGACAGCTTCTTGTCGGTGATGTTCGCGGTGCCGAAGGAAGGTGCCGAGCGGGCGTTGTTGCCGCGGAAGGTCAGCACCCCCGGAATTTCGGTGTACTCGCTGCCCGAGCCCCACGCCACCTGCTGTTTGGGGTCGTAGTTGTCGATCGGCTTGTTCTGCTGGTCGTACACCGTCCAGGTGATGTCGCCGTCGGCCCCGAGCAGCGGACGCCCGCGGCTGCCGTTGCCCAGGGCCGCCGGCGGTTGATAACCGGGCAGCGAGGCAAGAGCGAGCGCGGCGCGCTGGGTGAGGGAGGTTCCCGGGGCCTGACCGGCGCTCGGCCGGCTGCCCGTCGCAATCGTGTCGCTGCCCGCGCACCCGGCAAGGGCGACCGACAGGGTGATCGCGAGCGCAGCGGTGCCGAGGGCTCGCCCGTGTGCGCCGACCCGCGAAGGGCGATGTCGGACGGCGCGTGGTCGGGGTGCTGCTGAGGTCACGTCAACACCGTAAACGGCGCGTCCGACAGCTGTGTGCGGCGCACCGGTGTCGGGGCCTACTTCCAGAGCGTGGCGATGGCGAAGGCGGCGGCCATGCAGCCCATGCCGATCAGCACGTTCCAGCCGCCGAGGGTACTCATGAACGGGATCAGGTGCCCCGCGATGTAGTAGACGACCAGCCACAGCACGCCGAGCAGGCCGACGGTGATGAACGTCGGCGGAACCCACCGACGGCTGCCTGGCGCGGCCACATGACGCTGGCGGTCTTTGCGTACCTCGACCGCCGCCTCGGCGGACGCCTTCTTCTTCTTGTCCGCGGACTCTTTGCGGGTTCTGGACTCCGGCATGGCGTCCACCATACCGGGCCCTGCCTAGACTCTCCGCTATGGATCGCCAGCCCGGAGCCACGCGACGATGGGCACATGCCCGGTCGCGGCTGCGTCGTGCGGCACGGCGATCCGGTGAGATCCGCATCGGACGGCGGCTGGTCAGCGTCGGCATCTGCGTGTTCGCCGGTTTCATGATCGCCACGGGTGCCCTGAATTCCGGCGGAACCGACCTGCGTCCCAATCGCAATACCGATCTGGTCGGCCTGGTCACCTCCGAATCCAAGCGCAACCGTGAACTGGCCGAGAAGGTCGCCGCCCTGCGCAAGGACGTGGACGCCCTCGCCAAGGGCGATGGGGGCGGCGTACCGGAGCAGACCATGGACCGGGCCGCCGCGACCGCCGGCCAGACACCGGTGCGTGGGCCCGCGGTCGCGGTCGTGCTGGACGACGCCCCGTCCGGCGTGCAGCCGCCTGGGGTCAGCCCTGAACTGCTGGTCGTGCACCAGCAGGACATTCAGGCGGTCGTCAACGCTCTGTGGTCGGGCGGGGCCGAGGCGATGACCATTCAGGGTCAAAGGGTCACCTCACGCACGGGGGTGAAGTGCGTCGGCAACTCGGTGGTGCTGCACGGCGTCCCGTACGCGCCGCCCTACGAGATCGTGGCGATCGGCGACCCGGACGCCCTCGAGCGGGCCCTTTCCACGTCCGCCGCCCTGCAGGTGTACCGGCAGTACGTGACTGCGTACAGCCTGGGCTACAGCCAACGACGCGAGGCCGAGGTCACGATGCCCGCCTACCGCGGCAGCCTCGACATCGAGGCCCGGCGAATCGGCTGAGCACCGAGACCCAGATGACCTCCGCAGGCGGGGCGTCGCGAATGGGGGACAATATCGCCATGGCCCGCATTCTGGTGATCGACAACTACGACTCGTTCGTCTACAACCTCGTGCAGTACCTGGCCCAGCTGGGTGCCGAGGTCGACGTCTGGCGCAACGATGACGAGCGGTTCGCCGACCAGAGCTGGGCCGACGGCTACGACGGCGTGCTGATCTCACCAGGCCCCGGAACGCCCGAGTCGGCCGGCGTCTGCATCGACGTGGTGAAGTCGCACGGCGGACGGCTGCCGATCTTCGGCGTCTGCCTCGGCTTGCAGTCCATCTCGGTCGCTTATGGCGGCGTGGTCAACCGGGCCCCCGAACTACTGCACGGCAAGACCTCGGAGGTGTTCCACAACGGAACCGGAGTCTTCGCCGGGCTGCCCAGCCCGTTGACGACCACGAGGTACCACTCGCTGGCGCTCGACCCGGCCACGGTGCCGGACGTGCTCGAGGTCACTGCGCAGACCGAGACCGGAGTCATCATGGCGGTGCGGCACCGCACGCTGGCCGTGGAGTCGGTGCAGTTCCACCCCGAATCGGTGCTCACCGAGGGCGGCTACCAGATGCTCGCCAACTGGCTCGTCGAATGCGGCGACCCCGACGCGCCTCAGCGGGCTGAGGGGCTCACGCCACTGATGGCCCTGCGCTGACCAGAACCGCTGCGCTGACCTAACCGCTGCGCGGACATGCGCTGCGGACCCTGCTCTGCGCGGAGTTCTACCGCGTCGGTTCCCCGGTCGGGGTTGCACTCGGCGGCGCCGTCGGACCGATCGCTTTGGCGATCACGAGCTGAATCTTCTGGCTGCGCTTGATCTCTTCGCCGACCGCGGGGGTCTGCTGGAACACCCGTCCCGGTGGCAACTCAGCCGTCTCGGCCTCGGTGAACGTGACGCTCAGCCCGAGCCGGTCGGCCTGCGCCTGGGCGAGGGCCTTCGTCAGGTTGTAGAAGTTGGGCACCGTCGCACTGCCGGGGGCGTACATGAGGGTGATGGGTGAGTCGAGCGTCACGTTGGAGCCGGCCGGGGGAGTGACGCTCAGCACGGAGTTGGCCTTGGCCGTCGACCCTGGATCCTCCTCCGCTTTCACGTTGGTGAAGCCCAGCTCTTTCAGGTCGGCCCGGGCGTCAGTGAGCGACTTGCCGACCAGGTTCGCCGGAATCGTGGCCTTCTCGGGGCCGATGTTCACCTCGATGGTGACGGTCGAGCCGACCGCGACTCGTACGCCGCCGATCGGGGTCTGACTGATCACCCGGCCCTGGGTGGCGTCGTCCGCGCCGGCGACCTGCTTCACCACGTACAGCAGTTTGGCGTCCTTGAGGGCCTGCTCGGCCAGGTCCTGACGCTGATCGAAGACGTTCGGTGTCGCCACCATTTCGGTGCGCGCGTCGGGGTTGAAGTACAGGTAGGCGCCGTAGCCGATGCCGATCACCAGCAGGAAGGCGACGATGCCCCAGATCCAGCCGCCGCGACGTCGCGGTTCTTCCACCGCCCGCTGCGGGATGGTTGCCGTGTCGGACGTGCCCGGGCCGGGGGTGATCGCCGTGGCGCCGACCGCCGCGGGCATCACCCGGGTGGCATCGATCGACGCGACGGGCGCCGGAACCGGGGTGGGGGCGGTCGCCTTGACGGCATGCCCGGCCAACAGGCGGTTGATGTCGTCGCGCATCTCGGACGCGGTCTGAAACCGGTCGGCAGGATCTTTGGCGAGGGCCTTGAGCACGATCGCGTCCATGCTCGCGGTGACCAACGGGTCGAGCTGGCTCGGCGGAACCGGGTTCTCGCGCACGTGTTGGTACGCCACCGACACGGGGGAATCGCCGCGGAACGGCGGCTGGCCGACCAGCAGCTCGTAGAGCAGGCAGCCGGCGGAATAGATGTCGGAGCGGGCGTCGACGGTTTCGCCGCGGGCCTGCTCGGGCGACAAGTACTGGGCGGTGCCGATCACGGCCGCGGTCTGGGTCATGGTTGCCGAGGTGTCGGCGACGGCACGGGCGATGCCGAAGTCCATCACCTTGACTCGTCCGGAGCTGGTCAGCATCACGTTGGCGGGCTTGATGTCGCGGTGCACGATGCCGGCTCGGTGCGAATAGGCCAGGGCGTCCAGCACGCCGGCGGTGAACTCGAGGGCGCGGTCGGGCAGAATCTTGCGTCCGTCACGCAGCAGTTCGCGCAGGGTGTGGCCCTCGACCAGCTCCATCACGATGTAGGGCGCGGTGACGCCGCCGGGCGCCCCCTTCTCTTCGCCGGTGTCGTACACGGCGACGATGTTGGGATGGTTCAGCCCGGCCGACGCTTGGGCTTCACGCCGGAAGCGGGCCAGGAAGATCGGGTCGCCGGCCAGGTCGGGTCGCAGCAGCTTGACCGCGACCTGGCGGCCCAGCCGGGTGTCGCGGGCACGACGCACCTCGGCCATGCCGCCGCGCCCCAGCGGGCTGCCAAGCTCGTAGCGGCCCCCGAGCACCCGGGGTTCGTCGACCATCAGTGCGTCCCCTTTTCGTCGGTCGGGGTCCATTGTTGCCGACTCCGTCTGGCGGCCGTCATCGTAGGGCCTCGATCACGGACTTCGCGATGGGCGCCGCGACCCGTCCGCCGGCCACGTCAGTAGCGGCGATCTCGGCGTCCTGCACGAACACGCAGATCGCCACGTCGGGATTGTCTGCCCAGGCGATGAACCAGGCGTACGGCGTGCGCACGTTGTCTGAGTTCGCCGTACCCGTCTTGCCGCCCACGGTGACCCCCGCGACCTGTGCCCGCCACCCGGTGCCGCTCTGCACGACGCCGACCATCATCTGGCGCAACTTGGCGGCGTTCGCCGAACTGGTGGCGAGGCTGAGTTGAGAGGGACGGGTCTGGCTGAGCACCTGCAGGTCGGCCGACCGAACCGACTCGACCAGATAGGGCTGCATGACGACCCCGTCGTTTCGCACCGCCGCGGCCACCATCGCCATCTGCAGCGGCGTGGCCGCCACCTCGAAGCCGCCGATGGACGCCAGTCCGGTCTGCGGAGTATCGATCTCTTCAGGGAATCGGCTGGCCACCGAGGTGATGTCCGACAGGGGTTTGGTGCCGAAGCCGAACTTCTCGGCCTGCTCGCGCAACGCGTCCGAGCCGAGTTTCACACCCAGCCGGGCGAAGGCCGAGTTGCAGCTGAGTTCGAGTGACCGCTTCAGCGTCTGGCTGTTGCCGCAGGTGGTGTTGATCGTGGTGCCGGTGCCGGGCAGCCGATAGGAGGAGGTGTCGAGCACACTGTCGGGTTCGTAGCCGGCATCGAGCGCCGCGGCCGACACGATCACCTTGAACGTGGAGCCGGGCGGAAAGATCTCGCGCACCGCGCGGTTGGCCATCGGACGGTTGGCGCTGTCGCCGTTCAGCTTCTGCCAGGCCGACCGTGCGTCCGCCACCTGATGGGTCGCGAGATCGTTGGGGTCGAAGGTGGGCGAGGTGACCATGGCGAGAATGGCGCCGGTGCTCGGGTTCAGTGCCACCACTGCCCCCTTGCGGGAGCCGAGGGCGTCCGAGGCCGCTTTCTGCGCCTTCGCGTTGAGGGTGGTCTGCACGCTGGCGCCCCGCGGCTTGGCGCCGGTGGCCAGGTCGATCAGCCGGTTGACGAACTGGGAGTCGTCACTGCCCGACAACTGCGAACCGTAGCTCTGCTCCAGCTCCGACGAGCCGAAGTTGTAGCTGAAGAACCCGGTCACCGAGGCGTACAGCTCGCCCTGGGGGTAGCGGCGCTGAAACTTGAACTGGTCCTTGCTCGCCACCGTTTCGGCGATCGCGGTGTTGCCGACCATGATCGCGCCGCGGTCCTGCGCGAAGGCGGCGTCGGTGACCCGCCGGTTCTGCGGGTTGGCGTTCAGCGACTCCTGGCGCACCAGAAAGTTGACGCACACATTGATCAGCAGCGCCAGGGTCATCAGCATCGCCACCAGGGCGACCCGACGGATCGGACGGTTCATGACAGCCTCCCCGGCCGGTTGAGGTTCTCTGGGGGCCAGGGTGCCCGGGGGTTGGATTGGATCGCCTGGGTGGGTTCGTCGGGCGCGCTGCCCAAGGGCACGGCCTGCGTCGGTTCGCCATCGGCCGCGGCGCCGGACGGGATCGCCTGCGTGAGTTCGTCCGCGCTGCTCGGGGTGTGCGGCGTATCACCGGAGGGGGAACGCGATTCGACCGGGGGACTCGTGCGTGAGGGCACCGCGATCACCTGGGTGGTCTCGTGGGCCAGCGACTGCAGGGGTTCGGCCGTGGGTGTGAGCGGACGGCGCGCGTGGTGCGTGACCACCATCAGCAGGGCCAGCATCGCGTAGTTGGCGACCAGCGATGAGCCGCCCTGGGAGATGAACGGCGTGGTCAGACCCGTCAGCGGCAGGAGCCTGGTGACGCCGCCGAGGATGGCGAAGACCTGCAGGGCGAACACGAACGACAACCCGGCGGCAAGCAGCTTGCTGAACGGATCGCGGGCCGTCAGTGCGGTGCGCAGGCCGCGCATCACGATCACTGCATAGAGCACGATCAGCGCCATCAGCCCGGCAACACCCAGCTCCTCACCCAGCGCCGCGGCGATGAAGTCGTTCTTCGCCAAGGGGGTCAGGTTGGGCCGGCCCAGTCCCCAGCCGGTGCCGAACAGCCCACCCCATGCCATGCCGAACTGGCCCTGGATCACCTGGTAGTTCTGGTCCCAGTTCGAGAACGGGTCGAGCCAGGCCGACACCCGGGTCTGCACGTGGCTGTAGTAGCGCCAGCCGAGGAACGCGCCGGCCAGGAACAGCACGGTGCCGAGGATCGGCCAGCTGGGCCGCTCAGTCGCGACGTACAGCATCATCACGAACAGTCCGAAGAAGAGCAGCGAGGTGCCGAGGTCCTTCTGGTACACCAACACGGCAAGGCTGGCCAGCCACATGATCGTGATCGGTCCCAGGTCGCGTGCCCGAGGCAGGTCGATGCCGGCCACCCGAAGGCCGGCCAGGGCGAGTACGTCCTTCTTGTCGACCAGGTAGGACGCGAAGGCCACGGACAGCACGATCTTGGCCAGCTCGGCCGGCTGAAAGCTGTACGAGCCGATCTTGATCCAGATCTGGGCGCCGTGATTCTCGAAGCCGATGAAGGGCAGCAGCGGCATCATCAGAATGAACATGCCGGCCAGGAACATCAGGTACGGAAAGCGTCGAAGCACCGCATGATCGCGCAGCACGAAGAGCACCAGAGCGAACACGGCAACCGAGATCGCCGTCCAGGTGAGTTGCAGTTCGGCGGAGTGCATCACCGGGTTGGTGCCCTGGTCGAGTCGATAGATCATCGCCAGGCCGAGCCCGTTGAGCAGGTAGATGAGCGGGAACAGCAGCGGGTCGGCGTAGGGAATGCGCCAGCGGATGACGACGTGCGCCGCCAGTCCGATCACCGCGTAGATGGCGACTCCCCACAGCCAGTTGGCAGGCAGCTTGGCGGTCAGGTTCAGACTCACCAGCACGTACGCGCCGACGGCGAGACCCATCGCGAGGATGAGCATCGTCAGCTCGACCCCGCGCCGTTTGCGGAAGGCGACGACCTCGCTCATGATCAACAGTCCTCTGGCGCCTTGGGCGTGGTGTCAACAGTCGGCGTCACGCTCGGCGACGCGGTGACCGAGGTCGAGGGACTGGCCGAGGTGGTCGGCGCCGGGCTGGTGGACGTCACACTCGGGCTCGGGCTGGTGGGCGACGGTGTGGGTGTGGCCGTGGAGCGGGCCTCGCGTTGGGCGATGCAGCGTATCGACAGCAACCGCAGCTCTTCCGTGGTCGCGGCGGCGACCCCCAGGTCGGGCACCACGATCGCCTGGCGCACCTTGTCCTGATAGAACAGCGGCAGGTCGCTGACCTTGGTGTTGTGCACCTCGAGCGGGGTGCTCAGCCGTACGCCCAGCACGGTGTCGGGAACGCCCCGAAAGACGGTCACCAGGTCGTCCGCGTCGCCCACGTAGTACTTGGTCTGGATGAACGAGTACCAGCCGAACAGCCCGCCCCCGATCACCAGCACCGGAATCACGATGCCCAGCACGACCTTCACCCAGGCCGCCGTGCGGCCCTTGGTGGTCGGCTGGTAGCGGGCCAGTTCGGCGTTCTCGCGGGCATTGGGATCCAGCGGCTCACCGGTGTCCGTCGGCAGCTGCCGGGTGTCTTCGATGTCGTCCAGTGGTGCGTCGGTGTCGATCTCGGCGGCGGCACCGAGCACCATCGTCTCGCCCGCTGTGCCGTTCTCGACCACGTCGGCCAGGATCATGGTGATGTTGTCGAGGCCGCCCTCGGCGTAGGCGATGCGGATCAGGTCGTCGGCCACCTGCTCGGCGTTCTGCCCGCCGATCACCTGCTCGATCGCCGCATCGGTCACCATGCCGCAGAGTCCGTCGGAGCAGATCAGGTACCGGTCGCCAGCTCGGACGTCGGACAGTTCCAGATCGGGCGCATGGTTGGGTTGGCCGTTCAGCACCTTGAGAATCAGCGAGCGGTGCGGATGCACGAGTGCCTCGGCCTCGGTGATGCGTCCGTCGTCGACCAGCGTCTGCACCCACGAGTGGTCGCGGGTGATGCGTTCGAACACGCCGTCGCGCAGCCGGTAACCGCGCGAATCGCCGATGTTCGCCACCGCGAGCCGTTCGCCGTCGAACAGCAGGCCGCAGACGGTGGTGCCCATGCCGTCCAGCGACGGGTCGACCGAGACCAGTTCGCGGATGCGCTCGTTGGCGCGGGCGATGGCACCCGCGGCGACCTCGAGCATGTCCTGCCCGGTGAAGTCGGCGTCGGTCTCGCGAAGCTCTTTGATCGCAACCGCGGACGCCAGGTCGCCGGCCGCCGCACCGCCCATTCCGTCGGCGACCATCAGCATGCTGGGCGATGCGTAGGCGGAGTCCTGGTTGTTCTTGCGAACCAGTCCCACCTCGGACCGCGCGACGTAGCTGAGCGTGAGCGCCATGCTTACTTCTCCACCACCATCAGCGTGCGGCCGATGCGCAGGGTGTCTGTGGTGGTGAAGGGGGTGGAGGTGGACACCCGCTCGTTGTTCACATAGGTGCCGTTGGTCGAGCCGAGATCTTCGACCATGTAGCCCGAGTCGGTGCGCACGATCTGGGCGTGCCTGGTCGACACGTAGTCGTCGTCGAGCACCAGCTCGCAGTCGACGGCGCGTCCGATCCTGACGGCGTCACCGAGGGACAGGGTGAGGCCCTCCTGCTTGCCTTTGCTGATCCGCAGCTTGGACGGCAGCTTCTTCTCGGTGCGGCTGCGCTGCTTCTTCTGCTTGCGCAGCTCAGCGACCGGCTGCAGCTCTCCGACCTCGTTGGTGGCCAGCTTGCGGCCGAACATGTCGGTGCGAATGACGTTGCCGACGAACAGCACGAACAGCCACAGCAGTGCCAGAAAGAGCAGCTTGAGGGCGAGGACGACGAGGTCAGACATCGGTGCCCGGCGAGGTGATCGCGAGGCGGGTGGACCCGATCTCGAAGCGACTGCCGGCGCTCAACGTGGCCTGCCGGACACGCTGGCCGTTGATCAGGATGCCGTTGGTCGACCCCAGGTCTTCGATGGTGATCTGCAGTTCGTCGCCATCGCCGTGCACCTCGATGCGGGCGTGCCGACGCGAGATGCCGGGATCGTTGATGCGCAGGTCGGCCTCGGTGCCGCGTCCGATCACCACCCCGGGCGGGCTGAGCGGGTGCCGGATGCCGTTGACTTCGAGCACCAGGCTCGCTTTGCGGATCTGGGTGGCCGAGGGGTCGGACCCGTCCACCCCGGCGACCGCCGCGCTGGAGACGGTGAACCGACCGGTCGGCAGACTGTCGTCCATCTCGTAGTCGACGGCGATCGGGCCGTTGAAGATGTAGCCCTTGTCGGCGGCATAGTCGCGCAACTGCGGGACGACCTCGGAGTTGAGCATCTTCGAGTACGGGGCGAGCCGGTCGTGGTCGTGCCGCGACAGCTGGATGGTGAAGTCGTTGGGCACCAGCTTGCGCTCGCGGTTCAGCAGCTTGGCCTCGGCGTCGAGCTCACGCTGCAGGCGGGCAGTGATTTCGACCGGCTGAACATCACCCTTGAACGCGCGCGCGAAGACGCCGTTGACGGCGCCCTCCAGTTTCTTCTCGACGCGATCGAAGACTCCCATACGGCCCAGAGTAGTGGAACCCCCCTCCGGACGCCCTCAGCCGAGCGTCCGGTCTGGACCACGTCTTGAGGGCGGACGGTGCTCCCGGCCGGAGGCTGCTGGTCAGGGGCGCCGTCGGCCCTGTGCTAGTGTTTTCGGGGTCGCCTTCGGGCGACATGCTGTCGCCGAAGGGCGACTTGCGCGAGTGGCGGAATGGCAGACGCGCACGGTTCAGGTCCGTGTGTCCGAAAGGACGTGGAGGTTCAACTCCTCTCTCGCGCACAACGATGTATGGTCCCCTGACTACATCAAATCCCCTCTGACAAGGACTTCGGTCCTTCTCAGTTGTGGACTCCTATGGACACGGATGGCCTTCAGAGGCCTCCCATTCCCCACGTATTCCCCACGGTTCCCCACGTATTCCCCACGACATCCGGGGCGTGGGGAACGTTGCGCGCCCGTTCTCACGTCCACCCGGCAACCCTCGTGCCCGTTACGGAGCGTGACGGGAGGGGCGCATCATGGGTAGACCACGGGCCAAGGTCAAGCGCGGCTTCGGTGAGGTCGGCCAGCTGCCGAGTGGGCGTTACCGGGCGCGCTACACCGGCCCCGACGGCGGCCGGCACAGCGCTCCGATCACCTTCGTCGCCCGGATCGACGCCGAGGGGTGGCTGGTCGACCAGGAACGGATGATCAGCCGCGGCGAGTGGGAACCGCCGGCCCGTCAGGTGCGGGAGGTGCACGAGGCGCCGCTGCTGCTGGGTGAATACGCCGCTACCGTGGTGGTCCGCCGTCGGATCCGACCCGGCACGGCGGCGCTGTACGCGAAACTGCTCCGGTTGACCATTCTCCCGGCCTTCGCCGGCCGGCCTCTGGGCGAGATCACCGCCGCGGAGATCTCCGCCTGGTACGCCGGGATGCGGGCGACGCCCACCCAACAGGCCAACGCCTACGGGCTGCTCAAGTCGATCTTCAAGGAGGCCGTCGAGGAGAGGCTCGTGGAGGTGAGCCCCTGCCGGGTGAAGGCGGGCACACAGAAGGAACGCGCCCGCGAGATCGAGGTGCTCACCGTCGACCAGCTCAACCGCTACCTGGCTGCCGTGCCCGAGGGGCGTCGGGTACCGCTGTTGCTGGCCGGTTGGTGCGGTCTGCGTTCCGGCGAGGTGCGCGGGCTCCGCGTTCGTGACCTGGATCTGGACATCGGCGTGGTGCATGTCCGTCAGGCCGTCGTGCGACTCAAGGGGCAGCTCCTGATCGGCCCACCGAAGACGGACGCCGGGGTCAGGTCGGTGTCGATTCCTCCCCACCTCCTACCGGCGTTGCGGGACTGGGCGTCGCGACAGCCCCTTCGCGATCGGGACGCATTGATGTTCCCGGCCGGCGACGGACACTCTCCGCTCAACGACAGCGTCCTGCGGGTCGCCCACAACAAGGGCAAGGCGGCCATCGACATGCCCGGCCTGACGGTCCATGGGCTGCGGCATACCAGCGCGACGCTGGCGGCGCAGTTGGGAGCCACCCTCGCGGAGCTCCAGGCCCGGATCGGACACAGCACGCCGAACATGGCCATG
>Ga0075157_10001242_pt1 | contig 16389 bp, 11 predicted proteins | sample JI81BgreenDNA_FD_70967 | JGI IMG/M metagenome (GOLD analysis project Ga0075157, IMG submission 70967) | Wastewater effluent complex algal communities from Wisconsin, to seasonally profile nutrient transformation and Carbon sequestration -... | ecosystem: Engineered > WWTP > Effluent > Algae...
CCGGGTCCTGCGTGGCGACGCCGACCGGGCAGGTGTTCAAGTGGCAGACGCGCATCATGATGCAGCCGAGGCTGACCAGTGGCGCGGTGGCGAAACCGAATTCCTCGGCACCGAGCAGCGCGGCGATGACCACATCGCGACCGGTTTTGAGCTGGCCATCAGTCTCGACAGCGATGCGCGAGCGCAGGTTGTTCAACACGAGCGTCTGGTGCGTTTCGGCGAGGCCGAGTTCCCAGGGCAGACCGGCGTGTTTGATGGAGGTTTGCGGAGAAGCGCCCGTGCCGCCATCGAAGCCGGAAATGAGCACCACATCGGCGTGTGCTTTCGCGACACCGGCGGCGATCGTGCCGACGCCCACTTCGCTGACCAGCTTCACGCTGACGCGTGCGGCGCGGTTGGCGTTTTTCAGGTCGTGAATCAGTTCGGCGAGGTCTTCGATCGAATAAATGTCGTGGTGGGGTGGGGGAGAAATGAGTCCCACGCCCGGAGTCGAGTGACGTGTTTTGGCGATCCAGGGATAGACTTTTCCGCCGGGAAGCTGACCGCCCTCACCGGGCTTCGCGCCCTGGGCGAGTTTGATTTGCAGCTCGCGGGCTTGGGTCAGATAAAGGCTGGTCACGCCGAAACGTCCGGATGCCACCTGCTTGATCGCGCTGTTTTTCGAGTCGCCGCGTTCATTGGTCCAGGTGAAACGCTCGGGGTCTTCGCCGCCTTCGCCGGTGTTCGATTTGCCGCCGACGCGATTCATCGCGATGGCCAGCGCTTCGTGCGCCTCGCCGGAGATCGAGCCGTAGCTCATCGCGCCGGATTTGAAGCGCTTGAGGATGTCCTCCACGCTTTCCACTTCCTCGATGGGGACGGGTGTGCGGGTCTTGAAATCGAGCATGCCGCGCAGGGTAAAACGCTGCTTGTCCTGCTCGTTGACCAAGGTCGAGTAGGTCTTGAAAGTCTTGTAGTTGCCGCTGCGCACCGCGCTTTGCAGCGAGTGAATCACCTGCGGGCTGAATAAGTGGGCCTCGCCTTCCGAACGCCATTGGTAGTCGCCGCCGACTTCCAGTGGCTCGGTGCGACCGCTGCGATCCGAGTAGGCGCGCTGATGCCGCTCCAAGGCCTCGGTGGTGATGGCTTGCAAATCCGAGCCCTCGATGCGGGTGGCGGTGCCGGTGAAAAAGCGATCCACGACTTTTTGCTGCAGGCCCACGCATTCGAAAATCTGTGCGCCGAGGTAGCTTTGGATCGTCGAAATACCGATTTTCGATGCCACTTTGACGATGCCTTTTGTCGCCGACTTGATGAAATTTTTGCAGGCGGTGTAGTGATCGACGCCGACGAGCAGGCCTTGCTGGATCATTTCATCAAGTGTTTCAAACGCCAGATACGGATTGATCGCCGCGCAGCCGTAGCCGACCAGCGTGCAGAAATGGTGCACCTCACGTGGTTCGCCGGATTCGAGAACCAGACCGACTTTCGTGCGCTTGCCCTCGCGGATGAGGAAATGGTGCAGACCGGAAACGGCCAACAGCGCGGGCATGGCGGCGTGGTTGTCATCGACGCCACGGTCGCTCAAAATGAGAATGTTCATCCCGGCATCGATCTGCAGGCTGGCCTGACGGCAAAGTTCATCAAACGCTTGTTCGAGACCCTGCGCGCCCTTGGCGGGGTCGAAGAGAATCGGCAGGGTCACCGAGCGGAATTCGCCCTGGGCGACGTATTTCAGCTTCGCCAATTCCTCGTTGGAAAGGATGGGCGTTTGCAGCTCAATCAAGTAGGCGCTCTCCGGCTGCGGATCGAGCAGGTTGCGCTCGGGACCGATGGTGGTCACCGATGAGGTCACGATTTCCTCGCGGATGCAGTCGATGGGCGGGTTGGTGACCTGCGCGAACAGTTGTTTGAAATAATCGTATAAAAGTTTCGATTTGTTCGACAGCACGGCGAGCGGGATGTCGGTGCCCATCGCGCCGGTGGCTTCGACGCCGTCCTTAGCCATCGGCAGCAAAATTTTCCGCTGGTCCTCGAAGGTGTAGCCAAACGCGTGCTGGCGCTGGGTGATGGTGGCGAGGTCGGTCTTCGGCACGGCGGGAGCGGCCTCGACGTCGGCGAGTTTGATGAGATTGTCATCGAGCCACTGGCGATACGGTTGCTCGCTGGCGATGCGTTTTTTGATTTCATCATCGGCAACGATGCGACCTTCTGTCATATCGACGAGGAACATGCGGCCCGGCTGCAAGCGGCCCTTGCTAGCGATGTTTTCAGGCGGAATCGGCAGCACGCCGGCTTCCGATGCCATGATGACATAGTCGTCCTTGGTGACATAATAGCGCGAGGGACGCAGGCCGTTGCGGTCGAGTGTGGCGCCGATCATCGTGCCGTCGGTAAAAGCTACTGATGCCGGACCATCCCAGGGCTCCATCAGGCAGGAGTGGTATTGATAGAAGGCCTTTTTCTCCTCGCTCATCGACTCGTGGCCCGACCAAGGCTCCGGGATCATCATCATCATCGCGTGTGGCAGCGAACGGCCGCCCATCACGAGCAATTCGAACACGTTGTCGAACTTCGCCGAGTCCGAGCCGTCGTCGTTGACGATGGGCTGGATTTTTTTGATCCAATCGCCAAACATCGGGCTTTCCAACAGCGGTTGGCGGGCGTTCATCCAGTTCACATTGCCGCGCAGCGTATTGATTTCGCCGTTGTGGGCGATGTAGCGGAACGGATGCGCGCGCTCCCAACTCGGGAAGGTGTTGGTCGAGAAACGCGAGTGGACCAGGGCCAGCGCGGTGTCCATGTCGGGATCCTGCAGGTCCAGGAAATATTGGCCGACTTGCTCCGGCATCAGCATGCCTTTGTAAATCGCGGTGCGCGAGGAAAGGCTGGAGCAATACCAATGATCATCGATTTTCCCATTGCGGATGCGGAAGTAGCTGATCTTGCGCAGGATGAAAAGCTGGCGCTCGAAGGCGAGATCGTCGGTGCAACCGTCAGGGCGGGCGACGAAGACCTGGCGCATGAACGGCTCGCTGGCGAGCGCCGTTTTGCCGAGGGAGGAGTTGTCGGTGGGGACATCGCGCCAACCGAGCACGGTCAGTCCGATTTCCGCTGCGACCTGTTCAAACAACGCCTCACTGGCCTTGCGGACATGGGGATTGGGCGAAAGGTAGGCCATGCCGAGGCCATAGCGACCCAGTTCCGGCAGTGTGAAACCGAGCGAAGCGGTGGCCTTTTGCAAAAACTTGTGCGGCACTTGGATGAGGATGCCCGCGCCGTCGCCGGTGTTCGTCTCGCAACCGCAAGCACCGCGATGGTCCATGTTCACCAGCACCGTGAGCGCCTGACCGATGATTTCATGGGCCCGTTTCCCCTTCATCTGGCAGATAAAGCCGACACCGCAGGCATCGTGTTCATTGCTGGGATCGTAGAGTCCTTGTTTTTCAGGTGGTCCGATTTTGCTCATGTTGGTGGATGATGAAAGGGGAGAGGCAATCTACCCTTTTCCGGAGACACAAGCAAGCTGGAAATGTGACTGTATCGCGATTCTGTGCAAATTTTTTCGGCCCCAGACGGGCCTAGCGGTGTTTTGTGATCGATGAACGGAATTTTCCCATTCGCGACATTCATGCCTGAGCCTGTTTGGTGAAAATCCATCAATTTTAATCGGGCTTTCGCGGGGAAAATCTAAGGTTGGTCGAATTGTGTCAATTTTTTATCGATCACAAAGGGCCCGAAGGGGATCAATGTCGCGATAAAGGCGATCGCGGACCAGCGGAACGACAAATGACCGCCCACCCACGCGAGCAGCAGCACGAGACAGAAGGCAACAAAAAGCACGCCATGCGCCATGCCCACCATCTTCACCGCCTCCGGCCTGCCGGCGAGGTATTTCAGCGGCATGGCCACGCCCAAGAGCAAAAGATAGGAAATGCCTTCCACAGCACCCACCAAACGAACGCGACCTACCGGAGTTTTGAGTAAAGCAATCATGTGGGAAAAAATGATGACGCATTCATAGGCCGGATGAGGTGAAAGGCAAGCGCTCGGATGTAGTAAAGGATATTTTGTATGGCGCGCATGCCTGTAGCTCCTGTGAGGATCATCACCGGCGGTTGAACTTGAAAATTCCTAATTTTTGCAAGTCCGTGTTGCGGATGCCGGAAAATCCGCTATGCAGGGGCGGGCCAATTTTTTCACACAGATTTAGAAAGTTGAAATGAACATTCATACAGATTTCAGCAGTCGCCATTTGGGCGTGCTTGGGGCGGATCGTCAATCGATGTTGAACACGTTGGGATACGCGGAAATGGATGGCCTCATCGCCGATGCTGTGCCTGCGGTGATTCGCGATGACCACAGCATGAATCTGCCCGAGGCCTTGTCGGAAGTGGAGGCCTTGCAGCGCTTGTCCGGCATCATGGAACGCAACGAGCTGAAAAAGTCGCTGATCGGTCAGGGCTACTACGGCACCCACACGCCGCACGTGATCCAGCGCAACATTTTGGAAAATCCCGGCTGGTACACGGCCTACACTCCTTATCAGGCAGAGATCGCACAAGGTCGATTGGAGGCTTTGCTCAATTTCCAGACCATGATCACCAATCTCACCGGGCTCGATGTGGCGAATGCCTCGCTGCTCGATGAGGGCACGGCCGCCGCGGAGGCGATGAGCCTGGCGCTGGCCGGCAAGCCGAATGGCAAGGTGATCTTTGTTTCCGAGCGCTGCCACCCGCAGACCATCGCCGTAGTGCAGACCCGTGCGGAGCCGCTGGGCATCGAGGTGCTGGTGGGCGATCACCAAACCTTGCAGCCCGCTGCGGTTCCGGGATTGTTCGCCGCCGTGGTGCAGTATCCGGATACCTTCGGTCGCGTGGATGATTTTTCCGCATTTTTCGATCAAGTCCGCGCGGCTGGTGCCTTGAGCATCGTGGCGGCGGATCTGCTGGCCCTGACCGTGCTGCGCGCGCCGGGCGAGTTCGGTGCCGATATCTGCGTGGGCAGCTCGCAACGTTTCGGCGTGCCGATGGGCTTCGGCGGACCGCATGCCGCTTTCATGTCCTGCAAGGATGCGCTCAAGCGCAAAATGCCCGGTCGTCTCATCGGCGTCTCGGTGGATGCCTACGGCAAGCCCGGCTTCCGCCTCTCGCTGCAAACGCGCGAGCAACACATCCGCCGCGATAAAGCCACCTCGAACATTTGCACCGCCCAGGTGCTGCTCGCTGTGATGGCCTCGATGTATGCCGTCTATCACGGACCGAAGGGCCTGAAACACATCGCCGCGCAGGTTCATCAACGCACCCGCCGTCTCGCCACCGCGCTGCAAGGTGCTGGCGTCGCTCTGGATAACAGCCACTACTTCGATACCCTCACCGTCGCTGTTCCGGGCAAGGCGCAGGAAATTTCCGCCGCTGCGGTGAAAGCGGGCTACAACCTGCGCGTGATCGATACCGACCGACTCGGCATTTCTCTCGATGAGACAACCACCGATGCCGATCTCGCCACGGTCGCCTCCTTGTTCGGGGCCTCCTTGCCCGCAAGTGAAACGGGCTGGGTCGTGGGTGACGCGCATCTCCGTCAGTCGGAAATTTTGCCGCAGCCGGTGTTCCATCTCTATCATTCCGAGACCGAGATGCTGCGCTACCTGAAGCGTCTGGAGTCGAAGGACCTCGCGCTCAATGAGTCGATGATCGCCCTCGGTTCCTGCACGATGAAACTCAACGCCACGGCGGAAATGATGCCGCTCAGCTGGCCCAAGGTCGGTGCGCTGCATCCTTTCATCCCCGCAGATCAATCGGTGGGCTACGTCGCGATGTTACAAGAGCTGGAACAATGGCTCGCCGAGATCACCGGTTTCGCCGCTGTCTCGCTGCAACCGAATGCCGGATCGCAAGGCGAATACGCCGGTCTGCTCGCCATCCGTCGCTACCACCACGCCCGCGGTGAGGCTCATCGCCACATTTGCCTCATTCCCGTCTCCGCCCACGGCACCAATCCGGCATCGGCCGTGATGTGCGGCTTCAAGGTGGTCGGCGTGAAATGCGACGACCAAGGCAACATCGACTGTGCGGACCTACAAGCCCGCATCGCCGAGCACAAGGACAATCTCGCCGCGCTGATGATCACCTATCCGTCCACGCACGGCGTGTTCGAGGAATCGATCAAGGACATTTGCGAATGGATCCACGCGGCAGGCGGACAGGTCTACATGGACGGCGCGAACATGAACGCGCAGGTCGGCCTCACCAGCCCCGGTTTCATCGGCGCGGATGTCTGCCACCTCAATCTCCACAAAACCTTCTGCATCCCGCACGGCGGCGGTGGCCCCGGCGTGGGGCCCATCGGCGTGGCGAAACAGCTCGTGCCCTATCTTCCAGGACATGAAAATCTCGCCGACAAAGAAGGTGCCGTTTGCTCCGCCCCCTATGGCAGTGCCTCGATCAATACGATTTCCTGGATGTACATCGCCATGATGGGACCGGAGGGCCTCAAGACGGCGACGGAAATCGCGATTCTCAATGCGAACTACGTTGCCAAGCGTCTGGCGAATTATTTTCCGATTCTCTACACCGGCAACAAGGGCCTGGTGGCCCACGAGTGCATCATCGACCTGCGCCCGCTCTCGGATGCCAGCGGCATCACCGTCGAGGACGTGGCGAAGCGCCTGATGGATTACGGTTTCCACTCGCCGACCATGTCCTGGCCGGTGACGGGCACGCTCATGATCGAGCCCACCGAATCCGAATCCAAGGCCGAGCTCGATCGTTTCTGCGATGCCATGATCGCCATCCACGGCGAGATCCAGCAAGTGCTCAACGGCACCGCCGATCGCGAGGACAACGTGCTGAAAAACGCGCCGCATCCCGCTACCGCCGTCATCGCCGATGAGTGGAAACACGCCTACTCTCGCGAACAAGCCGCCTACCCGCTGCCGTACCTGCGCCAGCACAAGTTCTGGCCCAGCGTCGGCCGCATCGATAACGTCCACGGCGACCGCAACCTGGTCTGCACCTGCGACAGCGTGGAATCCTACACCTGATGGAAACGTCCTCATCACCGGTGAACTGGCAGGAGTGGCGCGGGGAAATCCTCGCCACCCTGCTCTTCGTCATCCGCGATGGCAAAATTTTGTTGATTGAAAAAAAACGCGGCATCGGCGCGGGCAAGGTCAACGGTCCCGGCGGGAAAATCGATCCCGGCGAGACCCCCATGGAATGCGCCATCCGCGAGACCATGGAGGAGCTCCACGTCAAGGCGCTCCACGTGCAAAAGCGCGGCGAGCTGTGTTTCGCCATGTCGGACATTCCCGACATCCATTGCCACGTGTTTGTGGCCGATGACATCGAAGGCGAACCCACCGAGACCGACGAAGCCATCCCGCTCTGGACCTCATTAGACGCCATCCCCTACGAGCGCATGTGGGCCGATGACATCTACTGGCTGCCGCAAATGATCTCCGGCCAAACCTTTCTCGGCCGTTTCCTCTTCGAAGGCGAAACCATCCTCTGGCGCGACGTGCAATTCGGCGTGGAGTTCCCCTGATTTTTCTAATGCTTTTGGCACTTGCGGCAAAAATACGTGCTGCGCTGGCCTTGGGTGATTTTGCTGACCGGTGTGACACAGACGCGGCACTCTTCGCCCTCGCGCTCATACACAAAAAGCTCCTGCCGGAAATAGCCGGGCTCGCCGTTTTCCCGCAGGAAATCCCGCAAGGTCGTGCCGCCCTGGGCGATGGATTTTTCCAAAACGTTTTTGATGGTTTCCACCAATCGGCGCAGTCGCTGCAGGGAAATTTTGTTCGAGGCGGTGGCCGGATGGATGCCGGCGTGAAACAGCGACTCGGAGGCGTAGATGTTGCCCACGCCCACGACAATCGCATTGTCCATGATGGCCAGCTTGATCGGGCGCGCCAAGGAGTGCAGGGCTCGCTTGAGATAGCTGGCATCAAATTCCGCTTCCAGGGGCTCCGGGCCTAGCGCGGAAAAAAGCGGGTGGGCGAGGGGAGTCTGCGAAACGAAATGCGTGACGATGCCGAAACGCCGCGGATCATGGAAACGCAGTTGTTTGCCCGTGGAGAGTGTGATGGCGATGTGATCGTGCGTGCGGAAAGCCGTGGCGGGATCGACGACGCGCAAGCTGCCGGACATGCCGAGGTGGATGATCACCTGATGGTCTTTTTCCACATGCATCAGCAAGTATTTCGCGCGTCGGCTCACCTCGATCACGCGCAGGCCTTCGATCTCCGCGAGCGATTCCGGCACAGGCTGCCGTAAATCGCGACGACGCACGATCACCTCCTTGATCAGGGCGTTTTTCACGTGGGGTAAAATCCCCCGGCGCGTGGTTTCCACTTCCGGCAGTTCAGGCATGGCGGCAACGTAGTTCCAAGGTGCTAGCTCCGCAATCGAGAATTCACGGATCAGTGGAGCGGCCGGCTGTTGGCGGATTGACAAGCATAGAGTGGCCGGAGTATGGATCTCTGAGCATGGATTCACCCTATCAAACGCCAACATCATCCATTCCTGATCGGGAATGGCACTTGCGTGCGCGGCGCCGCTGGGGCTGGGCTGCAGTGTTCTCAGGCGGGTGCGTGCTGTTTCCTCTGATTGCTGCCGTGTGGAGTGTCATCCGCAGCGTGAGCTTTGCGATGGCCGAGTTGCAACGCTCGGGGAGTGCCGATCCGGCGGCTCTGGCAGGGGAGATCTCGATGATTCTTTTGTCGATGTTATGGGGCGCGATGTTCGTGTTCATCGCACTCATCGCGCTGGTGATTTGCCTGGTGTTTTATCGCAAACATCGCAAAGAGGCGCTGCGGATGAAGTGCCACAGCGCCGTCGAGTCATGAAGCGTCCGCCTTGGTCAACGATGCGTCCACTCCGGCAAACGAATGATTTCGCCGCCTTTCATGGCCGATTCGTGTGACAGGATGCCTGTGCAGGTGATGTTGGCGGACTCGATGGCATTCGGATAGGCATCGGTGCCGCTTTGCAGCATTTTCACAAACTGATAGACCAGATGCGGATGCGAGCCACCGTGTCCGGCTCCCTGGGTGAAGGACAAATGTTCCTCGCCACCGTCTCCCCCATACACACCACCGGTGGTGAAAAGCTGGATTTCCTCCGGCAGGTAGTGGGCGAAGTCCGGGCATGTCACTTCCTCGGGAATCTCCGGTTCCGGTTTTTTCGCGGTGTGAATGACCAGCGGGCGATGCTCGATGAGCGGCCACTCCACGGATTTTTTCTGGCCATAGACCTCGAAGGATTCGCGATACTGGCGCGCCACATCGAAGAGCGAGCGATAGACGTGCGCGGAGAGGTCGCAGTCCTTGAACTTGATGTGTGTGGTTTCCACCGCAAAAGGCGAACCGTAGCAATGGTGCATGGACTCGTGAATGGTGCCGGAGCCGAAGCAGGAAACGTATTCCGCCTCTCCACGGGTGAGGCCGAGGATTGGGCCCACGCAGTGGGTGGCGTAGTGCATGGGCGGCAGACCCGGCCAGTAGCCCGGCCAGCCTTCCATGTCCTGTTGATGCGAGGCCTTGAGAAACTGGATTTTGCCGAGCTCGCCCTTGTCGTAGAGTTCTTTCATGAACAGGAACTCGCGGGCGTAGCAGACGGTTTCCATCATCATGTATTTCAGGCCGGTTTGTTGGACCAGATCGACGATGGTTTTGCAGTCCTCCACCGATGTCGCCATCGGCACTGTGCAGGCCACGTGTTTTCCGGCCTTGAGCGCGGCGATGGTCTGTGCGGCATGATCGGGAATGGGCGAGTTGATGTGAACGGCGTGGATGTTCGGATCCTTGAGCAGCTCCTCGTAGCTTTCGTAACGCACGGCGATGCCGAACTTGTCGCCCACTTCGTCGAGCTTCGAGCGGGTGCGTTGGCAAATCGCATACATGTTGACGCCTTTGAGGCGCTGGTAAATGGGGATGAACTCGGCTCCGAAGCCAAGTCCGACAATCGCGATATTGATGTCTGACATGACTCCATGATGTAGCAGCGGGGGATTTTTCGCATAAGGTGATTCTGTGTCATCGATGGGAAATGCCCGTGTTTGTGTCATAACACGCCTGCGGATCAGGTATGCATTCGTCGTGAAAAACGATGATAAGATGAATATTGTCTGCAAATACGATCACAATGGGGCCTTGATTATTGTAAATCATTTGCGCTCTCACAGAATGGGAGGCTAGGGCTTTGTAACCTGTTGAAAATTTTTGTATGCAATCCCAGAGTGTAAGAGATTCATCATATGGTGATTGGGACTACGCTTACGCTCCGCCCGCCACCACCGCCCGACGCCCATCCGTTGAGTGCTTACAGCGCTTACTCATCTACGGAGCCAAAAGCGAAAAAATAGACCACCACCGTAAGCGTCCTACGAAGCGCCTGTGGTCATAAGTGTCGTAGGTTGTCACTTATGACGTTTATGATTACGACTACGCGGTTTTTCTGCTGCGTGTTTTTCGCATGCGTGAAGCGTATGCCTCGGGGGGGTATTGTTCGAAGGTGCTTGCGGTGACTTTCACTGCCGGTAATTCCTCGAAGATCCAGACGAGGTATTGCCATGGATCGATTTTGCGGCGGCGGCAACTCTCGATCAAGGTATACCAGATGGCGTTGGTTTGCCCGGCGGTTTCACTGCCCATGAACAACCAGTTTTTGGCTCCGAGCTTGGTGGGCCTGATCCCGTTTTCGATTAAGTTGTTATCAATCTCCACTCTTCCGTCTTTGAAGCAATGCTCTAGCTTCGACCATTGGCCCAAGGTATAGTCGATGGCTTTGCCCAGTGTGCTTTGGGGCAGGATGGTTCGTTTGGTGCGGATGGTCAGTAGTGCTTTTCCGAGACGACGATAGATGGGCAGTGATTGCCAGGCGCGCACGCACTCTCGCTGGGCAGGGCCGGCTCGTTGCAGGCGAAGTTGGGCCTCGATGTGGTAGAGGTGTTGGATTTGCCGTAAAAACCAGCCGCTGAGTTTGGGCTTGTCGTCTTTGGTTTCGTAAAATTTGCGTCTGACATGGGCCCAGCAGCCGATGAGTTGGATGTCTGCGTTTTGGCTGCGGTAGGTTTCGTAGGCTTGGTAGCCATCACTTTGGAGGATGCCGCAAAAGTTCTGCCCGTCGGTTTGTAGCAGGCTTTGTAGGCAGGATGTGGCACGGCTGGGGTGCCATTGGTAGAGGATGTCGCCGCGTCCGTCTTGGGATTTTTGATCGGGGCGGCTGAGGGTCCAGAGGTAGCCTTGTTTGGTGGTGCCGTGTCCGGGTTCGAGGTATTCGATGGGGGTTTCGTCTGCTTGAAGGTAGGTTTCTCGTAGCATTTGACGATGCATGGCGTGGTAGATGCCGCTGAGGTAGTTGTTGCTGAGATCGCCCATCCATTGGCTCATGGTGTTGCGGGGGAGATGGACTCCGTGGCGCATGAGGAAGTGTTGTTCTTGGCGGTAGTAGGGCTGGTGTTGACAGAAGCGGTTGGTGGCGATCTCGGCGGCGAGACGAGGGGTGAGGAGGCTGCGTTCTTTGAGGGAGGGTGGCAAGGGTGCGATCCAGATGGCATCGGCTTGGGCATCATCAAGGTGCACGAGGCGTTTGACGTACTTGGGGCGGCGGGTGATGAGTTTTTTGAATTGCGCGGGTTGGTAGTCGAGCTTGACGGTGATTTCTTCGCCGATCTGGCGGTAGTGCTGGGGCTGGGCTTTGACTTCGTGAGGGATGAGCACGATTTCTTCCACGGCGATGTCGGCGGGAAGGGTGGCTTCGCGGCGGGTGCGTTTTTGTTGCTGGCGTTGGGGCGACGGCCGGTTAGCCTCCTGTTCTTGGTCGTCGCCTGCGGGCTTTTTTGTTTCTTGTGACTCGAAGAGCAGGAGCTGGTTGATGTCGAGTTTTTCGGAGCTGCTGCCAAAGATTTTGCGACAGAGCATGTCGATTTTCTGGCGAAGGAGTTCGTTTTCTGCTGCCAGGCGGATGTTGTTTTCTGCCAGGCGGGCGTTCTCTTCGCGGAGTCTTTCCAGCTCTTGGATGATGTGCTCGGGGACGCTCATTTGTGTTACTTGCCGTCAAGCAATGGGCGTGCCAATTACTATAAAAGTCGTAGTATTTCAATCGGCATCATACCATGGCAGGCGGCAGCCATCGCGCATGTCGATGCCGTCCATGAGCATGGCGAGGGCTTTGGGGTGGAGGGAGATTTTGTTGGTGTTCGGATCGACGGACTGGGGCCAACTGAAGCGGCCTTTTTCGAGGCGTTTGGCCAGCACCCAGACGCCGCTGCCGTCCCAGTAGAGGACTTTGAGTCGGTTGCGCTCGCGGTTGGTGAAGACGAAGACGGCTCCGCGTTTGGGATCGACCTTGAGTTTTTCTTCGGCCACTTGCCAGAGACCGTTGAAGCTTTTGTCCCGCAGAGGCGGGATCGCAGGGCACAAGGCAGACCCAGACTTTGATGTGTGAGGTGAAGCTCAGCATGGCGGTTGGCGCAGGAGGAGTTGAAGGAGGCCGATCTGGCTTTCATGGTTGATGCGCACGATGGCACCTCCTGGAAGGAGGACTTCCAAGGCTGTGGTGACTGTGGGTTCTGTGCGGAGATCGACTTCGATGAGGTTGAATGAGGCGGGCGTGGGATGTGGCTGGTGAGTTGCCGGGCAGGATTTGCGCATGCGCAGTTTTTGGCGGATGGATTCTTTTTGGTAGTCACCACGGGCGAGTCGCCGTTTTTGTATCCAAGAGGCAAAGGTTTGGATTTTGATGCCGTGTTGCAGCGCGAAGGCTTGTCCGGTCATACCGCTGGATTCAAAGGCATCAAGGATGGCATCGCGCTGCACCCGGGACATGCGCGTGCGGCCAAGGACATCGGTTTTGAGCAGATGCTCGGATTCAGATGCGCCACTGCCCGTTCCGTTTGGATGGTTCGTCGTATTCATAAGTGTCGTAGGTTAGCACCTACGACACTTATGAATAGAGGCGTTTCATAGGACGCTTACCCACCACCAAATCCTCATGGAGTTCCTAAAAGACAAGGCAAAAAAGCCGACCGCCGCCGATGGAAACGCATAACCACCGGCGGCTGAAATCCTCGTGCCTCAGACCAGAACCCAGTGACCAGAGATGACCCTATTTATGACCCCACAATAGCTCTTATCAGGTTTTATTCTTCCCGTCGCTGCTGAGCAAAGTAGTAGTTCAGGATGTCTCGGGGTATAGCTTCGGATAATTCATTAAAATCATCATCGATAGTTTCTTCCCCTAATACCTCTTCGGGCAAATCAAGTTCGGGATTATCATGAAGAAATAGTTCCGAGAGCGCGGTGAGATTGACCATCTCCGGCTGTAAGTGGCTCAATTGACAACCACGCAGATCCAGAAAAGTGAGCGAAGTGAGGCCGGTAATCACCGGTGGCAGGGTGATCAATTCATTATCTGCAAGGGAAAAACTTTTAAGCGCGATAAGTTGACCAATTTCTAATGGCAAACTAGTCAGTTGATTATGTGACAGATTCAACTCCTTGAGCGAGGTCAGTTGTCCAATTTCAGGAGGCAGCGAGTTCAATTGATTCCCCCGCAGATCAAGAGTGGTCAGCGCGGCCAGATTACCGATTTTTGAGGGTAGGATACTGAGTTGATTTTCCCACAAGATCAGTTCATTCAGGCTTGTGAGCTCAAAAATCTGGGGAGGAAGCTCCCCCATTTGATTCCAGCGCAGATCCAAACAATTAAGCGAGATAAGGTTGACGATTTCTTGTGGCAATTTGATTTGCGGATTGATTGAAAGATTTAGAAACTTAAGTGCAGAGAGTTTTCCGATTTCCGGCGGTAGTGATGTCAACTCATTCGCCTCAAGGTCGAGATGAGTCAGCGAACTCAGCCCACCGATCTCCGGCGGCAAGCTGGTGAGTTGATTGGCTGGCGCGAAAAGCTTCTCTAGTGCAGTGAGTTTGCCGAGTTGTGGCGGCAAGCTAACGAGCGAATTGGAGCCGACATCTAGACTTTTGACCTTTGTGAGTTGATCAATTTCCGGCGGTAAGATTCTCAGTCCAAGTCCACGCAAATCCAACTCATGCGATCCGTCCGCAAGACATTGCTCGATCAACTTCAACGCCACAATGTAACCAGGACGTTCGTCATCGCTGTAAATTTGACGTGTCATGGGCAAACTCTGCGATTCCTCTTCTCCAATAATGCTGGGCTGTATCTCATGCTCGTGGGCAGAAGATGTGAGAATTACATCTATGCTTAACGCCTTGTTGTTCTCATTGGCAACCAAAGACTTGAAGTAAGCCCCAATTTTGGCTGGGACATTGTCTTTGTCGTAATAGGAATTTTCTAGTTTATCTTGAAGACTACGATATACGCTGTCAGGTATGGAGTCATTGTAAGGAACGGCTACTTTAATAGAATCAGTAAATATTTTCGCAAAATCAAATGCGCCTATATTTGTAAGAAAATCAACATAGGCTTGTATCCGCGCTTTGCTATCAGGCAATTCGGAACAACAAATGCAATCAAGACCGCCGGACAAACCCGAGCCTGCTATCAAACATGGCAGCATGTCAATGCTACTGATGAGAGTCGCAAGATTCGAAAATATGTCATGAGATTTAAATAGCTCGTTATGAATTGCAGGTATAATTAATCCTCCTTTATGAAGAACATACCAGCAAGCGTCTTCGTCACTCATTTTCAATATGTCAACCATAATTTATTTGCATTTTGAGTTGTATCGATTCAATGCGGCTCTATTGTAATTGCGTAAAAGTCGAATTTTTTCGGGAGGTAATCCAATTGATTTTGCCATATGCTCCGAAAGCAATTTCATCGCCTTAGGAGTTAATTGCTTCCACTCATCTCCTCTCGGATATCTATTCTTACCCCACCATGCGCGACTTTCGAGCCATTCCCGCCCTGCTTTGTGTGCATTCAAGTGTTCTGTGACCGTAAGCTCAATACATGGCATAATGGTTCTATTACCGTGCAAGGGTATTGATGGATGATTGGCTTGCGTCCAAGCATCCATAAAAAAATGGTGTTTTTGGTTAGTTTTGTTTTTGGGCATTGATGTGTCTGGTGCAAAAGAACCGTCTGGAAGATTTTTGTGTGGATAATCTACCCCTGGTGGACTCAATGGCTTATTATATGGATACACTTGATGAAGACCGTTATGTGTTACGACACTACATGAATCCTTCAATTGGATATTGTAGGTATGATTTCCATCTACTTCGATATTGTACACGATTGCAGGACTATGATGCGATTGGCTAGAGACAATGTGTATTGGTTTGGAACCTTTCAAAACATCGCCGCATTTTAGTTCGTCTGCAGATATCCACGAGCCGCTTTCCAGCATAAACGGATGCCGCAGGGTAGCGCGCACATGATCGTCAGCGATGCCGTCGCTGTTAGAATCTAGATTAAGAGTAATGGTTTTGCTCACCTCAAACTTGACTTGAGATTCAACGGTGGTGAAAACTGGACTTCCGACTTGATCAAAAGTGAGAAGTTTAGTTCCGCTAGTCACATGCTCAATGGGCGCGCACGTTCCGTCGGCCAGCAGTAGCAGCGTGCCAGCCAATATACAACCAATTTTCGAATCACACAAACTAGCAGACCGTCGAGCAGAACGACCTTCGTTTACGGTGCGGACTGTATTTACGAACGAAGCATAGATCCCTTTGGACTGCTTTTGCATCCATTCTCCTTTGTTCATAGCAGCGCCCATCGATTTAACCACACCTGGTATTCTTGAAGCGTTGTGAGGCCGTCATTATCGAAATCACTCCCCGCGTCTTCGGCAAAATCAGGATTGTGAGAGTGAGTGGTTTCCCACTCATTCGGAATGCCATCGCCGTCTCTATCGGGATTTTCACTATCTCCGGGGGTGGACGGCGTGATGGGCATCGGTTCGGGAACACTTTCATCCCACACGATGCGATCCCATTTCGGAGCTTTCTTGAACACGGAATGAGCACCCAAAACCAGCAACACGCTCAGAGCCACGCCCAGCTCTGCATGATGGAGCAGACGCACAGGGTATTTTGCGATGATCAACGCTCGTCTTTCCTCCGCAGAAGAATCAGTTGAGTGGGGGAGATGTTTTTTCATAAATGCAATTAACTGTATGTCCTAACATAACTCTAAAGTCGGGTGCGGCTTCGAGAAAAATCTTCAAAATTCTCAAAAAAGTATGTCTGTGGATCGGGATGCTGGGACGGGGAGGTGTGGTAGCGGTAGATGAGTGTGGATTTGCGCGCCGTTGTCGGCGTTTGTAAGAGAAAATGTCTCCGGGTGAGGTCTGCATTCGTCGTGAAAGATGATGGGAAAATTTTCTTGCGCTTTAATTGTTCACATGAACAGTATTGGGCGTGAGGCGCACCGTTTGTTTTGTCGATTTCAACAGTTACTTTGCTGCCGTGGA
>Ga0075157_10001243_pt1 | contig 16384 bp, 14 predicted proteins | sample JI81BgreenDNA_FD_70967 | JGI IMG/M metagenome (GOLD analysis project Ga0075157, IMG submission 70967) | Wastewater effluent complex algal communities from Wisconsin, to seasonally profile nutrient transformation and Carbon sequestration -... | ecosystem: Engineered > WWTP > Effluent > Algae...
GCGTGGCGCTGGTCGTTGTCTTCTGGCCGGCGCTTGTGCGTGCGAAAGATCGCATAATGCCGGCGCTGGTTGTTGTTAAGATGGATGCGGACCCGCGAGAGCACTTCGTCGAGATTGGGATCGGTGAAGCTGAAACCAAGGAAGAGGAAAGTCTTGGATACCAAATCGCCGGCGAGAGCCGTGAGGAATGCCCCGCGGTCGCGCTCATAGCGCTCGTAGTCGTCGCGGGTTACGACAGCTTCGTTCGGCCGCGTGACATCTCCGTGCATCTTGTAAACGACGGCGTCGCGTCGCGGCCGGGTATTGGCGAGCTGTTGGACGTCCGATTTCGCATCGACCACTTTCTGCGCTGCGTTCAGCGCGCGCTCAATCAGCGTGTCATAGTTCGTGGTCCACCACGTCGCGATCGGCAACCGGGCGAGCAGGCGGTGATTATTTGTCGGCGGATTGTCGGCCGCAAGGGCCTCGATGATCGCCTGGTTGATGCGATAGCGGTTATTGCCGTTTTCGTTGACGTGAAACTGCGCCAGCGACACAAGATCGGTTTCGAGATCGACATCGAGCTCCAGCTCATCGGCGATGTCGCGCAGCAGATCCCGCCAATTCACGAAGCCCGCGGGCACTGAAAGTCCGGCACCCGCGAAGATCGCGGCGTTTCCTGCGTCCAGCTCTCGCGAGAATTCGTCGACGAAGCGCGCTACTTCGCGATTGTCCAGCACCGACATGACTTAGCGACCCGCCTGCTTCGCGGCGGCCTCGATCCAGCTGCCGAGATTCTTGCGTCCGTCGCCGTTTGTGAAATCATAGCGACTGCAATGCTGCGACAGCGGCACGACAGTGGTTGTCGTGGGCGCCGCGAACCAAAGGTCCTTGGCGGGGACGGCGAGCGTGTAATCCTGGTATTTCACCCATTTCCCGTTGACCAGTTCAGCGAGGAAGATGCCGCTGTCGGTCTTGTAGACGCCAATTACAGATAACGGGTCTGTGCCCTTAGTGCTTGTCCCCTTGTCCTTGTTCTGGACCCCATGGATATCGACGGTCAACAGACCGTTGCCCCGGATCACGCTTCGCGCGATCTCGTAACGGACCCAGCGACGCGACGCTGTGTTTGTCCCGGCAAGGACGCAAGTCACTGACGTGTTGCTCAGACCGTCGCGCAAGAAGTTTTTGAGCACTTCGTCGCTTTCCCGCTTCTTGGCCTCGAAGACGCTGCCGTCGAAAAAGCCGCGGGCTTCCCGGTCGGACGTGACGACCCAGGAGTTGCGCACGTTCCACGCGCGCCAGCAGTCGGACTGATAGTGAAATGAGAAGAAGGTACGGCGGGCCATTTGATTATCTTTCAGCTTAAAGGGTTGCTACGAGAGAGCGCGGATCGGCTATCCAGCCACGCCAATCGCGCGTTGTGTATCTATCGCCGTGAACCCGCAGTTCAGGGAGCCCAGCGAGGGAGGTGGCCTGATCGATCCACGGATAGATCCCGAGATATTCCTGGCCGTTAAATGTCGATTCGGCGCTGTTCGTAATGGGCAGGATGGCCACGGCGCCGTGGATGCCGTCGCTGAACCCCAGTTCCCAAGGCATCCACTTCGATTGCGGTGAATTGGCGGTGTGGATGTAAATCAGCGAACGGGACTGCCGCATTCGACCGCGAATGGCTTCGGCTGTGCGAGCCGTGACCCTGCTGCGGTCCAGCAGGGGATCCTCGATCCAGTCGACGTAGACAGACTTGAGATGATCCTCCAGAAACAGCTTAACCCCGAGCACGATTTCCGCGTCTCGAACGGAATGGCAGAGGAAGACGTCATAGGTCGCTGTGCGCGAGTAGCTCTTGACGCTCTCTGTGAGCACGGAAGCAGCCGTAGCATAGGTCGTCCGCCGCCGCGCACGTGCGCGGACTTGCTCATCGGTATAAGTCGTCATGTAACCCCCTCGACGAACGTTTAACGCTATTGAACCGTGATGGTAAGTCTATTTGCGGAGGCGCAGTTTACTCCGTTTTGGAGCAGAATCAGTGCATAGGAATCGCGATTGGATTGTGCCTTAGGCATGCGCTTCTTGTAAATAGTGAAAGTAGAGGCAAGCGATCTCCACTTTTGTGTTTTTTGTATATCGTCTGGGATTGTCGCAACATGAATGCAGTTTTCAAGCTGCATCCACGCAATCGGGCTTGTTTAAGGTTTGGTGGTTCGACCCCGGTGCGCGCTGGGCGCTCGAGGGTGCCTGGCGCAAACGGCAGCTATAGCGTGATCGCATTCCAAAAGCGGACTGGCCGCTAGCGGCCCAGTTGAGGGCGTAATTCCTGCTCAGTGGAGTGTTCGCTATATGTCGGGTTTTGGCGATAAACCTCCCGCTAAACCGGCCGCGTGAGAACGGCGGGTAAGTCCCATGATGCGACGTTCCGCTTCCGGCAGCTGCCGACCAGATTCGCTCGTTCCGATGTGGTTCCGAGTGCGTCAGCTCACGCCGATACGGGTCATTCCGAGATCATTGAGCCCTTCGGTCGAAGTCGCCCCGATCACGGACGTTCGCACTCAATCTTAGGAAGTCTTCAACTGGACATTCGTTCAGCCAAGCGGATCATGCTCTCCAGCGGCCAGCGAGGAGCTTCCTGAAGTCAGAGTTCATTCGCACGGCGAGCGTAAGCGCATCGGCGTCGCCCGAATAAGTGGGTCCGCTGCCACACTATGCCATGGCTCGAGGACATCCAGGGAGAAATCAGGCATGGAAGCGATTAACGTAGCGTTTGAGATCTCCCGAAAAGTGGCTGTCTGCGAAGCTCAGCAAGGCCGAGTATGCCGGATCGTCTTCCGGAGAGGGGAAGAGATGATCGAAGTCGCAGACCGTCGTGTAGTGGCCCGGCTTAAGCCGGAAGGCGCATACCATGGTCTCCGCGAGACGATTCTGGTGTTCCGAATGGCCGCCAAGAAAAAAACGTGCGTGCTGCCGCTCGGGTCGAAGCGCGCGGATACCGAACCCCTCTAGTTCGCGGCAGTCCTGGAGCGATGAATTCAACGATCTCGAAACGTTCTGGAACACGAATAGCGTGGGCCACTGCCTGCGCTTGGCCGACCAATCGTTTACCTTGAGCGGATCGTACCGCGCGATACCGTCCTGCACTGTGTAGCGTTGAGTCGCAAACCAAGCCGCCACATCCAGATCTGTAGTGACGTCTAAGCCATGCGACGGTAGTCCATAGTGCTGCGCGAGTGCCATCATTGCGAAGTCGATGGAAAGAGTTGGGTCTAGCAAGGCCTCACGCCAAGTCCCTTTCCAATTTTCGTCTTTCATTATACCAGGAATAGTGAAGTTTTCTAAAAAAAATCGTAACGCAAAATGTGCGGGATCATAATTATACTTGTGCCGTGATGCCGAAGTCGACAGCGAAGGCTCAATCGCACATGAGTTGCCAAACAGAAGCTGCTTTACCTTGAGTGGCCGTTCTATTTTATAGAAGCTCGTTTGTCCGCGAAACAGTATTCCATTCAACTCGTCGCGAATAGGTATCCCTGTCACGATTTCGCGTGCTTCGTCAATGCTGTCTATCTCATAAACTGGAACGGCGAATTGTCGGCAGCGCAATAAGTCGTCTGCCTTCCGGCGTTCGTAAAAATCGTCAAAATGGTCACGTAGGACGTTGCGCCCACCGTAGAGGCCAATCTTCCGGAGAGGGCGCGCAAGAAATCCGCCCCGATATTGCTTGTCGATTAGGAACCCTGCGTATGCTTTTTGATTCACCGCGCCAGCATCGAGCACGGCCGGTGGATTAGAAAGGCTATGCTCGTTGAGCGGAATGCTACCGAACACATCCACGCTACCCTGCGCCTGGACTAGCGGAAGGGCGACTGTTGGTGGCACGGCGACAATGCCGCCATCATGGAGATCCCGGGCATCCGACGCGGTGAAGCCTACCTCGCGCGCGCACTTCAAGGCGTATTCCTTGCTACGGAGTTGGGGCGCTATCGCGTAAGAAGCGAAGTAATGGACGTTCGTGGCCCCCCCGAGCCACGCACCAAGCGAGGCAAATGCAAAATGCAGATCGGTGGGTTGATTGCGCGTGGTCTCATCGAGAACAGCGACGTTGCCGCCGTCCCATCCGGCTTGCTCAAGCCCTTCGCGATGGCTAGCTACAATTGCTTGCATTCGCGAGGCTTGAGCCACCACGATCGAGTTTAGTTGCAAGAGCAGCGTCGAATAGGCGAGCGGCCACATTGTTTCCTCGATCCACCGGAAGTTATCGCCCTCTACCCCGAGAACGAAAGTCGGCTGGCGGTCGTCGGGAATTGTCGGCATGGCGCTGGATTTGACGCGCGCGTCACGCAGGGACGGCGCTCCGAGTATCGCCGCGACAACCCAGTCGGGCGGATCGAGCGCATTGATCAGACCTCGCCAAGCTCCGACGAGTGCACCGCGGCGTTCATCTTGACCAATCAGGGGAATATCGATGGACGAGTGTATGTGCGGTCCACCGGCCCGCAGCGCTTCTACCACTTTTTCTGTGTCGACGGCGAAATAAGGCACGGTGATTGCCGCAAACACGCGCCGGAAGGTATCTTGCACCTCGGTCGCACTGGAGAAATTCAGCTCCAACCTGTTCTCCCATTTTTGATTCGGTGTGCTTGGTTTGATCGTCAGCTGTGCGGAGAGAGCCTATTTCTGTCAATTCAGTGCTCAGTGCTCATGGCATCGCAAATTACAGCGCCGCGAGTCAACCGAGGTCGAGCGTTGAGTTGCCTGCTTTGTTACCGTCCACAAACAATATGACTTCAAACAAATTGAGCTGCAGCGGGGCTGAGGCTGTTTGGTTCGAGTTAAGCAGCCATGCGCTGCTCGTCTAGCGTGGCGCAATTCTCTGCTCAGCTTCGACAGGTGGGATGTTTACAATCGGTGCAAGCAACCGCCTGTGGTTGAACCAATCAACCCTTGAGGAAGGCTGCGCGGTGACGGCTTGGTGCGGATAGCCACTGCATTCGAACTGCAGGCCGAACTCAGCCGGCGAGTTAGGACGCGGTGCGGCCGGCACGACGATGACCACGTGGGGGCAAACCTGCGACATGATACGCCACTGCCCTTCGACCTGGCCGCGCCGGAATTCCGGTGCGGCCGGGTCGCGATCGAGCATCCGCTGGCTGTGGCTGACGAGCGCGTTCACCTCAACCCTCGACGCAGACGTCAGGGACGAGGTCGAGGCGCTGTGGGGCAGATCGACCTCGACGAGGCGGTCATGACCCTGGACAGCGATGAAGAAAGTGTTGGGCATTTGGCTTGGCACCTGATCAGGCGGCAAATCGACCACCCCATAATGAAGCCCCAGCGAAAATGGACCCGTGGATTCGGGAAGGAATTTCCAGTCTGGAAGAAAAGAGCTCAGCACTCGCGTGAGCCGGTCGAGGTTGTTAAGGCGATCATGGTAGCCATGGCGACGCTCAAAGCGACCTACATCAATGTCTGCTTCGAATATCAGCCGACAGAAAGTTGCATGTTCGCTGTCGGCCCAGCATCCGCTGTGTGAGGGCAATCTAGCAAGCGCTGTAGGTCAGCTGGTGACAAGACCTGACGCCTACCCCGGAACTTGGGAATGGCGGCTTTGTGCCGAGAGCTTCCGGCAGCACCCGCCCCAAAATGCGTCGTTCGAGGTCGAACTTCGAGCTGCTGCTTCTGCCAAAACCTACCGATTGCACACCGCGAAGCAGCCCTACGCAAGCAGACGGCGATATCGCAGACATTATCGGTTGAGCGCTTTAAACCGTGCGGACTCACAAAAAAACACGATCCAAAAGCTCAGCGTGGTGACCCGTGCACCGATAGTCGAGGCAGCGCTGCGCAAGCTCGTGATCGGCTTCTTGATATCGATTGCGCCAAGCGAGCCATAACGCTGACTCACGTTCGAAGTCCAAGCTTCTTCAACTTGCGATATCTGGCGGCCCGGATGCGATCTTGCACTGCCAGATACTGCTTCACGAATGCATTGAACGTACCGTTAAAAGGCACAATCGTCGGATATTGACCATCGCGCAGCGGAAACACCATCTCCAGGCGCTCCCGCTTGGTCTTCTCGTCCGACGGATCAATGTAGAAAATGATCTTTTCGCGACCATCTTCAGGCTCCTCGGCAAATTGCCGCAGGATGAAGCGCATCAAGGCATCATCGTCAGGAAGGCTATATCCGGCGATGACCAATACTGTGGTGTCCCGCAGTAACCGGACGGCTTTAGGAAAGATGGCCCGAAAATAGCCGTCATGGTAGTCCTGTTCACGCGATGGCAGCATGACGACCGGCGGATCGACAGCGATCTGTTCCGGCGTTCGGTTCTCATAGTTGAAAACGAAGCCATCGCCGCGCCGCAGGATCTCGAAGCCGCCGTTGATCTTGATGAGTTGCCGCACAAGCCAGTGATCGTGCATCACCTTCGCTGGTGCCATGCCTTCGATCTCGACGGGAGAGACACCGCGATAGCCGTAGATGAACGTGCTATCGTCCTCGCCGATCACATTGTCGAGAATTGTCTCTATGACATTGTCGTAGTTAGTCGAGATAAAATGGGTACGCAAACCTTCAACGACATCCTGTGATCCATCGTCCCGGCGCTCGAGATCGTTGAAGAAGGCGATAATCTCGCGTTGTTCATCGGAAGGGCTATCGATCAGGAACTTGGCTGCAGTACGGTCGAAGGGCTGCATGCCTGTCAGGTCAACGAACCGGCGCACAAGTGCCGCCGAGAGAGATGCGCGAACCTGGCGGATGTTTTGTTCGTCGACATAGCGCGAACGGACATCGGGATATTTGGCCTGCATGTCGAGATGATAAACGAGCGAGCGGACGCCATCGAAATCCAGGCCGTCACCCATATCGACACCGAACGTCCGCGCCAGCGCGCCGGGATCGGCGATCCGGTCAGCATCACGTCCGCGCAGGCAAAACAGTTCGGCGCTTGTAGGATAGGCCGAGTTCCAGGCTTTGGAAAAACCTGCACCGACCCAGAAAGTGAGGTTACGCAAGGGCGTCGGCTTTGGGTCTGGGCCATCCTTGTACGTGAGATCGTTGATGATCTCAGCAAAGGCCTCGACTGCTCGTTCGATCGCATGTCTGGCGGCCTGCGGCTTGGCAACTTTCGGCAACATCTTCTTTGCTTTGGCTTTGCGCAGATTGGCCACGGTGCGGTTTCCGATCGATCTCTTCATCACACTCTATGGGGTCAGCAGAGGTGAATAAAAAACTTACCGTAAGCGAGCGCAATACCGACTAGAAAAACGGCTGGAGGCAAAAATTTCATGGCGACCATGAACCAGCTCTCACTGGCGCGAACGCGCGTCCATTCTGCCGTGAGAAGTGTTTGTGAAAGCTCGATCACGCGTACTGCGTCGAAGTCGAGATCAACCGGGAGCCGGGTGACGAAGACCGTCGTGCGAGCGCGGTCGAACGCCTCCAGCACGGCGGACCATTCGTTCTTCCCCGGGTTCTCGCGCAGGCGTATGCGATTGAAGGCCTCGTCGAACGCGAGCAGCGAAACGGAACACTGCTCACCGACGGTCCACGCTGCGGTGGCAGGCAATTGATCCAATTTGGATTAATCAATGCTTGCATCCGTTCTAAAAAGCCTTTCTCCCTTCATCGATAAATCTTATATAGTCTGAACAAATCTCGGGAGAGATCTAATGTCGGACATGAAAAACGTATTTATCAGCCACGTGCACAAAGACGACGCGGGACTGGGTAAGCTTAAGGATCTGTTGGCGCCGAAGGGGATGACGGTAAGGGATTCGTCGATCCATACCGGCAAATTTAATAACGCGTCAGACGAGAATTACATCAAGACCCAGATACTTGCACCGGCGATCAATTGGGCCGGTGTGTTCATCTGCTATGTATCGCCGCAGACCAAGGACAGCGCATGGGTCAATTGGGAAATCGAATATGCGGCCAAGCAGGGCAAGCGCATCATCGGCGTTTGGGAACATGGCGAGAAGGAGTGTGATCTGCCAGCCGCTCTCACCGAATATGCCGATGCGGTTGTGGGTTGGAACGGCGATGCCATTATAGACGCCATAAACGGCAAGGATAGTTGGGAAAAGCCCGATGGCGGTCCGTGCGATACGGTGGGTCTCAAGAAGCACCCCTGCTGATGCCTCGGCTCCATTCGTACGTCGTGCGCTATGATAGCGGCTTCGCGCCAAATCCCTTTTACGGCTGCTGCACGCTCGCGACTTGCAAACCTGACATTCGCAGATCCGCTAGTATTGGCGACTGGGTCGTGGGGACCGGTAGCAATGAGCGGCGTATCCAGCGCGGCGGCCATCTCGTCTATGCAATGCGCGTAACCGACATACTAAGCTTTCAGGACTATGATGCCGATCCGCGCTTTGCGAAGAAAAAGCCCTATCGCAGCGGCAGCCGGAAGCAGAGCTGCGGCGACAATATCTATTTTCGCAATCCGGATGATGACGGGTGGTTACAACGCGACTCTTTTCACACGACCAATACGGGGGGGCAGCACGCACGCCACATCGCGCGCGACACGGGCGTCAATCGCGTGCTGATCAGCGAGGACTTCATTTACTTCGGCGGATACGGGCCGGAAATTCCGGCAAACCTAGTCGATGCGGGTGGCCGTGCGGTCTGCAGATCGGGGATCGGTCGGAATGTTTTCGATGACCCTAAATTGATCATTGCTTTCGAGGCTTGGGTGCGCTCGCTCGGAAACGGAGGATATCAGGATGCCCCCTATGAATGGAGGCAGCTTCGTGGCGGAGTCCGGTACTGAAAATGTGCGCGGTTCGGTGCCGCTGAGCGATTATGTGGACAGGATTGACGGCACCGACGTGCTGGATCCGAACAGTCTCGAACCGGTTCTACTGGGACTCTACGGAGAAGTCGGTGGCATCATGTCGACATCGAAGAAACATGCGCGCGAAGGCGACGCCTTTCCCGGCTTCCGCAAGGCAGCCGAGGAAGAGTTCGGAGACACGCTCTGGTATTTTGCCGCCCTTTGCCGTCGTACCGGCTTTTCGCTGGAGGAAATATTCACCGAAGGGAGCGCGAACGGAAGCTATCGAAAAATCGGAGCTGCGAGCGATTACGGCCGCGGCGCTATCGCCCATATCATGGTACCAGAAACGACTGTGCATCTCGATACCGCGCTGTTCGATTTGGGCCGTGCAGCCTCGGCGCTTCTCGGTACGTCGCCAGAGCGAGCCGACCTCGTCAGGTTTGCTGGGCATTATTTGCAGGCACTTAGTGGTGCAGGACTCGATTTTTCTACCGTGGTGCATACCAACATCAAAAAAACGCGTGGTGCGTTTTTGGTTCCCGATCCGGCGGACCTCTGCGATTTCGATGAAGGCTTCCTGCCCGAAGAGCAGCTTCCTCGGCAATTTCGCATCAAGATCAGCCAGCGGGCGAGTGGCAGGACCTATCTGCAGTGGAACGATGTGTTCATCGGCGATCCTCTGACCGACAACATTGCCGACCGGGACGGTTACCGCTTCCACGATGTCTTCCATTTCGCAAATGCTGCAATCCTTCATTGGTCGCCTGTGGTGCGCGCGCTCATCAAGCAGAAGCGTAAGAGCCGGAAGGACTATGATGAAGAGCAGGACAGTGGGCGTGCGATCGTCGTCGAAGAAGGTTTGACAGCCTGGATATTCTCGCGCGCGAAGGATCTGAATTTTTTCAAGGATCAAAAGCGTATCTCTTTCGGCGTGCTCAAAACGATCAGTGAATTCGTCGAAGGCTATGAAGTTTCGCGCTGCTCGCCTAAATTGTGGGAGCGCGCCATTCTGGACGGATACGCGGTTTTTAGACAGATGAGCGAAGCGCAAGGCGGATGGATCGTGGGTGATCGCGATGCGCGCACAGTCCGCTATGAGCCGCTCGAGGAGACGAAATGAATTCGCAGTCCTTTGTTCGCGCTGTGTCCGATCTGATGTTCGACCATTGCTTCAACCCCTATGCCGATCGATGCGAAACCTTTGATCGATCCGATGCGGCAAAAACGCGCGCAGCGGCGCTGGCAGCGATGCTGGAGAGCGCAATGTCGGCACCGGTCGAATCCATTTGGGTCGGGCGTGATCTCGGGTATCGTGGCGGTCGGCGAACCGGCCTTGCGCTGACTGATGAAGTCAATGCTAGCGCGCACATGAGCCGGTGGGGCGTCGAGGTCGAACGGCCGACCGTCGGAGACATCGTCGGAGAACGGACAGCTGCTGTCATCTGGACCATGCTGGCCCAGATCGACGCGCGCATTTTCCTCTGGAACGTGTTTCCGCTACATCCGCACGAACCCGGAAGGCCTTTTACCAATCGCACCCATAATTCCAAAGAACGACGGGCGGGCGAGGAGATCTTGTCCCTTCTGATCGCGCTACTGCGGCCCCGGAGAATTTTCGCGATCGGCAATGATGCCGCGCAAGCGGTGGCTCGCATCGATGACCGTCTCGAGATGATCCCGGTTCGCCACCCCAGCTACGGCGGCCAGACGCAATTCCTCCGTCAGATCCGGGAAGCTTACGAATTGACGGTAGTCGCGGAGCCGGAAATGCGCCTGTTGCTTTGACGTTAGGTGAACAGGAACGGGTAGCCTGGCGGGATACCGAACCCGCGTCTCGACCGAACATGGGGGAAGGGTAATGACCAAAGCGGCGATGACGCGCTTTCTAAAAGAATATCCGATCGCCTTGGCTGATGGCGTCGGAGCGGTGTTCGTCGGAGCAGGGATGTCGATGGCCGCCGGCTATCCATCTTGGGCCTCGCTGCTGCGTGAAATCGGCGACGAGCTTGGCGTAAGCTCGCGTGATATCCAAGATCTGGCGGCTCTTGCACAGTGGAGCATTCAAGAGAGCGGCAGTGCGACGCGCGTTCGCAATGTCATCAAAGAGCAGATCGGTAAGGACCATGATGTCCCTGCGACGCTCGAGGTCATTGCCCGGCTGCCCGTTCAACATATCTGGACGACCAATTACGATCGTCTGGTTGAACGGGCTTTTGCGGCGATCGACCGACCGCTCGACGCCTTGTCAAGCGCTGCAGATCTTTCGCTCAAACCGACGCCGGGCGCCGCACGGCTTTACAAGATGCACGGTTCGGTTGACCGGCTTGACGACATTGTGATCTCGACCGACGATTATGAACTTTTTCGCAGTCGGCGGGGAGCTTTCCTGCCGCTTCTTCAGGCCCATCTGACGAACAAATCGATATTGTTTGTCGGTCTGAGCTTCACTGACCCGAATATCCGACATGTCCTTTCGTTGATCCGCGAGAGCTTTACCGAAGCACCGCCCGAGCATTTCGCTATCGTTCGGCCTCCGCATCCAGACGATTTCGATACCGAGGACGAGTATAAAGCACGGCTTGCGCAGCATAAGCTCTGGGCGAAAGATTTGAGGCGCTACGGGCTGGTTGCCGTCGAAATCGACAGCTATGACGAGGTCCCTGGCTTGCTCAGACAAATCGAGCGGCGCGTCGCAGCCCGGCGGGTATGGGTGAGCGGGAGCTGGCCGCTCGAAGACGGTGACGGCGCTCCCGCGCGTTACTCTCTGGCTGAAGATATCGGGCGCTGGATCGGACACACGGGGCGCGATCTTGTCAGCGGCGCGGGCATTCTGGTGGGATCGGGCACCATTGCCGGCTTTCTGGAGGCGCTGCGCGACCGTGGCGGATGGGATCTCAGCCGTCGGCTCATTGCCCGACCATTTCCGCAGCCCTTGGCGGGCCAGGCGGCCGACCAAGCCAAATGGACGATGTTGCGACATGAACTCGCGCGGCAGGCTGGCGCAGTGATATTTATCGGCGGCGCCAAGATGCAGGGCGCGGACTTGATGCTAGCTGGCGGGGTGATGGAGGAATTCGAGATCGCGCGCAGGGCCGGCGTGTTTGTCTTGCCCATCGGGGCAAGCGGCGGCGCGGCCGCCGAGATCGCCGCGGCAATTCTCGGATCAAGGCTACCAGAGACGGGTCCGGAGGCCGTCAGGCCCACCGATGCAGAGCTGCAATTGCTGATGGACAAAAGTGTCGAGCGAAAAGCAGTCTTGGAATGCGTCGCCGCGATCCTCGAACGTCTTGGGAAGTAGCCCGTGAATTTTGCGGGTTCTTCCTTTCTGAGCGCGCCGCGACCTTCGAGATCGTTCGGGCGACGAATATCACATGCGGCGAGATGGCGCTTAATCTCGGCTGGTGAAAACCAACTCAAGCCGTTCCCATCAGCGGCCGGGAACGACCGCTCGGAACAAAAGCGGCCATACCTGATCAATGCATCTTTCTCGATGCATTCGACATCGTCACGGCGACCGCCGGTGTAGACACCGCCGCCATTTGAGCGACGAAGTCCGCCTCGCATCTGACTCCTTCGATCGCGCAACACCTGAGTGATGCTTCGCACCAATAGCGAAGATTGGCGCAACAGATTGAGGTTGAAACGCACTCTATTTCGACATATACGCACCGGAGCGGCGCAACCGTGCAACGCGCCTAGGATAAATCATGGAACACTTCACTATCATCCAAGCCCTCTGCCGCGCCGCCATGGCCGATGCGTCGCCAGCCCTGCGCAAGCAGGTCGAACGTCTGCGCGATGCTCTGGCCAAGGATGGCGAACAAAAGCAGGCGGCCACCCTGGCCGGCATCCTGACTACCGCGGAGCGCGCCAAGGAGCTGGCGCCGAGCCGCATCGAACGCTCCCGAGCTCAAATTTTTGGCGAGCATCTGACCCGCAACACACCGGTTCCGGTTGATCGCGAAACGTCGGCCCCACTGGCTGACATCATCTTTCCAGTCGACATCCAGTCAACGCCTCCCCTGTTCAACTCGACCGTCAGTCAGGCCGTCGATACGATCATCGATGAATGGGTAAATTTCGACGCCCTCGCCGAGATTGACATACGGCCATCGAAGACCTGCCTCATTTACGGCGTCCCTGGGACGGGCAAAACGCGTTTGGCGCTCTGGATCGCTAAGCAGCTTGACCTGCCCGTCGTGCTCGTGAAGCTTGATGGCCTCGTGTCGTCGTTTCTAGGAACGACGGCGCGCAACATTGGCAACCTGTTCACCTTCGCGAACCGCCACCGCTGCGTTTTGCTGCTGGACGAGTTTGACGCCATCGCGAAGGTTCGGGATGACCCGCAAGAAGTCGGCGAGATCAAGCGGGTCGTGAACGCGCTCCTCCAAAATCTCGATATACGCCGGGACCTGGGCTTTACGATCGGCATCACCAACCACCCTAAGTTGCTGGACTCAGCCGTCTGGCGGCGCTTCGAGGTCCAACTCGAAATCCCCAAGCCCGACTTCGAGATCCGCAAGGCGATCGCCGCGCATTTCATGCCGCCCGTAAAGGCTCCGGACAGCCATTTGCGGCTGATTTCTTGGTTCACGGATGGCTCGACCGGGGCAGAGATCGAGTCGCTCGTGCGCACATACAAAAAGGCGACCACGCTGCGCGATGAGGACAAGCGCGGGCTTTTGGACACGCTGCGCCAGTTCGCGACCCTGAACGCGGCGCGGGTTCAAAGCGAAAGGCGGGCGCTGCTGTTCGACGACCCCGGCACTCTGTTCCGGGCAATGCGCGACGATCCAATCCTCGACTTCTCCATGGCCGATATCGGCGAGATCGCCGGCAAGGACAAATCAACAGTCAGCCGCCAGCTTGGTCGTGTAGCCAAGGCCGCCGACGGGGAGATTCCCAATGGCTAGCCCGATCCAGATCGTTCTCAACCCCGAGAATTATGAGGAAGCACGCGACGCTGGCGGGGGCGGCGGACACAAGGACTTCTTTGCGCACCGCAATGCCGAATTCGCCAAGCATAAGGCGGCGCTCATAAGCCAGATCGACACGATCTCCGGGGTTCTGAGTGCCCAAGCTCAAGGCGACGTCGGCTTTGTGAAAGTCATCCTGCGGCGAGAGGCTTGGGCCAAAAGTCACCGACCGGTCGGGAGTCTGTTCCGCAGTGATCGCACGCCGGTCGTGGGCGGAGGTGATCTTGGTGTCATGATCGTTGAGGCTCGCCCCGGTGCGCTGAGGGAAGTCTCGGCGCAGATTGAAAAAGCTGAAACGCATACGGCGATGCGGTTCAACGAGAGCAAGCAGAGGGACGAACCCCATCCCACCGCTCGAAAAAGCGAGACGGGCGCGATCGACCGTATCGAACTCTACGGCCCATCAGACCGCCGCAGTTTCTCCGTGGAAGAAGCTGTCGCGTGGCTTTCCATGCCCGCGACCGGCGGCAGCTATCAGGTCGAATTGTTCGAGGCTCTGCCGCCGCGCTCAGAATGGGACCGCCTTGATGCAGGCCAGCGCCGCCTTGTTGAAAGCTTCCTTGCTGGCTTCAGCCAGCTCGAACGTGGCCTGACCGTCGAACGCTTGCCCAATCACCGCAACAAGCACCCGCTGCTATCCGTCCGCCTCGACCAGTCGGGCGATCAACCGGTCCTGCAACTGACCGGATCGACGGTCAGTGAGCGACGCCGCGAGTTGGCGCCGTTCAGCCCGGACACGGCGCGCCACGCCCGCCTGTTGACCTTTCTCGACAACCATCCATTGGTCCGGCGCATCGAATTGCCGGGCATCGTTGTCCGCGCAAGTCAGCCGGCCAACGCTGTCGCCCGTGCCCGACCGACCGATATTGCGCTGCCGGTTCGCGATAGCCGCCGAACGCACCCTCGCATTGGGATCATTGACGGTGGCATCAGCGATGCATTGTCTGATTGGGTTATCGATCGCTGGGACATCCTCGCCGACGAAGACGCCGATCTCGCGCATGGCACGTTTATCGGCGGCTTGGCAGCCGTGGGCGGCGCCCTAAATGGCGTGGAAATTTGCCCGGAACCCGACGGCGCGGAACTGGTCGATGTTGCCGTGTTTCCGAATGAGCGAAAGGCAGGGGCCTTCGCGTCCTACTACCCCGAAGGCCTCCCGCAGTTCTTCGATGAAATGGAGACGGCGGTCTCCGATGCCCGCGCCCGGCATGGGGTGCGGGTCTTCAACATGAGCCTCAACATTTTGCAGCCTGCGGCTCCTGATCGCTACAGCCCTCACGCTGCGCGTCTCGATCATATCGCTGAGAGCAACAATGCGATCATGTTCATTTCGGCAGGGAACATTCAACCGCAGGATCTCCGGGCTGAATGGCCCGTGGATGCTACTGTGGCCCTCGCCAATCTTGCGACTGCGCGCAACGATAGCTTGTTGACCCCCGCAGAAAGCGCCCGCAACGTCGCCGTCGCGGCGCTCAACCCGCCGGGGGTTGGCGGGTGTGTGCCTTTTGCCCCGACTCGTTACAGCAGGCGCGGCCCGGGCCTGCGCGCCGGCGTGAAACCCGATCTCGCGCATATCGGTGGCGCGGGTTCCCCGCATCCCGAACTCGGGCACGGACTTTTTTCCATCCTGCCGGACGGAACGATCGTAGATGGCTGCGGTACCAGCTATGCCGCGCCGCTCGCCGCCAAGACCGCTGCGGTTCTTGACCATGCCATCGAAGGTGAGGTCTCACGCGAGACGCTGATCGGCCTGATGGTCCACCACGCCGAAATGCCGGTGCCCCTGCAATCCCCGGAGCTCGCACCGATCGCGCGCCATATGGTGGGTTTTGGTCTCCCGCCCTCGGCAGACCGGATTCTCGAGACCGGCGACCACAGCATAACGCTGGTCTTCGCATCGCGAATTCAACGCGATCAGCAGATCAACTTCCGTTTCCCTTGGCCGGCCTCACTGGTCGGGCCGGGCGGGAAATGCCGGGGGCGGGCAAAGATTACCCTGGTTTCCACGCCGCCTCTCGATGCACGGTTTGGATCAGAATTTGTCCGTGTGAATATCAATGCCACGTTGCAGCAGGAAAAGGCAAAGGGTGGCTGGAAAGGCCAATTGGAACCTCTTTATCTTCCATCAAAACGCGAGGCCCCTGCTATCGAGGCGGAGCGTATCGAATATGATCTGAAGTGGAGTCCGGTCAAAGTTCTGGCCAAGACCTTCCCGCGCGGCGTTGGAGCATCCTCCAACTGGCGCCTGTTCGTGGACTATTTGACTCGCGCCGGGGAGGTCATGCCGGAGGAAGGCGTGCCGTTCACGGCGATCGTCACGATCAGCGATCCGGATTCTGAGCAGCCGGTGTTCAACGATATGCGCCAGAGCTTGCAGGCCCTTGGTACGAAGATCGCGGATATCCGAACGGCAGCCCGCATTACACCGAGGGTATGATAGGAGGCATATATGGCGAAATCAGTATCTCTTGAAACCGGTCAGCGTTTTGCAACGATCACCGCTGCAAAAAAGCATTTTGCGCCAATGCTCGAACGCAACGACCTTAAACAGCCCTTTTCCAGCGACGATCTGGCAGACATAACAGCCCTCTATCGCGATTATTGCGCAAGGACGAATTGGGCACTTCCCGCCGCGCCGGCGTC
>Ga0075157_10001246_pt1 | contig 16364 bp, 11 predicted proteins | sample JI81BgreenDNA_FD_70967 | JGI IMG/M metagenome (GOLD analysis project Ga0075157, IMG submission 70967) | Wastewater effluent complex algal communities from Wisconsin, to seasonally profile nutrient transformation and Carbon sequestration -... | ecosystem: Engineered > WWTP > Effluent > Algae...
CGCGATTTCCTAGGGCAGTCGCCGTGCCTTCGTTCGGGGAACTCCTGACTCGGAGCATCTCGATGGTTCCTGCTCGGCACAGAGAGGTCGTCAGAGCTGAACTGGCAACGGTGCTTGAGGCCGCATCCGACGTAGAGGCGCGGTCAAGACTGCAGGCGGTCGAACAAGGTCGATGGTGTTCTGGCTATCGCGAACTAATGTCGGAGTGGCGCTCCGCCGTCGAGAGGGGGAGGCGGCTCTGGACTCTCCCACCCGCACTTCGGAGGGAACTGCTTTCGGGTGATGGCACCGTTGCTGCGGTCAGCCAAAGCTTACGCAGGTCGGTAGCGCGGCACGGGCCGTTCTCCGATCAGGAGTCTGCGTTGGCATTCGTCAGACAGGCGCTCGACAAATCGATTCGCCGAACATCCCTGAGATCCGACGCGGCGGTTACCGAACATAACCACCATCGTGTTGGCTTCTCTCCTAGGATGGCCGCACTGGGCGTCTGAGTTGTCTGCTTTCGTTGTTTGCTGCAGGTTTTCAGATGATCAAGAACTGGCAAGGCGTATTCTCCAGGGTCAGATCGGCTCTGATGCGCCGTGGCCGGACGGAGCACGAAGCTGACGACCTGGTGCAGGAGGCGTGGATCCGGCTCGAGTGCTACCGGCGCGAGCAGCCGGTCGACCAGCCGGAGGCATTCCTGATGCGAGCCGCGCTCAATCTGTCCATTGACGCGCACCGTGCACGGCAGTCGCGGGGCGAGGAAGTGACGCTCGAGGACGTGGTCCTGGTCGATGCGTCACCCAGTGCGGAGACAGTGCTGCTCGCCCGCGAGCGACTGGAGCGGCTGAGCGTTTGCCTGGGTCGACTCAACGACAAGACTCGGGCAATCTTCCTGGCGCACCGGATCGACGGCATGAGCTACCAGGAGATCGCCAAGCTGCACGGGCTCAGCGTAAGCTCGGTCGAGAAGCACATCGCCAAGGCCACGCTGCTTCTCACCAGCTGGATGGAAGGCTGGTAACCATGGCCCATCCGCGCGCCACCGCCGCGGGCCAGGACGTGATGCACCCGGCGCCAACTGTCACGCCTGAGATCGCCGCCGAGGCTGCCGTCTGGGTGGCCCGGCTGCACGGTCCGGACCGCTCCAGGGATCTGGAACGCGAGTGCCTTGCATGGCAGCAGCGATCGGGCGCTCACCGGGAAGCCTTCGAGCGCTGCACCGACACCTGGGAGGGGGTGCCCCGCGTCTCGCTGGCCAGTGCTTTCTCGGCACGCAGCGCACAGGTGCCGGTTGCCGACGGGCGGCCATGGCGATTCCGCTCTGCTCGCTGGGCGACGGCGGGCGCACTGGTCTTCACCGCCGTTGCGCTGACGATTGGCTACCGGCACTGGTACGAGCGGGGCTTGTACTCGACGGGTGTCGGCGAGCAGCAACTCGTCGTGCTGGATGACGGCTCAAGGCTGACGCTCAACACCGACACCCGGGTGCGGGTCGACCTGAAGTCAGAGCAACGGCTGGTCCGGGTCGCCGGTGGCGAAGTCGTGTTCGAGGTGGCCAAGGATCCGGCTCGGCCGTTCGTCGTCCACGTCGGTGGCAGCGAGGTCGTCGCCCTCGGAACCGTCTTCTCGGTTCGGTTCACGGCTCGGGGGGCTCGTCCGCCGGAGACGGTCTCGGTCACCCTCATCGAGGGCAAAGTCGCCGTGCGGGCCGCAGCAGGCGAAGGAACCGGACCCGCGCCTTCGGGCGTCGTTCAGATGCTGGCGGGCGATCGCGTCCAGGTTCGCAGGAGTGATGTGGCGGAGAAGGTGGGACCTGTGGCCGCTGTCGATCGCCCCAACGTCGACCACCTGCTGGCGTGGCGCCGCAACGAGGCCGTGTTCGACGATGCGTCCATCGCAGACGCCGTGGCCGAGATGAACCGGTACAGCCGAACACCGATCGCGCTACTCGACGGCCTCGATGCTTCGAGCTACCGCATCAGCGGGCTGTATCGAACCGGAGACGCGGCCGGATTCGCCAGCGCTGTCGCGGCTTTGCATGGACTGAGGCTTCGGCAGATCGACGGACGCCTGGAGCTGTCGAAACCTCAGTAGGGCAAGCACTGGAGGGGACTGGCTGGACTTTCTCGTCATCTTGTTGTCACCCCATCGGCAACGGAACCAGGTCACGAGATGCCCCCAGTCAGCAAGTCAACCCAACGGCCGGACATGCGCCTGAGCACCGGCGCTCTGCTGGTCCTTGCCATCCTGGCGGGATCGCCCGTTCAGGCATCCGAGCCGGCGCGGCATGTGATCGAGCAGCCTTCTCAGGCGATGGCCGACAGCCTGCGATCGATCGCCAGACAGACGGGCGCATCGGTTCTCTTCGATCCATCCGTCGTGAACGGCAGGATGGCCCGACCCGTGTCTGGAAGGCTCTCTGCGGCGGAGGCGATCTCGCGCGCCATCGACGGGTCGGGGCTCGCCGCCGATGTGATGAAGGACGGGGCGATCGTGGTCAGGCCTATGTCGTCGCCGGGAAGCGCGCCGCAATCGCCGTCGGGTTCGGGTACCCGATCGACGCGCAGCACCACCCTCGCTGCGTCTGCAGAGGTCGGCCAGCTGAGCGTCGCGCAGGCGGGAAGCAGTGTGCCCGCCGCCAGTCCTGCCACGGCGGCCGTACCGGATGCGCAGGCGACAGCCGGCGATCGAATCGTCATCACGGGGTCGCGCCTCAAGCGCGTGGCCAGCGAAGGCCCGGTGCCGGTCAACAGCTACAGCCGCGAGGAGATCGAGCGCAGCGGCCAGCCCACGCTGGAGCGGTTTCTCCAGAGCCTGAACGAGGTGACGATCACCCCGGGCGAGGGGGCGTTCGGCACGACCAGCGGACAGGGCACCGTGCAGCTTCGCGGGCTGCCCGTGGGTTCGACGCTGGTGCTCATCAACGGACGCCGGCTGCAGGCCGTCGGCTCGTCGAGCGGCAACCTGTTCAACCTCAACCTGATCCCGATGGCTGCCGTCGAGCGCGTGGAGGTCGTGCCCGTCGGATCGTCCGCGGTGTACGGCGGAGATGCCCTCGCCGGCGTGGTGAACGTGATCCTGAAGCGATCCGTCGACGGGTACTCGGCCAGCGCCCGCGTCGCATCCGGCCGCGGCGTCGGCGACGGACAGTTCTCGATCGCGACGGGCGGGCAGGGCGACAAGGGATCCTTCCTGCTGCTGGGGGCTCTGAGCAAGTCCACGCCGTTGACGATGGCGGAGCGGGAGTTCTTCCTCGACGCCGACTTCCGCCGCTACGGCGGCGTCGATGCGAGGAGCCGACTGTGCACGCCGGGCACCGTCACCAGCACCACGAGCGCCAACCTGCCGGGTCTGGGTTCGAGCTTCGCAGGGATCCCTTCGGCTGCGCCTGGCGCATCGCTCACTGCTGCCGACTTTGCAGCCACGGCAGGGCAGGCCAACCTGTGCAACAGCCAGGCCAACGGCAACGGCTACTCGCTCACGCACGCGATGCAGTCGGCCAGCCTGCACGCGGTGGCCGAGCGGCATCTCGGTCCGGACTGGAGCCTGTTCGGAGAGCTGACGTTCGCACGAGACCGGCTCGAGTCGGAGGAGGTGGGCCTGGGACTGAACAACGTGCTGGTGCCGGCGACCAACCCCTACAACCCGTTCGGTGTCCCTGTGCGGGTGACAGCGAGGCTCGGCCTCGAGAATGGCAACGAAGGGTTGGTCCGCAACACGGACTACCTGCGCGCGCTGGTCGGCGTTCGGGCGCAACTCGGCGCCGGCTGGGATCTCGAGGCTGCGGTGTCGACGTCGCAGGACCGGGGCGATCGTCGGCAGCTGAACGGCACGGTGAACACCGCAGCGCGCGATGCCGCACTGGCTGCCTCCTTAGCTGACGCCGCGCTCAATCCCTTCACGGCGGGCAGGGCGGCCAGCGAAGACGTCCTTCGCCGGATCTGGACGGACGGCCTGCGAGACAACGACGGGCAGAAGGACCAGCTCACGGCATTCGCACGCGGCAGTGTCGGCAGCCTGCCTGCCGGCGCAGTTGACGCGATCGTCGGGATCGAGACCGGTCGGGACCGCTACGCGACCTCGGTCGCAGGGGGATCAACCTACGACGTCAGCCGGAGCTCCGGAGCGCTGTTCGGCGAGATTCGGCTCCCGCTCCTGAAGGGGGAGTCCTCGGCGGGACCGGCGTGGAGCCTCGCGGCCCTGACGCTGGCCGCCAGGCGTGATCGCTACAGCGACTTCGGCAGCGCGAACACCTACCAGGCCGGATTGGAGATCCGCCCGGCACGGAACCTCCTCTTCAGGGGCGCGGCCGCGACTTCGTTCAAGCCGCCAACCCTGCTGCAGAGCAACGTCAGCGAGCAGTCCTTCACCACCGAGCTGTACGGCTTGCGGGATCCGGTGCGCGGCAACGCGCCGATCACTGGCGGGGAAGTCCTGCGGACCACGAATCGCCAGTTGCAGCCCGAGGAGGGCAGGGCGTTCTCGCTAGGTGCCGTGTGGGAGCCGGAGTTTGCGGCCGGGTCTCGGCTGTCGCTGACCGCCTGGCGGGTGCAGATCGATGACCTGATCGGACTGCTCTGGCCTCAGATTCCGCTGGACAACGAGGCTCTGTTTCCGGAGCTGGTCGTTCGCGGGCCGGCAGTGGGCGGTGTTCCGGGGCCGGTCACACGGGTCATCTATACCGAGGTGAACTTCGGCCGCGTGGAGACGGCAGGCCTGGACCTCGAGGCGATGCAATCCTGGCGTGGGCAGGGCGGGCGATGGACGGTGGCGGCCAGCGCGACGCGTGCGAACCGGTACCGCGTCCAGCTCGCGCCCGGTGCGCCGGAGGTCGATCGACTGGGCCGTCGCTTCTCCGACTACTGGGCGCCGACCTGGAAGGCTCGCTCCTCGATCGGCTTCGATGCAGGCGGATGGAGCGCGAGTGCGACCGGACGCTATCTCGGGAGCTACAAGGATGCTGGAGCCAGCGAGCGCAGGTTGGGTGGTCGCTGGCTCCTGGATGTGTCCGCAAGTCTGAACCTGCAGCGCCTAGGCCTGCTGACAGGGCCAGCTACGAAGGCGGCGACGCTGTCGCTGGGCGTCGTGAATCTCACCAACCAGCTGCCGGAGTTCGTCGCGGCATCGCCGTACTACGACGTGACCCAGGCTGACTGGCGCGGCCGCTACGGCAGCGTCCGCCTCACCGTGGACTGGTAGCGGTCCGATCCCGCTGCCCTGGCCGGACCGGCGGGCAGAACCGCAGTCGCGGCGCCCTGGTTGCAGGTCGCAGGGATGGTCGCTGGCATCAGCGACGGTTGACTCAAGGAAACCAGATGAAGTCGAAGCTTGCGCGGCTGGGCCGTGCCGTGGTCGGTCGCGTCTCGACAGGACTTGTCGTGATGGTCGCTGCCTCCGCGCAGCTCGTATCGCTGGCTGCCGCCGGGCCGGCAGGACCCTCGGTCGTCGAGGTGGTCGAGATGACCCGCATCGTGCAGCCTCGCAAGAGCGATTCGGAGGAACTGCAGTCGCAGGTGTCGCCGGATGGACGACGTGCCTTCATCGTCGTTCGAGCGGCAATGGTGCGCGAGGACCTGAACCGCTACCAGATCCTGTTGCTCGACCTCGACGCGGAACGTCTGTCCGGTGCAGGACCCCGGCCGGCCAGGGCCGTGTACTCGCTGGATGTCCGTGACGATCGAAGCTACGGAAGGCCGGCCATCCGGGACGTGCGCTGGCAGAACGACAGAACCATCGTGTTCCTCGGGCGTGTCCAGGGCGCGCCACAGCAGGTCTACCGGCTGGATGTGACAAGCGGCCGCGCCACTGCACTGACCCGCGAGACGAACCCCATCGTTTCGTATGCGGTGGCAGGAGACCTCAGGCGGGTGGTCTACGCGGTCCAGATTCCGAACCCGCCCCTGCGGCCCGGCGAACGCAGCATCGTGGTGGGCAACAGATCCTTCTGGAGCGTGGTCCACGGCCAGCAGGACCTGGTGGCCCAGCAGCGCTACTACCAGTACGCCGTGATGGAAGTCGGCTCGGGCCGCCCGGCTCGCCGGCTCGGATCCCCTTTCCCGGAGACCAGCCGGCAGCAGCCGACGGCAGACATCGCACCCGACGGCAGGTGGGCGCTGCTGCACCAGTGGGAGCCTGGGCGGCAGCAGGCCTGGGCTGCGCGCTATCCGCTGGTTGCCAGTGCCCTTGAGCGGCACGGGCCTGCCTCCAGGATTGATCCGCTGCAGTACTTCTCGCAGCCGACCGGCCATGCAGCCCGGCGCCTGGTCGCCTACCGCCTCAGCGATGGGGCGGTGCGTCAGGCCCTCGATGCTCCGGACGATGCGCTCCCGGGACTGGCCCAGCGACGCCGGGACCGCATGTGGGTGGACGGTGGCCGATCGGTGGTCATTGCAGGAACGCACCTGCCGTGGGTGGGTGCCGGCGAGGGACCGAAGTCGTCCCACATCGTCGAGTACTGGCCTGACCAGGATCGCTGGGAGGTGATTGCCGAATTGAGGGAAAGGCTCACCGCGCTGCATGTCGACGGGACGAGCGGCCGCGGATTCACTGTCCTGGATGGCGGAGTCCGACGCAGCTTCGAGCGCAGTGGCGCTCGCGGCTGGACCGAGGCTCCGAGTTCAGGCGACAGCCGGAGCACCACTCCGAGTCGCGCGCAGGATCGACAGTGGAAGCTGCGGTTCGCGGAGTCGCTGGACACTCCACCCGATGTCGTGGCCGAGGGTCCTCAGGGACAGACCGTGCCGCTCACCCGACTTCACCCGCAACATCGGCCGGACGCGTGGGGGACCATGAAGCCCTTCTCGTGGACAGACGGCCAGGGTCGGCGGTGGAACGGAGGCCTGATGACCCCGGCTGGGCATGATCCGCAGCGTCGCATGCCGCTGGTCATCCAGACCTACGGATTCGTCGACTCGAAGTTCTACCTCGACGGCGCCAACCTCTCGAGCGACTTCACCAGCGGCTTTCCGGGGCGTGCCCTGCTGCGCGAGGGATTCCTGGTCCTTGCGTTCCCGACCCGGCCCAGCGACATGGTGCCGGTCGACGAGCTGAGTGCCAACAAGGCCTTCGCGGACGGCGTGCGTGGGGCGATCGAGGCTCTTGCAGCCCAGGGGCTTGTCGATCGGCAGCGGGTAGGCATCCTGGGCTGGAGCGCCACGGGAGAACGGGTGCTGAACCTGCTGGCCTTCTCCGATGTGCCCATACGGGCAGCGACGCTGCTGGACGGGGACGCGAACACCCTGTTCTCGATGACCATCACCTATGGCTTCAGCGACAGCACGCTGGTCCGCAAGGAGCAGTCCAACGGAGGTGGTCCGTTCGGGGCCAGCCTTGACGACTGGGTTCGATCGGACCCCTCGCTGAACACCGACTGCATCGACGCCGCTCTGCGAATCGAGACCTACGGGCCCTGGGTGCTGAACAACTGGGACATCCATGCACTGATGCGGCGCCAGTACAAGCCGGTCGAGATGATCGTCATTCCCGGCGGTGCCCATGCACTCTCGCGACCTTCCGAGCGCATGCTGTCGCTGCAGGGCAATGTCGACTGGTATCGGTTCTGGCTCAAGGGCGAGGAACGTCGGGAGCCCATGCTCCAGGGCGAGGCCCCTGAAGACCTGGTCGCGCAGTACGCACGCTGGCGCCAGATGCGTGAGCTTCACAAGCCCGGGGCAAGGGCACCGCGCTGCTCGGCCAGAACGGCGGCCGAAGTCGTCGGAGGTGGGGCGGGGCGGTGACACGTTCGGCGCCCGATGGGCGTCAGGGCGAGGATCGACTCTGCGAGCGCCAGAGCCGGGCATAGGAGCCGTTCCGGCGCATCAGAGCCGCGTGATCACCGCGCTCCGAGATCACGCCTTCCTCGAGAACCAGGATCTCATCCGAGAACCTGATCGTGGACAGGCGATGGGCAATGGTGATCGTGGTGCAGCCGGAGGACACCGCTCGCAACTGGCGTAGGACGGCGTCCTCGGTGTCGCTGTCCAGCATCGAGGTGGCCTCGTCGAACACATAGATGCCGGGCCGCTTCAGCACGGCCCTCGCGATCGCCACCCTCTGGCGCTCCCCACCGGACAGCCTCAGGCCGCGCTCGCCGACGGGTGTTCGATAGCCCTCGGGCAGCGAAGCGATGAAGGCGTGCAGTTCCGCGGCACGTGCTGCAGCCTCGATGTCCTCCATCGAAGCGCCCGGTCGCCCCAGCGCGATGTTGGCGGCGATGGTGTCGTCGAGCAGCAGGGTGTCCTGGGGAACCAGTCCGATCATCTCGCGGACCCGGAACATGCCCAAGTCATCGAGCGGCGTGCCGTCGATCTCGATCAGTCCTTCCTGAGGCAGGTACAGGCAGAGCAGCAGTCGCACGAGACTCGACTTCCCGCAGCCGCTGGCGCCCACGATGGCGATCGAACGTCCCGGCGGGATGTCGAGGTCCAGGCCGCGAAGCACCGGGTCCCCGGGGCGATAGCCGAACACGACGCCCCGAAACCGGATGCGGGCTGGAGCCCCGGTGACGAGTCGGTCGCGTGGCGGGTGCGCGGAGGTCTGCTCCACTGGGTGGTTCATCACGGCTGCAAACGGACTGAGGAGGGCCAGGGACTGGGCGATGTCGCGGGCGGCTGCGCCCAGCAGCTCCAAGGGACGCATGACCTGGAGCATGCTCGCCTGCGCGAGCACGAAGCCACCGATGCTCAGGGTGCCCTCGGCGACGGCGGAGGCTGCCAGGGACAGCGAGACCGTCAGCGAGGCCAGGAAGACGAGCGCCGCGGCGACACCGATGGCCGAGCGCTGGCGAAGCATCGCGCACCACCTGTCGCGCAGCTCGTCGCTCGATGCCGAAAGCCGGTCTGTCACCGCCGCCTCCGAGTTGAAGCACTTGATCGTCTCGCAATTCAGCAGGCCGTCCGCCAGCTGCGCATGCATCGCGAGACTGGCATGGGACACGGACTGGGTGCGGGTGTGCAGCACAGGCGCACCTCGTGCATGGATCATGAAGTACGCGACAGTCGTGATCGCGAAGACGCCGGCCAGACCAGGAACTCCGAGATGTGCAATGACGATGCCGATCGTCAGCAGCTCGACCAGCACGGGCATGACGCTGTTGACCAACGACGAGATCAGCAGCTGGCAGGCGGCCGTCGCCTGGTGCAGCCCCTGCAAGGTGGCGCCGGTCTTCCGGTTCAGGTGGAACGTCAAGGGCAGCCGAAGCAGGTGGCCGAAGAACCGCTTGCGCAGACTGCTGATCAAGCCCTGCTCGGCGGAGCCGGCGATGAAAGGACGGACTTCGGTCAGCAGCCTTCCACCACCGAGAAGGAGGAGGTAGGCCGCCCCCAGGGACAGCGGGATGCTCATGTCTGTCTGCAGGTCCGTCTGAGGAGGCTGCGAGAGCGAGTCGATCAGTCCCTTCAGTGCAAGGGGTGCGAGACCCGACAGCAGGGCTCCCGCGGCCACGAGCGCTGTTGTCCAGGCCATCTGCCGCAGGATGGTCGGGTTGCCACCTGCAGCAATGAGCCGCCAGGCGTCGAGCAGCCGCTGACGTGTGCCGTCGACGAAAGGAAGGCGCACGGTCACAGGTCGGCCGTCCTGGGCCGGCGCGCCGCTGGCATGTCCTGGCCGGTCCAGTGCGACAGCCAGGCCTCGATGGCGATCAGCCGGTGGATCTCGCCAACGTGCACGTGAAACCCTTCCGGTCGGTCGGCAAGTGCTCTTTCGACCCGCGCAACATCGATGAACCCTCGTCGGCCGAGCTGGCCGTCGAGCAGGAGGCTCCTGGCCAGGGCCCGGTTGTTCATCAGCACCGCTGTGCTGAACTCCTCCATGCCGCCTTTGGCGCGCCGATGCGTGACCTCCGCGGGCAGTGCGTGAGCGAAGCTCTGACGCGCCAGTGCTCGGCCACGCCCGCCGCGAGTGAGCTCGTAGGTCGGGATTCGCAGGCAGAGCTCGATGACGGGCTGTGACAGCAGCGGATGCACGACCTCCGGGGCCTGGTCGAGAGTCAGCGGATCGTAGAAGCCGATCGGATGGACCAGGTGTCGGACCTGCGTGAGCTTGCCGATGGGCAGACCGGGACCGGAGAGCAGTGCCCGGTGCACGAACCGTTCGTCCAGGCGAGGTGGCCGCGAAGCGTCGACGGGTAGTCTGATCAGGCTCGGATGGCTGATGGCCTCGGGTGCCGGCAGATCGCGGCGGAACCGGTCCTTGATCGCCTGTGCAATGGCCACCCAAACCGACTGGCCGCCGAGCAGGGCCGAGTCCATGGCCACTCGCCAGAACCCGCGGTCGAGACCTCGGTGTCGCAGGTAGTCGGCCGCTGGCCAACTGTTGCCGTACTCGAAGAACACCGTGTCGCCGCCGGCGCCCGTGAACAAGGCTGAGGCTCCGTGGATCGATGCGATCTCCGCATCGGTCTGTGAGGCGATCCGACCGACGTAGAGGACGGGGTTCGGTGTGCGAGCCATCGTCAGCACCCGCGCCAGATCGAAGGCGCTGTTCCGCTCGCGCTCGATGAGTTCTAGTCTGCATCGGGCGGCGACCGCCCGGGCATAGGAGCGCTCGTCGCCGTCCGCGCCGCGGGAGTGGTAGTTGATGCAGGTGACGCGGGCTGCGATGCTGTCGTCCGCAAGGCAGGTGGCGAGGATTGACGAGTCGATCCCTCCAGAGAGTCGCAGCAGGATGCGCTCATGACCCGAGGCCCAGGCGGACGTGCACGCCCGGACCGTCTCGCGAAGCATCCGGCCGGTGGTACCGGGATCCAGGTCAAAGGGCCTGGACGCCACGCGAACGGGATCCCAGACCAGTTCGGACCGCGGCTGTTCGTGGCCGAGGACGACCCTTTCTCCTGGGAGGACGCGAGAGACCCCTGCGAGCGTGGTCGCGCTGCCGCTGGACTCTCCGTTCTGGAGGAAGGCTGCCAGTGCCGACCAGTCGACCTGGGGAAGTGGCTGATCAGGCAGAGCCTCGAGCACATCCTCCAGCCACGAGAAAACGATCCAGACGCCTTGCCGTCGGAGGTAGTAGCACGGCAGGGCGCCTGAGGGATCCCTCAGTACGCTTGCCGTGCCGATGGGGCCGGGGAAGAAAGCGACCCAGCGCCCCCAATGCCGTTCGACCAGCGAGTCGCCGGCAGTGAGGATGACCTGCCGTTCATCCAGCTCGGTCGTGCCGTGCTCTGCGGTCGGGCGGCTGGGAGTTGCCTGTCGGGAAAAGAGCCTTCCCAGCACAACCCCTCGGTCCCCCTCGATGGGGGCTGCACGGTTGGCGCCAGCGTGACCGTCGGTGGCGAATACCTGCAGGCCGATACGGTCCAGTGCGCAATGCCAGCGTGGGATCGAACGGATGCGTCTGCTGAAGCTCGTCGCCGCTTCACGCTGCGAATCGGCAGCGTTGTCCCATATGAGTGCAAGGTACCGGAACACCTGAGGCTCCGAGCCACCCTAGGCGACGAGGATGGGCGTGAATCGCCGAACGCGTTCGAGACGATCGTTCAGTACGAGAGCACCCATCTGAACCCAGGCATGCGCGCCGAACGGCCGCGTCTTGACCCCGATGACCCAGTGTGGGAACAGTCGCTCTGCAGCGAGGAACTCGACCAAGGTGAGCGAGTCGAGGAGACACCGGTCCTTGGAGGACATGACGAGCGGCCGTGTCCGGCGGTAGGCCGAGACCGCGCTCTGCAGAGTTTCGCGGTCCACGGGCTCGGGGTCGGGGCCGGCATGAACCAGCCGCCGGAACTCCACGGAACGTGCGACTCGTTGCAGCGTGCAGGTGCGGAGCCGGACGGCCGAGTACGCCGCACCCCTGACGAACTGCAGCAACCGTCGCGCGCCGATGTCTTGTGCACCCGACTCGATCCATCCATCGACCGCCGCGGACGGTTCCGGCACTCGTCCCAGCGAGGTGGGCTGGCAAGGCCCCTGGATGACGAGGCCGCGCTTGAGCAGCGGGGCCACCGAATCGCGCTGGTCCACGCGCGCCATGGGTACAGCTGGCGGGTTGGGTGCGGCGGGCCAGCCAAGGACGAGCTGCGACAGTGCTGCAGCTCGAGACGCGGCAACGCCGTGGTACCGGCCGTGGAACAGATCCAGGAGGATCACCTGGTCATCGACCCTGCACGCCCGGACATGCGGTGCAACGGACAAAGAGTGCGAGGCGAGCACATTAAGACTGCCTTGGCTCGTCGCTGCCATGGGTTGTCTCCGAAGTCGTTGCGGGGAGGGGCGCCCTGGAGTCGGTCAGGTCGAGGCGCGCTCTGATGCGAGGCTGGGGCTTTTTCCGGGCAGATCGCCGAGCCGCCGGCCCCGGCGCCAGTGCCACCGACGAGAAGGGTGTCCCGCCCTTCTGCCGTTGAAAGGGATGCGTGGCCATCCGGATCGACGGCAGGCCACGCATCCACATGGGGCGACCAACATCACCGGCGGAGCAGCGACGTCACACCCCTTGCCGCTTCACGGCTCGACGCGCTGCTGCAGGTCGGGGTTGTCTTCGTTGGCGATCGGGTCCGGGGGGCCCATCGTCACGACCTTCGCATCGCCCAGGTCGACCAGTTCCAGTTCCAGGGTTTCGTCCATGTCGGACTCCATGAGGTTGGGTTGAGAAACAAGGTGAAGCCTTCGGCACCGTGCCTCGGGCGCCTCAACCGTAGACACGCCAGGCCCGCTGCGCAAAGCGACCGCATCGATGGTGCGTTCGCGTTCGGGCGTCGAGGAGTACCTGTCATGGCAACGCCCCAGGGCACGCTGCGCCGGGCGAGTCGCGTTCCGGGTGCGTCCGACGAGGGAGAGCAGTGTCAGCTCCGTTCGGATGGCAGCCGATGCCTCGATGTCGGAAGGACCAGGCGAACCGAACGCTTCGGGAGTTACTGGGCAGTTTGTGTTGAGGTAGCCATCGTGTGGATCGTCATCGGGTCATGGGTCGATCCGGGAATTCTTCTGTTGCTGCGGACGATGAGCCGGTCATCTGGCACGTCTGTTGGCAGGCTGCCATCGGGCGGTCGCCCTTCCTGGAGCCAGCGCTGTACACCCGGGTCAGGACGCGACTGCTGGACGCTCACCGGACTGGAGACCGGGCCTTGCTCGGGTTCCTCGTTCTGCCCGACGAGATCCATGTGCTGTCCCGCCTGCCGCGCGGGGAGCCGGCAGGCAGCCTTGCCCGGGGCATAGGCAACATCGTTGCCAGGTGGGTTCGCGAGCTACAGGCCGTGCGCAGCCCGGTGTTCGCGGGACCTCATCGGGCGGCGCGGATCGCCTCAGCGGAGAGCGTCGGCTTCGAGATGAGGATGCTGGCATGGAGACCCGTCATCAAGGGGCTCTGCCGAACGCCCTCCCACTACCGCCACGCATCCCTGAGAGCGGCGCTGGGCCTGACGCCGGCCGATGGATACGACGCGCGTCCGCTGCTGCGCCTCTTTGGCGAGGCAGTGCAGCCCGCGCGAGCAAGGCTGCGATCGGTTCTCGCGAAGCGACCACTCGATTCCGAGGTCCGAGGCTGGGAACTCGGCCGCGGTCTGGCACTCGTGACAGGCATGGCCGGGTCGGAGCGACCACGCTCCAGGGAGGTGAAGGGAGCGGCCGCGGCGCTGGTCGCGGCAAGCGGCTCCGGCAGCATCGACGGTGCGCTGAACCTGCTGGAGTCCTGGGTGAAGGCGCGACTGGGGATTGCGCCGCAGGTCGACCTGAAGTCCGCGCCCGATCAGGCTGCAACGCGCGGCCGCGCCTTGGTGGCGTGCCTGGCCATGGATCACGGGTTGTGCTCAGCCGCAACCGTGGCACGCCACTTCGGCCGCGCCAGGTCCACCCTCAGCGAGCAGATGACGGCTTGCCGGTCTCACGCAGCAGACCATCAGATCCTAGGCACGCCGGCGAATCGGATCGTGGCAGAGGGAGTGGCTCTGCTCAATGTGATTTCAAGACCCTCCGGTCGGTGATGCGGTCGTGGCAACACCTGCTGCACTGATCCAGGTCCGGGGCGATGTGCCGTTGGCTGAGGTAACGGGGATCGTTGCAGTGAGAGGCGAACAATCGGAGGTCACTTGATGGTTGAGACCGAGCAAAGGGCCAGTGACGGCGTCGTTTCCGCCAGGATTCTTCGCGAGGTGATGGAAGGGGCGCCCTACGCGGCAGTGGCAGAGCGGTGGGGCCTGTCGAGATCGTCGGTGGATCGTCGGGTCAAGGCGCTTTCCCTGAGGCTTATCTGCAGCGGCGGCGTGCAAGGGCTTCAGCCGAGCGAGGCAGGCTTCGTGAAGCGCCTGCGACTGCACCGTGAGGCGATCCTGGCAGCCTTGGACAGGTTCGAGCCGGAGACGCCGGCAATGCAACGCCCGACACGGGTCCTGACAAGCGACGAGGTGGCAACCGGAGCCCGACGCGTGCGTTCGCGCAGCACCCGGCCCGCCCACGATCTTGCGCTCTACTACCTGCCCTTCGCGACTGGCCTGCGTCCACTGGAGGTCGCGCGCCTGACGGTGGGCGACTACCTGCGGGAGGACGGCAACGTGCGGCGAGAGTCGAGGGTGCGCGCCGATGTCGCGATCAATGGCAGGGACCGGCCGCTGTTCTTCAACCACCGCCGTCTCGACGAGGCGCTCGGCGCCTACATCGACGAGCGTATCCGTGCCGGCCACCGCCTCGGCGCGGCCGAGCACTGGCGCGGGCTGGACCCGCTCGGCCCGTTGTTCCTGGGCGCCGAGGGCGAGGCGTATCCGATCACGCCGAACGGCGGCGAAGGCCAGAACCGCTACGTCTGCCGTCCTCTGCTGGAGATCTACCGCAAGATCTTCCGTCAGGCCGACATACCCGGTCTGTGCACCCAGTCGGCCCGGCTGACCCTGATGTCGCGGATGTACGAGCGTGGCGCCGACGAGGATCAGGTCGGGCTGGTGCTGGGCATCGCCGATCGTAGTGCCGTGCGCGAGCAACTGCCCAGGCCGCGACCCGAGCTGGCCAAGGTGCTCGAGGAGCTGACGTGATGCGGCGCGCGCGCTGAGGGGCTGAAACGGCGATGGATTCGGCGATGGACGGACAGCGCTTCGCGATCGGTGGACGAGTGGTCGACGCCGACGACCCGCAGTTGCAGGACCTGCTCGCCCAGGCCTACGAGGCGCCGGGCAGGCCACGCTGCCTGTGCGTGGCAGGCGGCGTCGAGATGTACGTCGCCTTCCATCGCTGCTACCAGATCAAGCGCATGCCCGAGACCGGGGACCGGCACCACCCCGCCTGCCCGAGCTACGAGCCCGGGCCCGCGATGTCAGGTCTGGGCGAACTGGTCGGCGAGGCCGTCGTTCAACTTGACCCGTCACGGGTGGAACTGCACGTGGATTTCCCGTGGGCGCGTGTGCCCGGGCGCGCGGGGGTGAGCCGCGAGCCTGCCGAGCCGTCCGAGGTCGGCCGCACTCGTCGACGGATGAGCCTGCGGGCGCTGATGCACTTCCTGTTCGAGCGGGCAGGCTTCGACCGCTGGTCGCCGGCGATGACTGGAAAGCGCAATCAGGCGGTGCTTCACAAGTACCTGATGCAGGCCGCCGAGGCCATCCAGGTGAAGGGCGAGCCGCTGTCGAACCGGCTGTACGTGCCGGAAGCCTTCAGCGAGTCTGCGAAGGCCGAGCAGGCTGAACGGCGCCGTGCCCGGTTGTCGGTACTGCAGCCGCATGACGGGCGTCAGCCGCTGGCGGTGGTTCTGGGCGAGTTCAAGGGCTGGGAGTCGGCACCCGCTGGCGCGCGCATCTGGATCCGCCACATGCCGGACGCCCCCTTGCTGGCAGACGCGCGGACCTGGGCGCGGGTGCAGCGCGGCTTCGCGCCACTCTTCGAGGCGCTCGACTCGGACGGAGGGCGAGGGCTGCGTCTGATGTTGGCGGCGCTGATCCGGGCACGCCGGGAGCACACCTACGAGATCGACCTCGCCAGCCTGATGCTGACCAGCGAGGAGTGGATTCCGCTGGAGGGCGTGCACGAGGTGCCGCTGGTCCGAGCGCTGGTGGCGCAGGGGAGGCGGTTCGTGAAGCCACTGCGGTACGACGCGCGATCGGTGGCCGGGTTCGCGAATGCCATCCTGCTGGACGTGGGCGCGGAGCCGGTCGACCTCCATGTTGTCAGCAGCTTCATGGGCGAGGCCGAACAGGGTGCCAAGCGAAGGGCATTCGAGTCTGCCCGGGCCAGGTCCTGGCTCTGGTTGCCTGGCGAGGCCATGCCGGTCCTGCCCGGCCCGTCGACGAGGCTCACCGCTGGAGCGGCGGCATGCAGTTCGCATGCAGGCCCGACAACCGTCCGACCGAACCCCGCAGGCCGGGGTCCTGACTGACGATCACGATGACGTTGGCCAGCATCAGCGAGAGCAGGTTGCGGTTCTGCAGCACGGACGTCAGCTTTCCTGCCGGGTAGCCACGCAGGGCGTGG
>Ga0075157_10001248_pt1 | contig 16350 bp, 19 predicted proteins | sample JI81BgreenDNA_FD_70967 | JGI IMG/M metagenome (GOLD analysis project Ga0075157, IMG submission 70967) | Wastewater effluent complex algal communities from Wisconsin, to seasonally profile nutrient transformation and Carbon sequestration -... | ecosystem: Engineered > WWTP > Effluent > Algae...
CCATTGGTAAAACGCGCGCCGATGCCAGAGGCGAAGTCGAGACGAGCGGTAATGGTGACGGTGCCGAAGGTGGGATTGCCTCCCGCAATGTCGCCACCACTGAGCGATCCATCCACATTGGGCGACCATGCGAGGTATCCGGCGCGATTCGGTAGCGTCCAGCCGGAGCCACTCATCGTGGCCGGTGGCAGCACATTCTTCCAGTTGCTCGCAGTGCCCACGGCAAAGGCAAGGCCATCGGTGGAACCGAGGCTGACCTTGAGACCGGCAAAGGTAGGGACACGGGTGGGATCAAGCTGCACGGCCTGCTGCGCGGCGAGCACGGTAGCCGCCATGAGAACAGAGAGACCCACGGAGGTGGCATCCGTGATCTGACCGGCAGTGATTTCCGTATCACCCACCTGGAGCCAGTCGGTAGGCGTGGAAGGATTCCCGCCAGAGACAAGCATCCACGATGTCTTTTCATCCGCCTGCACCACGATCTTCCCGCGTGCTGCCTCCGGCGTCATGGCGTAGCGGGCCACCTGATCCGCCACACCCACGGAAACCGTCAGCGCGCCGACCACATCCGGCAACTGGGAGAGCGGCACCTTGCCGCTGACCAGATCCGCCTTGAGACCCAGCGCCGCCGTGAGGCCGGTGATGTTCGCCAATGCCAGCGATCCATCCGCATTCGGTGAGAGCGCGAGGTAGTAGGTACCCACGGTGGAGGTGTAGGGCGCATTGACCGTAAAGTTTTCCGCGATGGAAACAGCAATGGCAAGATACTTGGTGGCGGAGCCGATGCGGAGATTCCCCGCGATCTGCGCATGCTGGGTGGAGGGCACATCCGAGACATTGCCCAGACCAATGGCAGCACGAGCTTCCACCGTGGTGCCCGACCCCAGGAATGTCACGACAAATGCCTCCAGTCCGCCGATGCTACCGAGGGTGACGGGAGTATTGATCTCCTCCCAATCCACCAAGAGCGTAGGATTCCCGCCCGTCTTGAGGATGTGAAACGCACCGCTATCGAGCTGCTTCACAATCCTGCCGATGACAGCCGCAGAAGAAAGAGCGAGGCGGGAGGCTTGATTCGCTGTTTCCAGAACGACCATGGTGGCGCGATCCGGCAACTCCGAGAGAGCGAGCTTACCGCCATCCAGATTTGCCTTTTCTGCTACAGCAACAAGGCGAGGATCATCCCCGCGCACCAGTTCATCCGCCGCAGCCTCCGTGGCGATGGCGGAGGAATTCATGGTGGCGGCATTACCAAGGCCCATGTTGCTGCGGGCCTGGGACTTTTGCTCAGGAGAAAGAGACTGAGGAGCCGCCCAAAGGATCGCGCCCTCGCCAGCGACCTGATCAATGGCGGGGCGATAGAAAGGATGAGTTTGCTCAACCGGAGGCATAAGCGCGAGTTGTAAGCAGGCGAGAGAGACGACAAGGGGAAAGATGAAAAAAGTGATTCAAGTGTTGAGTGATCAGTGAGCAGTGATCACTTACCACTTCTCTCCCCTTGACGGATGAAAAGGGTGATGGCAGGGCATACGCCATGCGCACAGGCACGGTGTATTTCAATGGCAGGAACTTGAACCGCATGGGGAAACCCACGGTGCGCATGGAACGCAGACCAGACCCGGAGCCGCCCGCGATGGCTACGCGACAAGTGTTCACGTTTTCGCTGGAGTTCGTGATCGAGAAGATGAGCGCATCCGGCGTGCATGCCGTGGCACGCGAGTTCGACAAGGTGTTTTCCAAGAGCGAGGGAATCCTGCGCCTGGAGGATGAGACCGGCTATGTGCGGGAGTGGCTGGTGGCAGTGCGTGGCGGGAAGCCGAATGACCCGCTGCGGGGCACGGCGAACACCTATGCCGTGGAGATGACCGCCTATGTGCCATTGGAACAAAGCGAACAGATGGGGCACGGTGCCACTTTCCTGCCAAGCGGCGGCACGCTGGTGCATCTGCATGCGCTGCGGGAGCTGAGCGAAGTGGTGACGACCGACCGCCACTATGAACGCGTGAGCGCCCGCAAGATGACCACCACCACCATCAACTTCACGGCGCGGGTGTTTCACGCGGATCAGGCCCTGAGCCACGCGGAGCGCATGGCGCAACTGCAAGGCGTGGCCGCGCAATACCGCAGCATGAATGCCAAGGACGGCGTGCTGACCATGCCAGGGCACAATACTCTGGTGCAGGTGCAGGAGTGGCGACCGGTGATCGATGAGCGCCGTGAGATTCTGGAGATCGTGGTGCAGTGCCGCCGCTTCGATCTACCGGGTGAGGAGCAGTGCGAAACCAACCTGACACGCAGCAGCAATCTGGATGTCTCCACCGGCGAGATGGTGACGAGCCTGCGCGGGAGCATCATGGCCGAGGAGAAAGAAACGGCACTGGCCCGCATGAACGCCATCAAACGCAGCGGCATGAACGCCGGGAGCCGGCTGACGAAATTCAGCCACAATATGCCGGAGTTGATCGGCGCGGATAGCGACTACGAGACAGAGTGGGGCGGCACCGTGGACTTTGAGATGGAATACCGCACGCAGAACGGGCAGTGCATGGGCTACGAGATCAAGATCGCCAGCGAGCGCGAGAGCAACGGCGGAGCCTACCGCCGCACCTACAGCGGATTCGTGACCGCCGCCACACTGAGCGCGGCAGAGGCTAAAGCGCGTGACCTTGGCTGGAACAAACATCCCCGCTGGACCCGCAGCAGTGAAGTCAGCACCGAGGTGAATGCCACTACCCTGAATGCCAGCGGCACTGAGGAATGCGTGCGCACCTTCACACGGCTGGAGTTCACCTACGAATACGAGCTGGTGCCGGAGTTTCTGGAAGCGGAGTTCACGATGACGCGGAACAAGCCGAGCTACGGCGACCGCACAGCGAGCATCAGCGGGAACTTCATCGCCAGTGACCGAACGACCGCGGACGCCTTTCAAGAACTGGTGATACCCTCACTGATCCCTGATATGGTGGGACTTAGTCCGATCGAGCGCGAGGGCCGCATTACCGGATTTACCTGCCAGGAAACCAGCATTGTGAAACAAAACATCGGCAGCGTGAGCGTGACGATGATACGGCGCAGCATGGACTTCAGCGTGCGCGTGTTCGATCGTGGCGGCACGGCGCACCTGAAATACAGCCGCAGCGAGACCATCAACTACACGAACTTCACCAGCGATGTGAGCGCCAGCGGCAGCGTGTGGGCGGACAATGAAGCCATCGCCCGCAGCGCCTACGCCGCACTGAAAGCCAGCATGTCACTGGGGGTTCTCTCGCAAGAGAAAATCACCGTGGACATCGAGCGCGTGGCAGGCCAGGCGGAAAACATGGTGGTGCTGAACTTTGAGGCACAGGGCCAGAGCAACGTGAGCGAGACTCCGGGCATAGACATCACCGAGGCACAGTGGAGCCTCTCGCGCACTGGCCAGATCAATCACGCGATCCTCACAGAGATCCCGAAGAACCGACCCATCGCACAGACGAACATGGGCTGGACCGTGGGCATCCTCCGTGTGCAAGGCAGCGTGCGGGCCAAGAGCCAGGCCAGCGCACGCGCGTGGGCACAGGCCAAGCTGTCGCTGGTATTAAGCGGGAACGGACCGGCTTACGAAACCACTCCACCGGAGGAGACACTTTCACCTACTTTTCTGGCCAACAGTGACACGCAGATTGTTTCGTGGACGTTTCAGTTTGCCTACAGCCGCAGCTACACGCGCGGGCTGGAGGGAATTTGGCCCTCGTGAAAAGCTGAGAATTGCCGATTGATGATTGTTGATTTTTGATTTTTGATTTCAACCACTGATCACTGCTCACTGATCACTCCCCACTTCAATCAAGCAACTTGAATGCAGAAATGACAAGCCCCGCAACTCTTGCGAGTGCGGGGCTTGCGGTGAGCCGTCGAGCCATAGGGTGATCCATCACCATTCAGGATCGGGCGCGGGCTTGACAGGGATTTGCGCCTGAACAATGGGTGCGTCAAGGGGAAAGTTACAGGAAGTAGTGGGTGGGCTTGAAATTTTCAATCACGCGACCATGGATGTCATGATACTTGCCACCGAGAAGGTAGCCGTGCTGGCTATGCTCCCCATCCGAGAGAAGGACCAGTGAACCAGCATCCAGTTGCTCAATGGGATTGTTTCCCGTGGCAGTTGGCGCACTTGGCTCAGGCGTTTTCGAGACGGATTTTTTACCAGATTTGTTATCGCAGCAACCGGACATAAAAGAAGTAAGATAGGATTTTAAGGAATCAATGCGGGCTGGAGAACAAGAAAAACTCCAACCCGCATGACACACTCTAACAATAATACACGGGAAAAATCAGACAGCGTAGCCAGCGAAGAACTGCTCGAACGGCGCAGTGAAGGTAGCCTCCACCTCATCGTTGTCACCAGAACGCGGGTGAGTCATGGCTGGGATGTAGCCACCATACAGCTCCACCTGAGTGAAGGCTTGGTCATCCTTGCGGATCTCGATTGCGACCGTGCCCTTGACCCCTTGGAAGCGAGCGAGCTGCTCCAGGTAGCCTTTGTAGGGCATGGTAAGTTCCAGTTCCTGCACTTCCGCACGGCCTTGCTTGACGTGAGCCTGGGGATTGCGACCGCAGGCGATGGCGATGATCTGATCGGGAGGCGGTCCACCGTTCTTGTCACGCACGCAGTCGATGAGATAGTAGGAGGATGCAGGCGGAAATGCCCAGATTTCCAGCAAATCACCAGCAGCACCACCGGAAACTGACTCAAGAGCACCGAGAGCCGTGACAGGGAAATTCACATTGCCACCCACAGAGGGAATCAGATCACGCGTGGTGAACTTTGGATAGAGATTGAGAGACTTGAGAGACCATGCGGGGCTGGTGAACGTAGCCACGAGGTTATCCGCCACAGGATCTTCACCATCAAACAAGGTAGCGGCTACCGTGAGGATGATGGGCGTGAGCGTGCCGCTGACGTTTTGCCCATAGAGAGGTCCACCAAATACACGAGCACAGAGGTAGAATCCCGTGGGGATCGATGCGCCAGTAGTTTCCAGGGTGGCGGCATTGTGCGCGGTGAAACGCACCGAGGCGATATGCACCGGGACGTTAGGCGAGAAACGGGCGATGTAGGAGTCCACGCCGATCTCCGGCGCTTGTGCCACTTTGAAAAGACCTGCGGGGATCGCGGAAAGATTGAACGGATATTTCATAAGGATGCGAGTTGATGGTGAAAAGGTTGCGGCGGCTTTTGAGAAGGTGGCGGCGGAGAGGAAACCCAATAACCCTCCGCCGCCTGATCAACTCATGGGCAGCACGGGTTGAAATTAGGAGCGATACTTGATGGCCAAGACGAAGGGTGCCCACTGTTTCGGCATGGCGACACCGAAGTGCGAGGCCATGGCCATGCGCTCTTTGTTCTTCTTCGCGAGATCCGTGGAGGTATCGTGGAAGACCTGATCGAGACCAGGCTTGCGATAGACCTCACCCACAGGGCGGTTGAAGCGGACGTAGGCGATGCCTTGGGCGGGATCGATGGTGTTGTCGCTGACCCAGTTGAACTGCTGACCTGCGTAGTCCATGACCTGACCATTGGCAAACACTTGGCCGGAGACGGGAGTGATCGTCTGGTTGCCGAAGGCTTGCACCTGATCCAGCCAACCGTAACCATCCGCACTGGCGACGTGAACGGCTTCCAGTTGCAGCGAGGTGCCGTCTGCGAGAACGCCCCACTTGCCCGCATACTTGATGATGGCATTGAGGAAATCCTGACGCACCGTGCTGGTGGAGGTGTTCCCCGGCAGCACGATGTAGTTGCCGGTGGGCAGGTTGTTCGCGTTCACGCGATCATCCTTGAGGTAGTGACGCAGGGAGAGATCGGCATTCGTGGTATCGAAGGTAGCCACGAAAGGACTGGACGGCATGGGGCTGACCTGAATGAGCGCCGCGAGGTAGTCATTGATCGCCTCCGCGATGGCCATGGCGTGATCCACCAGATCGATGAACTCCTGGCGAACGTCGCCACGGTTCGGATCGATGATGGGGTACTCGTAGTCATCCGTGACAAGGCGGATGATGTCCGGGAAAATGCGGGTGATGGAGCCTTGCTTCTGCGGGCGCACCAACTCCAGACCACCATCCACACCGATGCTACGCACGCGCAGGATCTGCTTGTTCATGGGATCGAAGGTCAGCTCCGGCTGCTCATCATTCGCGAGCGTGACAGAGCGGAAGAAATCCAGCCAGCGGCTTGTGGCGGTGACGTAGTTATACACCACCGTGGTGAGGAAACCGGAGAGCACCGCCTTGGAATCCAGGGCAGCAGCGCCTTCGCCACGGGCGGAGGCGAGCAGGTTGCCGAATTCCTTGAACTTCTGCTCATCGCCGAATTGCGTGGAGATGTTCTCCAACGATGCGAGCACCTGATTGGGAACGCTGCCGGGGGAAGCGACGCCCGTGCGCATGGCAACCTTCATGTGCTTCGCAGCGTTTTGCATGCGCTGCACGAAGGTGGATTTGTTGGTGAGCTGGGCTTCGCGGACTTTGCTGGTCCAGCCTTTGCGATCCGAGATCATGTTGACGAGACCCTTCATCAAGTTCTTGACGTAGGGAGCATTGGCTTTTTGAGCAGCCTTCAGTTGAGCCTCAAGGCTGGCGTCTGTGGGAGTGATGATGCGTTTGGACATGGCAGTGATGGATTATGATGGATGTATGGGGCGGCTGGGGATTACAGGACGACTTCGATGATGTAACGGTAGTCGTTATCCGCATCGATGGGGGCGACATTGCCCGCGATGCGACCGGCGAGGGCGGAGTCTTCAAACGCCGAACGAAGCGCCCACTTGCCTGCGACAAGCGTAAGCTCAGTGCCACCGGCGAGAAGACCGGTCAGTGACTCATCGCAGTGATCAGCGCCCTCCACTTGCACTTCGGCAGCGAGGCGGGCGGCGACAGGCGTGCCAACTTTCACGGGGGCGATTTCACCAAGCTCATTGGCGATTTCATCCGGCAGCAGACGGCGCTTGCGATCCATCCACTCATTGTAATCCGCTTCCACGAGAACATCACGCTCCAGAAAATACGGGCGGCGCTGGGGCTTGGGATCAGTGAAGTCAGCAGGAACCAACTTGTAGTTCGGCGCAATGCCGTGAACAACTTGCGGTTCAACGTCTCCCGAGCTGGTGGTGGCGACACGCACCACCATGAGGCCAAGGACAGCGGCAGCAGCAAGATTGCCACTGATAGGATGCTCACCCGAATCACGGGTGAGTTGAGCGGTATTGCGAAGCAATGTTTTTTTCATAACTGTGGGAATGAGCGGTTAGGGATGAATGGTGCGGGCGATGAATCAATAGGGTTTTTTGAATTCGAATCCACTGCCAGCACCGGGATCAGGCTTGGCACCAGCAATGATGGCAGAGCCACTACCCGCAGACGCGGGGGCGGCGGCACGGCGAACGTCCACGAGGGAGGCGATGATGGTGGTGACGGCATCCTTACCGCTCAGCGCGGCGGCGATGATGGAGGCATACCCCTTGGGAGTGGACTCCAGGGTGAAACCGTTTTCCGTGGCGGAGGCAACGGCTTCTTTCAAGGTGGCAAGCAGCGTGGGGTATTCCTCGCCGGTGAGTTTCTCATCGGCGATTTGCACACCGTGGTTTGCACCCAGAACGGCATCCACCTCGGCACGGCGATCGGCGAGTTGTTGTGCGCGTTGTTGCTCCGCGATGAATTCGGTGCGGGCTTCCTCGCGGCCAGCGGTGATGCCGCCTTGGCGGGCGGCTTCGATGAGGCTCTCGTGCTGGGCCTTGGTGAGAACTTCACCGGCAGCGATGGCTTCCGTAACGATACCAGAAAGAATTTCATCCGCCTTGGTAACAACCTCGGAGTTGGCGAGATCTTCCACGCGGCGCTTCATCCACTCCAGCTCGGACTTGAAAGAGATGATCATACCCGCAGCTTCATGTTGCTCCACAGGAGGCAAGTTTTGAATCTGCTGATTGGCACGCGCTTGCAGCTCCGCGACGGAGGCTGTGAGCATTTGGATGAATTGTTGAAACTTAGCTTTCATGTTGTGTGGATCAGTGGTTCGATTTCATAAAGTTGCGATGAACGCAGCAGGCGATTGTCGAGTTGTGAGCAGCGGTGTCATCGGTCAACGGGAAAAGTTTATTTTTTTGAATTATTTTTTTTGAAAGTGAAGAGTGATCACTTGGCACTTTTTTCAGTCAAGCAGCTTGACGCGATCGGCGGGGCGGAGGACTTGGGTTTGTTTGCCGTGGGGCTGAATGCGCAGCAGAGGGCAGGCGATGGAGGCTTGCAAGGTGATGCCGTGCATGGTGTGACTGCCGCTTTCAATGACTTCCTTCACCACGCCGTGACCGGCATCACTGAGGCATAGACGCGGCCAGCGGGCCTGCATGCCTACTTCCCAGATGGAAGAGGCGATGATGGTATTCCAACCAGAGCCTTGATGAGAGGCGGCGAACTTGGTGATGCGCGCGGACTTCTCCGCACCACGGGCCACATAGCCCACGCCGAAAAGCGATAGAGGCCCGGAGTCACCACCGGGCACGAGCACGAGCTGGCGACCTTCATACTTGCCCGTGATCCAGCCGGTCTCTGGCTTCCACATGACGGCACGCTTGCCGAATTTCTTTTCCGCTTGCTCCACGGGAGTAAAGGAAAGATCCGCAGGATCAAAGACATCCAGGATGGCGCTGTGCGCCTCGATGCTGACGGTGTTCTTCACCTTACCGCCGAGGTGCTGGCCGATCCACTCAGGCACACCGGAGGCGTCTTTGTGGACGACGGCTAGGGCCTTGATGCGCGGGGCGTTCGCGGCAGCATCTGCATCACCCATGACAATGGGCCATCCTCCTTCGGGACGATCCGGGAATGAGACGGCGATGACGCAGCCATTGATGCGATCGCTAGCGCGACCGTGGCGCTTGAGGGTGTGATTGATGTTTGTCTGGCTGTGCAGCAGGGTCTGGTAGTGCTCCGCGAGAACATCAGGATGGAAAGAGAAGATGCGGCCATGGAGTTCAGGCCCATGGATATTAGGCAGCGCAGAGCAAATCTCAAACTCCACGTATGCCTTATGATCATCCGGGCGGAAGACATCCGCACCGTAGGAATCCGCCAGCAGAGCATGGTCCAAGATGCGTGGCTCAATATCGGTGGATGAGGTGAATTTGCTTTTCATGGGTGAAAGTGTGGAGTGAAAAGTGATCAGTGGTAAGGCAGGGTAATTGACGATGGATGATTGTTGATTTTGGATTTTTGATTTTGACTTACGATGGCCTGCCGCCCTCGGGGGAGGCATCCGATGATGCGCGAGGAGCGCTACCGCCATCAGGGAATTCCTCGGGGAACATGCCGGGGAGCATGCCTTGGGCGTATTCGTAGGGTGGGGCGAAGTCTTCGCGGCGGGCGTGCGCTTGCTGCATGCGCTGGCTTTCCATTTCATCCGACAGCCCACTCCATTCACGGATGGTCTGCGGACTGGCGTAGCCTGGGCGACCGAGCTTCGTGGCTCGATTGAGCAACTCATCCACGGAGTACAGGCCCTGCTCGCTCCAGTGAATGACCAGCTCTGGAGTGGAGGAGACTTCATCGCCGAGGTAGCTTGGGGAATTGAGGATGAGGTGGAGGAAGCGATCACCGGCCAGCTTGCGCACCTCCCGCGTTTCCTGGCGGAGCATGTGCAGCAGGTAGCCGCCGTAGCTCTCGATCTGCGATTTGTTTGCCATGAGCATCATCGCGCAGTAGCCGCCATGATAAATCAGACGGCGGTTGATTTCCTGATAGGGTTCATGGGCGAAGTGATCCTTGGGGAATACCAGCCATGACATTTCATGGTCAAAGTTCGTGGCGAGATCTCCCGCTCCGTTGATCGCTGCCATTTTTTTGTTTGTGGCATTGATGCGGGCGGCTGATGCGTGGCCGGTCTTTGTGGCCGCTTGCTGACCACTGGTGACGCCGTAGCCGAGCTTGTGGTGCCGCAGAGCCTCACGGCGCTTCCATGCACCCACCCAGTCTCCTACGCGGAATAGCTCCAGCAATTCCAGGTCATCCAGTATGACGGCAGCGGAGGGATATTCCAGCCCCGCACTGGTCTTGGAGTTCTGGCAGATTTCAAAATCCCATTCATGGGCGTATTCGCGGTTGCCGCCTTTATGCCGCTTGGGATTCTTGGAGATGATGAGGGATTTGCTAGTGGGCATTTTTTCATCAGACACCAGCTTGGTGGGCACCTTCACGGCGAGGTAGCCTTCATCCGAGATCACCTCGCAGAGATCCGCATCCGGGTAAAGAATGGCAGGCAAGGGCGCGTTAGGCTGACGACGCTTCCAGATGGCAATGACATTGGAGCTGATCATCCATTCCCAGAAGAAATCATGGGTGAGGCGGGCGATGTCCACGCGGTTGCGGAAACGATTGCCATCCACCTCATTCCATTCCCGCGCTTCTTTGGTGGCAAGCGCGGCATCTTCATCATAGAAGGCTTTGCGGCATTGATTCAGAGGGGCGAGAAACCAATGACGCGGGGAGATGACGCGCACTGTCTCGATCGCCTCCTTCGCCGTCATGTTCAGGAAATCCGTGCGGCAGCGCAGGCTCTTCGCCATGCCGAAGACTTTTCCGCGCACGGTGTGATTTCCCCGGTTCACCACGTGAGAGACCGCCACTTCATCGGTACCGCAGCATGCTTGGAACACGGCCTTGGTGGCATCTGTCTTTGGTTGTCTCGTGGATGCGCGGGGCATAATGGGCCGAGTTGCCAGCAGAATTGCAAGATGACAAGGGGAAAGATGGGGCTAAAAGTGATGAGTGATCAGTGAGCAGTGATCAGGGGAAAGGCAGGCTAGACGGTGTGCAGTTGCTGGAAGGCTTTTTCTGTGAGCTTCCAGGCGGGGATCACATGGGGTAGCCCACGGGTGACGTTCTCCCATGGGATCGTGACATCTGATTTTTCAAGCAGGCCCTCTTGTTCCAACTCATGCAGAGCGGTCTTGATGGTATCCAGGTGAATGCCGGAGCCGGGTTCACAGAAACGACCGGCGATGGAATCGAGTGATGTTTGGCTTTTGGAAATGTATTTGAGGATTCGTGGTTTGAGGGATTGGCTCATGATTGATCAGGAATTTCAGGTGCGAGAAAATGGTTATGGAAACTTTTCGGTTGGTATAATTATCTGTTGTCGGGAATAAGATAGTGGATCGCGCACCGGCCTGATTTGCGCTGGCGTTCCACCTCGTCATTGTGGGCGAGTCTCGCGGCCTTTATCGCTGCCGTTGGCGATGCGTGGCGTTCTTCGTCGCGGTCGAGAGTGATCCATGCGTCCCGCTGGTGCATGTATTGGAACTGCACAAACCAGCCATCTTGCTCGTCGTAACAGAGTTTCATTTCGCCACGCTGCCGGACCAACTCCGACAACAAGGCATCGCAGCCAATGAGCGCCTCGCGCTCGGCTAGTAATTCGGACGGTGAAGGTGTGGCGCTCATGGCTGGATATTGACGTTATCCTGAACAATCGGCCACGGTATAGCATTGACCACTATTTCACCGTCTTCCGGTGAGGCATCGTCCAGTGCGGCATCAGGCAATTTATGCACGACCTCCCCGCGAAAGAATAAACGGATCATTTGATCCCCGTCAGCGACTTCGATCTCTTGATGGCGGAAGTCAGCTACTTGCTTGGCGTATATTACGATTGATTTCATATTGATGTTAGTTGGTGAGATTAGTAAGAAGGATAACAATTTGTGAGTGGCAACCGCGTCAAAGCTGGTGAGTTGTCGGCGTCGATGGCGCGGTTGCCACCACTGCGGCGTTCTGCCGATATTTGCGCCCGCTTGGCCCATTTTTCTTCAAGTAGGTGTCACCATACTCGAACGGCTCTTGGGGGAACTGCTTCAGCTTGGCCTCCCATGCGCGATCGTTGCGATCTCCGGTCTCGTTGCAGTCGTGGCAGATTCCAGGCTTGTTTTGCCAGTGCGCGATTTCCTCCCCGGTGATTCCCAGATCCGCCAGCGTCATCGCCAGCATGTCCAGCGCATCGTCACGGGTGCCCTCACGTTGCAGCATCATCGTGATGATTTCGGCAGCACTGATAGAGTTGCCCCATGTCGGCATCTCGAATTTTGGCTCGTGCTCCTGCCGCTCACTCAAAGAGGCAGAACCAGCCAGCGGTGGCAACAGAGCCACGGCGGAGTTTGATTTCGTATTCATGCTTTTTGGTCGTGGCTCTGCGCCATACTTTGGACGTTCGACTGAGAGAGCCCGCGTTTCGTTACGCGGTGTTTTCGGACGCGGCATCGAGCCGAGCAAACGATGGATGGCCTACCACCACCCCCGTGTTGACCAGGACGGAAGGCAATCCCGCAGACTTCGCAGACCTTGAGCATTTGGTTGCTTTCGCACTTCGGACATGGCCCGAGATCCGTGATCCCACGCTGATATTGGTGGCCGCACCATGCACACCGATAGGGAGCCCGCGTTTCGTTACACACCCTAAACCTGCCAAACAAGATCGCCGCATGGGATACCTTTGGCGTTCCTGTTCCGCTTCGATCTGTCAGGGAGGCGTCCATGAGCTTAATTGTCAGGCTGAGAAAACTTCACAAATGTCTAGCGTCTCCACATCGCCACTATCGGCGTTATGGCGGATTTCATCCTCGGTTCCAACCGCAAGCAGGATGGGCCTGGCAAGATGAGCCTGCATAGATCGTTGCCCGACCGCAGCAGCAAGGGCGGAAACCCAACCACGGAGATAGTCTTTTTCTGTTTTTTTCATGGCAAATCCTTCTGACTTTGTTGACGGCGTTGCATCATTGGCGTCAGAGGGTTGATACTTGGGAGGGGTGAACTGCTGGCCGTATTCCGCGATCCATTCCACGGCTTGAGGCGAATGCGGCATGAAAGAGGCGATGATGCGATGAGCCTGCTCCAGTAGAATGCCCACGTTTTTATTCCGCTCCGCATACTGGAGGGCATCACATAGCTCTTCCTGGTGATGCTGCATCCACTGCGCCGGTGAGAGATCACGGCGATCCATGGAGTTCTGATATTTTTCCCGACCGACGACACCACGGGAGCGGATGAGATCGACTACGGCGTTTTCTGTTTTACAGGTGGATTCTTGTGACATGGGTCAATGAGTGATGGATTGTTTGAGGAAAGGAAATTCACGAGTCATGAGATCATCAGGGATGGGAGGGAAGGGCTTGCGAGTGCCGCCCATCTGCTTCATGAAAAAGGCAACGTCATTGCAGGCGCACTGATCGCGGAGGTAACGCGCCCACTCCACACCGAAGGGGCGGCAACCAGGGCCTGACTCTCCACCGGCGATGACCCAGTGAATGTCTTGCCGCAAGCTGGCATGCACCGCAATAGAGGCGAAAGGCAAAGACAGATGCACCGGCTCCAAGAGCGGCTCACAGGAAAGGAAGCGGACTTTGGCAGGGATCTTGAGCAGTTCTGGTATCCTCTCATTGGCACGCTGCTGGTCTTCCACGGTGGTGCCGATCCACACATGCGCCGGAGCACTGCCTCGCAGCCAGCGCCACGCGACCTGACTGCCGCAGTCATCCAACTCCACCACATCCTGCATGCGCTGCTTCCAGAGCTGGGGGCGCTTGGTGAGCAGAAGCCAATCGAGATGGGATGATTTCGCGATGAGGTAGAGCAAATCGGAAAGCCACTGGGCGGGCACCTCCTCATCCAGCCAATCTGCCATGCTGGCACAGAAGACACGCGGCCTTGCTTGACGCGACTTACGCCCGGTATCACCACACTTTTCACAGGGCATGAGCGTGAAGGGAGTAGGCCCGCCATCCGCCATTTTCCTGAACGCGCGATGACCGCAGTGGCACTCACGGAAGTTTCCGTTCTTCGATTGCAGGTTCAGCTTGTTCGCGAGCTTTGCGGCACCGGGCAGGTGATTTTCACGCGGCTTTCCTTTGCCCCATACATCTTTGCCGTAGCGCTTGGAAAGGGAATCCGCATAGCAGTGGGCGCAGCCGGGGCTGACCTTGGTGCAGCCCCACCAGGGGTTGATGGTGGCGTCACACCATTCGATGTTGGTTGTTTGCATTGGTGGAAGTTGTTAGTGAGCAGTGATGAGTAAGCAGTGGGAGATGAATCAAGTCTTCTGTCTTATGTCTGATGGTCTTGTCTCTCACGCGAGCGGGCCTTCGTCTTTGAGTGATGCCTCGTAAATGCTCTGCCAGTGCTGGGTGATGATGGTCGGCATGCTTTGCTTGAGGCGGCGATCGAACGTGGCATAGCGGCGCACCCAGGCGCATACTCGCTTGATCTCATCATCAGTGATGGTGTTGGGGATGTGGTTCAGGACATCGCTCACCACTTCATCTGTGTATTCGCCGTGACTCATGGGCTTGCGGCCCAGCGCGGCATTCAGGTTGATCAGGATGAGGTAGGCACGCTTACGCGACTCCGGCGAGTGAACGGACTCCACGCCTTTGCTGTGGAAGTAGCCGACGAGCTGCTCAGCATTCCGCTTCGCGGCGCTCATGGAGATGGATGCCGCGCGACCGTGAGCGCCCTTGCTGGCATTGTCTTTCTGGAGTTCCTCATACTCGTGGAGAATGAGCAGGCCATTCACACTGCGAAGGATACCAGCCTGAATCATCAGCTCGATGTGGCGGGAGGATTCTTCCACCGAGGCGATGCAAAGAGACCCGGCAAGGATGGCACGGTTCTCCAGCGTATCTTCCATGCGACCAGTGCGGTTTTCACAAAAGAACATCCACAAGCGGACGAGCAGGGCCAAGGCTTGATTGTGGGTGAAGACCGGATCGTCCGCATCTTTGAGGGAATTCACGGAGCGATACCAGGTGAGATCGCAGAGACGGCGGGTGAGGTTGAGAGGTATGGTGAGTTTCATTTCGATAAAGTGATAATTGGGAAGTGAGCAGTGATCAGGGGTGGGGAGCGGGGAGCAGGGAGGGGCGAGCTATGAGGTAAAGTGATCCGGTTCATGATCCTCGCCAGGCGCAGCGATGCCGATACGCTGGAGTTCCCACGGCGTGATGGGCTTAGCATCACCGGCCTTGGCAGCAGCACGGGCGATTTCCTCACTGCACATGGTGAGGCGATAGATGGACTGCGGATTGATGAGCTGGGTGATCATGCCCTCTCCCTGCGGCACATCCACACGTAACATGGCAGTGCCTAGCTGCGTGTCCTTACTGACAAGACCACCGTAGCGGATATGCCCCATGAGTTTAATGACCGCCCACTGCGGCGCTTCTGTGTTGTTTGTTTCCATGATTGTGATGAGTAAAATTTTTGTATGATTCATCGGAAAGGTTATTGCCATTCGATGAATTCAGGGTGATTCGCTTTGTTCATTATTGCGATTGGGGTCGGGTGAATAAGAGTTGGGCGGAGGAATTGGCCCAATCCATTCACCGGGGCATTCGTCTATCGGGAAGCTGGCCGCGTTACCGCATCGCTCCATGATTTCCATCCCCCAGAAGACCATGACCACAGCCCACAGGTGATCCGGGGATTGCCTATACCACCAGAACTCGCAGTCCTTCGGGTTTCCGCGTCGAGGGTAGCGCGAAGAACGCCCAACAAGGCGTCGCTCGGAACCGTTCGAAGGCTCCTCTTTCGCTCTCTCCCGCTTACCGCCTGCCAGGTGGGCAAACAGTTCTTGGTATCCGTCATCGTCAGTCATTGGCTTTTCCTTTCTCACGGTCCGAGGACTCAGCGTTACAAAGGATCAGGCAGTGGTTGCGTGTTGGCGGATGTGATCTGCGGCATGAGGTGACTCAAGGTGCAGCCGTATTGGACGATGGCTTCATTGATCGTTTCGATCAGGCCCTTGGCGAATTGGTTGATGTCGCCAATTTTCTGACCATCCCCTACCGAGCAGCAGAGAGCCACGGGGATGCTGACATGCTCAGGCGCGCGCTCTGCGATCAAAGTGGATGCCTCCATTTGACATACCGAGTTATCAGGCATGACGACATTCACATGGAACCTCATGCTACCCGCGACATGTTGCAGTAATGGCAGAGGCTCGCCCGCGAGCATGACGGGCTGCTTGGTCGAAACCAAAAGCGGCAGGTGAAGGTAATAGGGGTTTGGCTGAGCAGCGGCAGGCAATGCCTGTACTTTTTCAGACTGAATGGGCGCGGAGGAATCTTCTAAGCGGAACATTGTAGTGGTGATGATGATGGTGCGTGGTGAGTGAATATGGGGCGAATGGAATCAAGCAGCTTGATGCTTGCGCCGAGTGGCCTTGGGCGGGGGGGGCGACTCTTGCGCTAATTGAAGTTCTTTCTCCAGAGCCATGACACGTAGGGCGGCGGCGGCACGGTGCGAGGACTCCTTCGAGTGCTGGGC